>Ga0315293_10000342_pt1 | contig 42338 bp, 35 predicted proteins | sample YL17G13_20_MG_FD_203071 | JGI IMG/M metagenome (GOLD analysis project Ga0315293, IMG submission 203071) | Sediment microbial communities from Yellowstone Lake, YNP, Wyoming, USA - YL17G13_20 | ecosystem: Environmental > Aquatic > Freshwater > Lake > Sediment | place: USA: Wyoming | collected... | reverse complement strand
GATCCTGGTTGACGAGGACAAGCGTGGCGAGCGGGGCAAGATAAGTACGGCCGAGCTCGTCTCGGAGGAAAAGGCCCCGGAGGAAACGCCCGTCGGCGTGCCTGCCGAGGGGGGTACCCCCCCGGAGCTTTCCGCGGAGCCCGGCGCAGAGATTCCTACGGAAGGAGTTCCCGTCATGTTAGCGGCTGAAAGGGACGGGAGCCGACGTGAGACCGAAGAGGGGAAAGTAGGGAGACTCGAGGACGAACCCGAGACGGAAGAGCAAGCCCCGGCCGGGAAGAAACCCCTGACCTTTGATACTCGGGAACTTGACCGGATCGGCAAGACGGCAGAGTTGGGAAAGGAACAGATCGAGAAATTCCTGGAGGTCCTCAAGGAGAGAGAAGAGGAAAGCAAAGCCCGGAATATCAAGCCCCCGGAGACTGGAGATCATCTCCCCCCTTGGGCGAGCGGGATGAAGGAGAAGGCCCCGGCCTCCGGATTCGAGGGAGGGGACGCGGCCATGGGCCGGGAGGAAGGGGAGGAGCAGGAAGACCTGGAAGCCGGCGAGCCGCTTCCGGAGCGCGGGGAGGACGCCGCCGAAGAGAAAGACGGGCGGCCCGCCCGCCGGATCGCGGATTCAGGGATCGGTCTCCCGGAAAAAGTGCCCCAGGCGACGCTTCCCTTCGAGAAAGCGATCCCGAGGGAGGAGATCCCCGCCGAAGGGAAGGTCGCTCCCTTCCGGAAGGATGAGCCCTACGAAGAGGAGGCGGAAGAGGAAGAAGCCGCGAGGGAGCGTCCGCCGTTCAAGCTCTCCGTTTTCCTCAAAGCCAAGTCCTTCGATGTCCTCTTCGTGGCCGTCTTCTGGCTCATATCCCTGTGGCTCGCCGCCCGTTCGATGGACGTGACGATCTTCCAGATGTTCGGTGTCGTCCCGTCCGGCCTATTCGTCTTTTTAGGGGCCCTCCTCGTCCTCTATTTCTTCCCGTTCTATTTTTTCCTCGGCGAAACACTCGGAGACAGGCTTTTCCGGGACGAGGACTAGGCCTGGACCTCTTCGCCCAGTTCGAAATTCTTTCCCAGGAACCTTTCCCTTGCCCGTTCGTCCGCGGCGATCTTTGAAGGGGCGCCTTCGATCAGGACCTCCCCCTCGTCGATGATGCAGGCGCGGTTGACGACCTTGAAGGTGTCCCGGACGTTGTGGTCGGTCAGGACGATCCCGATCCCTTTGTCCCGGAGGCGGAGTATGATCTTCTGGAGCTCGATGATGGTCAGGGGATCGATGCCCGTGAACGGCTCGTCCAGAAGGAGGAACTTGGGATTGAGGACGAGGGCGCGGGCGATCTCGAGCCTTCGCCGCTCGCCTCCGGACAGACTGTCGGCCGACTGCCCGGCCAGGTCGAGGAGGCCCAGCTCGCCGAGGAGCCCGCGGCCGATCTCTCTCTGTTCCGGCCGCGTGCGGGGAAGAAATTCGAGGATCAGCTTGAGGTTGTCCTCCACAGAGGCCTTGAGGAAGGTCGAGCCCTCCTGGGGAAGGTAAGTGATGCCGTGATTGGCCCGGTTGCACGTGGTCAACCGGGAGATGTCGGTCCCGTCGAGGGAGATGCCGCCGCTGTCCGGCCGGACGAGCCCCACGATCATCTGGAAGGTGGTCGTCTTACCGGCCCCGTTCCGGCCGAGGAGGCCGACGATCTCGCCCGCCCGGACCTCGAGGGATAAATCCCTGACGACGACCCGGTTGTTGTAACTCTTGGTCAGTCTCTCCGCCCGAAGCACCGGCATGGCCCGATCTCTCCTTGTCGGCTAAAATTCTAAGGGCAATTCCCCGGACTGTCAAGGAAAGATGAGCATCGTCGTGAGCGCTTCGATGAGCCCGGACCCCGGATCAGATCCCGAGAGATAACCGCTCGGCGAGGGCCGAGGGAAGTTTTTCGTCGAGGATCTTCCTCTTGGCCTCCGCGACGTCGTACTCGACCCGGAAGAACTTCACGGTCCGGGCGTCGGAGTCGTAGACGGCGAAGGCGGCCCGGGCATTGCGGTCCCGGGGCTGGCCCACCGACCCGGGGTTGATGAGGTAGCGCACGCCTTTCTCCAGCTTGACCTCGTTGGAGCCGCCCTCGAGGAACGTCCCTTCGACGGCCTGATCCTTTTCGGAATAGACGAAGGGAAAGTGGGTGTGGCCGAAAAAGCAGATCGGCGTTTGGAAGTAGCCGAAGGCCTCGGCGGCGTCGAACTCTCCAAAGATGTAGTAGTCCTCGTCGAAGGGCGCGCCGTGGCAGATCGTGATCGTCTCGTGGACGATCTCCGGGCTCTTCCGGAGCCTGTAAAGGAAGTCGAAGTTCTTCTTCGTGATGTGGCCCTTCGTCCAGTAGATGGCGGAGGCGGCGATGGGGTTGAACGTCTGAACGGAGTCCAGACCGCTAACGGCCTTGTCGTGGTTGCCCCGGACGATGGAGAGCGGTCTGAGCGTCAGGAGCTTCTGGACGACCTCGTTGGGGGAGGCCCCGTAGCCGACGAGGTCGCCCAGGCAGAGGTAATGATCGATCCTCTTCTTCTGGATGAACTTAAGGACCGCGTGGAAGGCTTCCATGTTGCCGTGGATGTCCGTGAACACGAGGTAGCGCATCGTCTTCAGGTCCTCCCCATGGCTGAAGCATACAGCTTGTCGGCGTGGAATGAGCTCCGGACGAGCGGACCGGCCACGACGTCGGCGAAGCCGAAAGCCAGCGCGATCGTCCGGAGCTCGTCGAACTCCCTGGGGGAATAATACTTCTCGACCGGGGCGTTGGCCTGAGAAGGCCGGAGGTATTGGCCGATGGTCAGGAGGTCGCAGCCGGCCCGCCGCAGGTCGGAGAGCGTTTGGAGGATGTCCTCCTGCCTTTCGCCCAGGCCGACGATCAGGCCGGACTTGGCGAGGGCCTTCCTCCTTTTGGCGGCCGCCAGGACTTCGAGAGACCTCCGGTAGTTGCCGGCCGGCCTGCGGATGATCGGGTAAAGGGATTCCGTGGTTTCCAGGTTGTGGTTCAGGATGTCCGGTCCCGCCTCAAGCACAGCGTCCAGAGCCTCCATGCTGCCGTCGAAATCCGGGACGAGGACCTCGATCTTCGTCCAGGGCGATCCCTCGCGGACGGCCCGGATGGTCCGGGCAAAAATCGAGGCTCCTCCGTCGGCGAGGTCGTCTCTCGTCACGGAGGTGATGACGGCATATTTCAGGCCCAGCGAGCGGACGGCACGCGCGACGTTCTCGGGCTCGGCCTCGTCCGGAGCCGAGGGCCTCCCCTTGGCGACGGCGCAGAAACCGCAGGCCCGCGTGCACGTGTCCCCCAGGATGAGGAACGTGGCCGTCCGGTTGGACCAGCACTCCCCGATGTTCGGGCAGCGGGCGCTCCGGCAGATCGTGTGGAGCCGGTGCGTTTTCAGGACCTCGGAGATGTGGAAGAAGTTCGGGTCCGATGGCAGTTTGACCTTGAGCCAGACGGGTTTCTTACACCTTCCGGGCGTTCCTTTCCCCTCGGGCGGTTCTGAGATCAGGGCGGTCGTGTTCACAAACTTCTTTTTCGATGGCTAAAAATTCCGAAAAAATGAGGATCTGTCAATATTCCAGATCGCGGTCTCTCTTGACCCGGCGTCTCATCCGCTTCCGGGCCTGGGCTTCCTTCATGCGGCGCTTTTCGCCGGGTTTGAAATAAGTGGAATGTTTCTTGATCTCCTTGATGATCGCTTCCTGCTGAACTTTCCTCTTGAATCGGCGAAGGGCGGATTCTAAACTCTCACCTTCATCGAGCACAACGAATGCCAAAAAAATTCACCTCCATTCTTTCGGAAAGTACCTGATTTTATACCCGATTCACCGGGAATTGTCAATGGCCTCGATTTCGAATTCGTCCCTGTGACCCACGCTCACCAAAAGAGAGTCGGCTTGTCTAGCCTGTCCGCCTCTTCTTTATTTGATACCCTGCTTTCTTAATGCATGCCAGCGCGCCGATCCTCATGGGTTCGATGAAGGGCACGGCCAGGTCCTCCTGGCGGAGGACGAGCGGGACCTCGGTGCAGCCGGCCATGATCGCTTCCGCCCCGCTCCGGACGAGGCCCCGGGCGACCCCCAGGATAAGGCGCCTCGAGCGGCCCGTCGTGAAACCGGCCTTGATCCCCAGCTTTCCATATACGGCCTCCATGACCTTTTTCTGTTCGTCCTCGCCGGGGACGATGACCTTGATACCGGCACCGGCAAAGGCGTCCCGGACGATCCCGGCGCGGACCGTCCCGGCCGTGGCGATGAGACCGATCCTCCGGATCCCCGGGATGGCGGCCCTGACGTGCTTTCGGGCCTCATCGAGGAGGTTTACGAACGGGACGTCCTCCCGGGCGACGATGTCCTTGAGGAAATGGTGGGCCGTGACGCAAGGCATGACCACGAAGTCCGCTCCCGCCAGCCTCAGGGCTTTGACGCCCTCGGCGAGCATGGGGGCCGGGCTTTCGCTCGCATGGAGGATGGCGTCGGTCCGGTCGGGGACACGCGGGTCGCTTCGGATGATGACGGGGACGTGCTCCCGATCCCTGTCCGCGGCGGTGTTCCGGATGATGAGATCGAAGAAATAGGCCGTGGCCTCGGGGCCCATTCCCCCGAGAATGCCTATCGTTTTTTTCCTTGCGCGATTCGCCCTGCGCCGGGCCTCAGCCGTCCTAATCCGCTCGTTTTTCTTCATCGGCCTGTCATCCTTCGCGGTCATCCGCCCGGACGAAGAGCATGAGCGACACGAACAGAAGCGTTTTCATGATGTTTTCCTTGAGGCCCGTTATCGATTCGGAACCATTATAATCAAAAAGCACAGGACAGGCCAGACACCCAAAACTGCCGATGAAAAAAATGAATCCTATCGGCAATTTTAGGAGGCAGGTCGTCTATGAGCTTAACTTTTTGGCGCCAATTGCTATAATAAGGAAAACAATGGCGGACACAATAAAAGACCGCGTTCTAACGATTCCCAGGTTTGAGCGGGTCCCGTGGCTCATCCATGGCTTTGGAACGGCGGGCTGGTCGGAAGAAGACTTCGGGAAGGCCGGGAAGCGGTGCGGATTCCGCCTCGTCATCCTGGCCCAGGTCCACTCCGACACCGTCCACCGCCTTGATGGAGCGCCCGCGCGTAGACCGCAAGGCGACGCGCTCATCACCGGCAGGCCGGGCCTTTTCCTCACCATCAAGACCGCCGACTGCCTTCCCGCCCTGATCGTGGACGAGGAGAGGCGGGTCATCGCCGCCGTCCACTGCGGCTGGCGTGGGACGTTGAAGAGGATCCTGGAACGGGTGGTCAGGGACCTTCGCGAGCGCGACGGTTCCGACCCTTCCAAGCTCCTCGTCGCCCTGGGGCCGTGCATCGGTCCGGGCTGCTACGAGGTCGGTCCGGAGGTCCGGGCCGCGTTTGAAGAGGCGGGTTTTCCTCCCGGCGTTCTTCGTGAACGGATCTCGACGCCCGGCAAATACCTCCTCGACCTCCGCGAAGCCAACCGCGGACAGCTCGACCGGGCGGGAGTGAAACGGGAGAATGTCTTCTCATTCGACGCCTGCACGCACTGCCGTTCCGACCTGCTGTCCTACCGGCGGGACAAGGCCAAGAAAAAAAGGATGTTCGCCTTCATCGGCATGAAGGGTTAAGTTGCTTTTTGTCCCATTTTTCTTTATCCTTTATCATTATGGAAAAAACGATCGGTGACGTTGAACTCCAAGGATTTCCCCTTTTCAAAAAAGGGAAGGTGCGGAATGTTTTCGACCTCGGCGACAAGCTGCTCGTCGTGGCCACGGACAGGATCTCCGCCTTCGATTTCATCCTGCCCTCGCTCATTCCTTACAAGGGAAAGGTCCTCACCCAGCTGTCCAGGTTCTGGTTCGACTTCGCGGCGCTCATCTGCCCCAACCATCTCATCGCCACCGAAATCGCGGACTTTCCGGCCGCCCTCCGGCCCTACGCGGAGGTCCTGGAAAAACGGTCCATGCTCGTCAGAAAGACGCAGGTCGTGCCCATCGAATGCGTCGTCCGCGGCTATCTCGCCGGCTCGGGCTGGAAGGAATACAAGACCGCCGGAAAGATCTGCGGCATCAAGATCCCTGAAGGGCTGTTGGAGTCGGACCGCCTGGAGGAGCCGATCTTCACGCCTTCGACCAAGGCCGAGGAAGGCCATGACCTCAACATCTCGCTCAAGGAGATGCAGAAGATCGTGGGCGGCGACCTCGCCCGGAAGATCAAGAAAGTGTCCCTGGAGCTTTATCAGAGAGCATCCCTGCACGCCCTGTCCAAGGGGATCATCATCGCGGACACCAAGTTCGAGTTCGGCCTGGCGGGCGACGAGCTCGTCCTCGTCGACGAGATCTTCACGCCCGATTCGTCGCGCTTCTGGCCGCTCCGGACCTATGCCCGCGGAAAATCCCAGCCGAGTCTGGACAAGCAGTTCGTCCGGGACTACCTGGAGACGACCGGATGGGACAAGCAGTCCACACCGCCCGTCCTGCCGCCCGGGATCATTGAAAAGACGTCCCAGAAATACCGGGAGATCTACAGGCTCCTCACCGGGAAGAATGACCTCGCATGAATGACCTCGTCGATTTCCACGTCCACTCCAACAGGAGCTGTGACGGGGATTTTTCCCCGCGCGAGCTCGTCCGCTTCGCCAGGGACAAGGGGTTCCGGGCCATCTCCATCACCGACCACGATACGGTCGCGGCCTATCCCGGCGTCCTGGAGGACGGAAAGAAGACCGGAGTGGAGGTCATCCCGGGCATCGAGGTGACGACGCTGTACGACGAACGCGAGTTCCACCTCCTCCTCCCTTTCATCGATTGGGGGTCGGAAACCCTCGGGGCCATCATCCGGCGCATGACCGAATCCAGGCTCGTCGAAGCCCGGGAGCGGGTGGCCAAGCTCCGGGAAGGGGGCATCGAACTGACCTGGGAAGAGGTCTGGGAGAAAAGCCAATCCTGTCCGCCGCTCGGTGTCAAGATCGCCCAGATCCTCCTCGACAAACCCGAGAGCGGCAGGGACCCCGCCCTGGGCAAATACCTGGAAGGGGAGGGCGGGGCCATCGGACCTTACCTGTTCTATCGGGACTACTTCATGGAGGGGAAATCCGCCTACGTGCCGAAGAGGCACATCCCTCTCCTGGATGTCCTGGCCGCGGCCCCCCGGACCGGCGGCGTGCCCGTCCTGTCCCACCCGGGGGCCGCCTTTCAGATGACGACCATGGAAGACCTCGAGGACCTCAAGGGGCACGGGCTCGCGGGTGTCGAGGTGTATACGTTCTATCACACGGCCGAGCAGATCGCCTCGTACCGCCGGATGGCCGATGACCTCGGCCTCGTCCCCACGGCCGGGTCGGATTTTCATGGCAAGATCAAGCCCCACGTCCCGTTCGGCGCCCTCACCGACGGCCGCTACTGGATGGTGGAGGAACTGCGCAAAAGGAGGCCTCAATGACTTTAAATGCCCTCGATATCATCCTCATCGTCATCCTCCTCATGACGCTGGTCCTGGGTCTGATCAAGGGACTTGTCCGGCAGATCATCGGCATCGTCGCGGTCATCGCCGGCCTCATCCTCGCGGCCAACTATTATCCGCGGATCTCCTCCCTCTTCCAGCGGTTCTTGTCTTCGGTCCTCGTTTCGAACTTTATCGGTTTTCTTCTCATCTTCGCGGTGGCCCTCCTGGCCGGTTGGCTCCTCGGGCTTTTGTTCTCGAAGCTGATGAAAGGTCCCCTGGCCTTCATCAACCATGTCCTGGGAGGGGTCATCGGCCTCGTCAAGGGGGTCCTGATCTGCGGGGTCCTGGTGTTCGCCCTGCTGGTTTTCGAGGTCCAGAAGGACGCCCTGGCGGGGTCCCGTCTGGCGCCGTTCTGTTTCCAGGTGACCCGGGCCATCGTCAACCTCATTCCCCGGGACCTCAAGGCGAAGTTCAAGACGTCCTACGAAGAAATGTGGGGGAGGGGAGGGAGCGATGGACAAAAAATTTAGCGACCTCAATATCCACCAGAAGCTGGAACTGACCATCAGGGAGATGGTGGACAAGGAACTGAACCTCAAGGACGTCCTGAAAGAGTTCGAAAAGATCTACTTCGAGACCGCCGCCAAGAAGTTCAACGGCAACCAGACAAAGATGGCCAAGGCCTTGGGGATTCATCGCAATACCCTTCACAACAGGATCAAGGCCCTGAAGCCGAAAAAACGGAATTAGCACTCTTTATGTCGGACTGCTAATTTTTTCGATTTATCCCCTTGACAACAAAGCCTTTTTCGCTTATTATTGGCACTCTAAGCCTAAGCTTGCTAATATTCATTTCAAAGGAGGTTTATATGAAGGTTCAACCGTTGCATGACAGAGTTCTTCTCAAAAGATTGGAAGAACGGGAAGTCAAAAGGGGAGGCATCATCATCCCGGACACGGCCAAGGAGAAGCCGCAGGAGGCCGAGGTCATCGCGGTCGGCAAGGGCCGTACGACGGACGAGGGCAAGGTCATCCCGCTTGAGCTCAAGAAGGGGGACAAGGTCCTCATCGGCAAGTACAGCGGCACGGAAGTGACGATCGATGGGACGGAGCACATCATCGTCCGGGAAGAAGAGATCCTGGCGATCGTTTCGAAATAGGAGGAAACATGGCAAAACAAATCATTCTTGGCGATGACGCCAGACAGGGCCTCCTCAGAGGCGTGAACATTCTAAGCAACGTGGTCAAGGCGACCCTCGGCCCCCGCGGCAAGAACATCGTCCTGGACAAGAAGTTCGGCTCCCCCACGAGCACCAAGGACGGTGTCACGGTGGCCAAGGAAGTCGAGCTCAAGGACCCCTGGGAGAACATGGGCGCCCAGCTGGTCAAGGAAGTCGCTTCCAAGACCTCGGACGTGGCGGGCGACGGCACGACCACAGCCACCGTCCTGGCCCAGGCCATCTATCGCGAGGGCATCAAGCACGTGACCGCCGGCCGGAACCCCATCCTCATCAAGAAGGGGATCGACAGGGCCGTTGAAGAGGTCGTCAAGGACATCAAGAAGCTGAGCCGCGAGGTCAGCGGCGAGATGATCGTCCAGGTCGGCGCCATCTCCGCCAACAACGATGAGTCCATCGGCAAGATCATCGCCGAGGCCATGGACAAGGTCGGGAAGGACGGCGTGATCACGGTCGAAGAGGCCAAGGGTATGGAAACGGTGCTCGACATCGTGGAAGGCATGCAGTTCGACCGCGGCTATCTCTCCCCATACTTCATCACGGACCCGGACCGCATGGAGTGCGTCCTGGAGAACCCGCTGATCCTGCTCCACGAGAAGAAGATCAGCAACCTGCGAGAGCTCCTGCCCCTGCTCGAGAACGTGGCCAAGATGGGCCGGCCGCTCCTCGTCGTGGCCGAAGAGGTCGAGGGCGAGGCGCTGGCCACCCTGGTCGTCAACAAGCTGAAGGGCACGTTTCTGTGCGCGGCCGTCAAGGCCCCCGGCTTCGGCGACCGGCGTAAGGCCATGCTCGATGACATCGCCACCCTGACGGGCGGGAAGGTGATCACCGAGGACATCGGCGTCAAGCTCGAGAACGTCGGGGTCGACTGGCTGGGCGAGTGCGCCAAGGTCGTCATCGACAAGGACAACACCACGATCGTCGAGGGCAAGGGCAAACAGAGCGACGTCCAGGCCCGGATCAAGCAGATCCGGACCCAGATCGAGGAAACGACGTCCGATTACGACCGGGAGAAGCTCCAAGAGCGGCTGGCCAAGATGGTCGGCGGCGTCGCCCTGATCAAGGTCGGCGCGGCCACCGAGACCGAGCTCAAGGAGAAGAAGGCCCGGGTCGAGGACGCCATGCACGCCACCAAGGCGGCCGTCGAGGAAGGTATCGTTCCCGGAGGCGGTGTCGCCCTGCTCAGGGCCCAGAAGGCCCTGGACAAGCTCCAGGTCGAAGGCGACCTCCAGATCGGCGTGAACATCATCCGCAGGGCTTTGGAAGAGCCCCTTCGCCAAATTGCCTACAACGCAGGCCACGAAGGTTCGGTCATCGTCGAGAAGGTGAGGGAACTCAAACAGGACTTCGGCTTCAACGCCCTGACGGAAGAGTACGAGGATATGATAAAGTCCGGGATCCTGGATCCCACCAAGGTCGTCCGCGTCGCCCTTCAGAACGCCGCGAGCATCGCGGGCCTGCTCATGACCACGGAAGGTCTCGTCAGCGAGCTTCCCGAGGAAGAGAAGACCCCGAGGTATCCCATGCCTCCCGGCGGAGATATGTACTGAGGTCCTTCTAAGCTCAAGAAGAACCGGGGAGCGGCCGCGCGGCCGCTCCCCATTTTTTTTGAAACGCCGCCCGGAAATTGCCGATAGGATATGAGTCGGAATTCCGGGACATGAACCGATTCTCCGGGACGGACATCGTGTCCCCGGAATTCGGGTCAGCACCGAAAGTCGGCGTTATCGCTTGAGAAGAAAGAATCCCGTCGGTCCTTTCGGGGGCGCGCCGCCTGTGTTGTGAGCCGCCGTTTTATGGTATAAATTGGGCGGCATGTTCAAATTCTTCGACCGCTACATCCTGAGGGAGATCGCGCCGCCGTTCGGCATCGGCCTCCTCCTTTTCACGTTCGTCCTCCTGATGAGCCAGATCCTCGTCCTGGCCGAGCTCTTCATCACCAAGGGCGTCTCGTTTCGGCTGGCCGCCGAGGTCCTCATGGACCTCATCCCCTCGCTCCTGGCCTTTTCTGTTCCCATGGCTGTCCTGATGGGGATCCTGGCCGGGCTCGGGAGGCTCTCCACAGACTCCGAGATCGTCGCCTTCAAAACGCTCGGGATCAGCTTCAAGCGGCTCGCCTGGCCGATCTTCGTTTTCGCCTTCACGGGCTGGCTCGTGACCTCCTATCTGACCATGTTCCTCGCCCCCCATGCCAACTATAAATGGGTCCAGACCATGACGAGTTCCGTCCTGGCCAAGGTCCAGGTGAAGTTCAGCCCCCGGGAGTTCAATGAGTCCATCCCCAAGATGGTCATCTACATCCAGGACATCAGCCGGGAGAAGAAGTGGGAGAACATCTTCGTCTACCTGACCAAGGACCCCGCCGAGCCCCGTCTGATCCTGGCCCGGGAGGGGAAGCTCGACCTCTACCCGGAAGAGAAAAAGGCGACCCTGGTGCTCCAGGACGGCACCGTCCATTCCTATCCCCTGAGGAAGCCCGACAAATACAGCTTTACCTCCTTCAAGAGGCTGGAGGAGGGGATCGACGTGGAGGGCCTTTTCGCCTCCATGGGCAGTGAGAAGCGTGTCCGGGAAAAGGACATCCTGGAGCTCTTGTCGGGAGTGAAGGTGATCAAGAAGGACCTGGCCGAATTGAAAACGGAAAAGGCGGCGGCCAAGGATGCCTTGCCCAAGGACGCCGCCCCCGGTCCCGCGGCCGCGCCCCAGGCCCTCCGGGAGAAGACAAGGGATTTCCGGTCCCACTGGGTCGAGATCCACAAGAAGTTCGCCCTCCCCTTCGTCTGCTTCATCTTCGTCCTCGTCGGCCTTCCCCTCGGGGTGACGACCCGGAAGGGCGGCCGGACGAGCGGCTTCACCATCAGCATCGCCATCATCCTCCTCTATTACATCTTGATCACGGCTGGAGAAAAGCTGGCCATGGACGGCAAGGTCTCCCCGTTCCTGGGGATGTGGGGACCTAATATCCTCCTTTTCCTGGCCGGAGCTTACCTGTTCCTGAAATCCCTCAAGGAAGCCGCCCTTTTCTCATGGTTGGTCGGGTTCTTCCGAAAGTGGAAAAAGGCCCCCGAGGAGGTCAGGATGGGGCGGCCGCTCCATAAGTTGCCGCGGATCCACCTTCGGTTTCCCAACATCCTGGACCGGTACGTGGTCCGGAAGTACCTGGCCATCTTCGCGATCATCTTTTCCGGACTGCTCTCCGTTTTTATCATTGTCACTTTCTTCGAGCGGATCGACAACGTTTACACGCACGACAAGCCCCTCTCGCTCTTCCTCCAGTATATCTGGTTCCGGGTCCCCGAATTCGTCTCCTTGATCCTGCCCATCGCCGCGCTGACCACGGCCCTCCTGGCCCTGGGCATCCTGACCAAGTTCAACGAAGTCACGGCCATGAAGGCCTGCGGCATCAGCGTTTACCGCCTGATCTTTCCCGTCCTCTTCATGGCCCTGGTCGTCAGCGTGTTCTCCTTCGCCCTCCAGGAGCGGATCCTCCCAAGGGCCAACAATAAGGCCGAAGAGATCTGGAACAGGATCAACGACTACCCGCCGCGAAGCCGCAGCTACATCAATCGCCATTGGGTCCTGGGCCGGGAGAAGAACCGCATCTATCACTATGACTTCTTCGACCCCGGACTTTCCGTCTTCAGCCGTCTCTCCATTTTCGACATCGACCTCGCCTCCTGGTCGCTCTCCGGAAGGACCTATGCCGAGAAGGCCTATCTCAAGGAGGACAGGCTGCGCCTGGCCGAGGGCTGGACGAGGACCTTTTCGGGGACGCTGCCGGCGGGATTTGAGGTCCAGACGGAGAGGGAGCTCGCGGGGGTCGAGACGAAGAGCTATTTCCTCAAGGAGTGGAAGGAGCCGTTGCAGATGACGTACTCCGAGCTCAGGAAATATACGGCCGAGGTCGAGGAGATGGGCTTCGAAGCCTCCCGGTTCAAGGTGGACCTGAACACCAAGATCTCCTTCCCGTTCGTCTGCCTGATCATGACCCTCCTCGGAATCCCCTTTGCCTTCTCCATGGGGAAGCGGGGGGCCCTGGTCGGGATCGGGCTCGGCGTCGTCATCGCCATGGTCTTTTGGCTGGCGATCGGCTTGTTTCGCAGTCTCGGCTACGTCAGCTTCCTCGGGCCATTCCTGGCCGCCTGGTCTCCGAACCTCGTTTTCGGGTTGATCGGGGTGTATCTCTTATTCCGGCTGAGAACATAGACAATCGGCAAACAACCAAGCCTGCGGACCGTCCGTTTATTATACCCATCGAAAAATCCTTGAGGACCTTCCGACGGACCTTACATCTTGTATTTCCCGAATTCCTCGGGGGTGAGACCTTCAAGCCATTTCCTGAGCTTTTCGGAGCCTTCCAGGTTCTCGTCGAACTTCAGGCCGTGGGCTTTCCGGACGACCTCGTCCTCGACGAAGATCGGCGAGCTCATGCGAAGGGCGAGGGCGATGGCGTCCGAGGGCCGGGAATCGATGACGATCCGGGTGGCGTCGTGGAGGCAGTGGATCAGGGCGTAGAAGGTGTTGTTCCGGACGTCGTTGACAACGATCTTCTCTATCGAGATGTCGAGCTTCTCCAGGAAATTCCTGAGGAGGTCATGGGTCATCGGCCTGGGCGTGGGGACGTTCTCGATGGTCAGGGCGATCGCGTTGGCCTCGAAAACGCCGATCCAGATCGGCAAGATCTGCTGCGAGTGGGGGTCCTCCAGGACCACGATGGGCATCTTGGAGATCGGGTCGACGACCAACCCCTTGATCTTCATTTCGATTTCCACGGCGTTATCCTGTATCCTTATCTAATATAGGGGCGCCCCGGCCTCTTGTCAAGGATGCCGCCTCTCTTACGTTTGGTGTGGGTTGGGGGGCTTGGACGGGATGGAGTGAGCGGACCTTGAAGGTTTAGCCTTCCCGGACCGCCCTTCGAGGGGACCTTGCGCCTGAAGATGTCTGAGCTTGCTAAAGAGAACACAGACGCCGCAATGCTAAAATGGGGACCTTATTTAGGCCCCATTTAACAGAACATGGACAGATGATAGATCAGGCACGCGAGTTCTGAAGGCGCCGAGAAGGGCGGTTCGGGAACGGCGTTAAAAACCTGAAGGCGAGCGAGGGCCGTCCCGTCCAAGCTATGACCTCAGCCCACACCAAACGTAAGAGAACCGTAATTCATTAGAACAAGGACAGCTGGCCGGCGTTCGCTTCGTCTTTGTCCGCCTCGCCGTCGAAGAGGCGGATGACGCCGTACTCGCCGTCATGGCCGGGAATGATATGGACCTTGCCCCTCCGCATGCGGTCGACACCCTCCCCGATCCTCTCGGAAGAGGCCCGTGTCAGGTCTGCGACGGGCACATCGGTCAGGACCGTGTGTTCGTCGCCGAATTCGCGGATGAAACGGAAGTAGACGTCCCAGACGCTCCGGCATTCCGCCGTTTTCCCGGTCGCCTCGGCGATGATCTCGTTGAGGGGGATGAGGTTCCTAAAGGGGATCCCCGCCGGCGCCTCGTCGTCCTCCCCGCGGTCGGCCAGCTCCTCGACGCGGTGAAGGACGCCGATGGTCAGCTTCTTGCCGCACTTCGGGCAGATGTCGTTGTTCATCAGGCTTTCTTTCGGCGAAAGAAGGACGCCGCATTTCCGGTGGCCGTCGTAGTGGTATTTTCCCTCTTCGGGAAAGAACTCCACCGTGTGGAGGAACTTCGCCGGGTCCTTGGTCCGCAGGGCGCCGATGAGCCCGGCGTAACTGAAGTCCGTATCGAAGATGTTGGCCTCCCGGCCGACCTTCGGGGGCGAGTGGGCGTCGGAGTTGGAGACCAAGGCGAAACGGTCCAGGGCGGACAGGCGCCGATTCATGCGCGGGTCCGAGGACAGGCCCGTCTCCAGGGCGAAGATCATGGGCGTCATCTCCTCGAAACACTCCTCGACGGAGTCGAATCCCGAGTTGGCGCCGAAGAGCGAGAACCAAGGGGTCCAGATGTGGGAGGGGATGACCGTCGCCCTTGGGCAGGTGTCGGCGATCATCTTCAAGAACAGCCTGACGTCCATGCCCAGGATGGGCCGTCCGTCCGACCTCAGGTTGCCGACGGCCGAGAGCTTGTTGTTGATCTTTTCGACGGACTCGAAGTCCGGGGCCAGGAGGATGAGGTGGATCTTCCTCACTTTTCCCAGCTTGGAATAGATGAAGCTGATCTCGGTCGAAAGGATGAAGGAGACGTCCGAGTTCGAGACGGCCACGGACTTGAGGTTGGGGTTCTCGGGGGGTTGGATGCCGTTCCGGAAGCGCAGGAAGCCGTTGCCCGCCGGTTCGAGCTTCTCTCTCATGAGAAAGAGCCACTCCGGGTGGGTGAAGTCGCCGGTCGCCAGGAGGCGGATGCCTTTGACCTTCCCCCAATAGGCGAGGATGTCGAAGGTCATGTCCCTGGACGTGGCCCGTGAGAACTTCGAATGGAGGTGCAGGTCGGCGACGAACTTCATGATCAGCTATAAGGATCCGGATCTCTCCGGAGAGTTATTTCTTGATCTTTCCGATATAGTCCAGGATGCTCTTGACGCTCGTCGAGCGCTCCGTGTCCGGCTCGAGCTCGAGGAACTTGTTCAGGCTCTGCTGGGCCTTTTCGTATTCGGTCTTGTTCAGATAGGCGAGCCCCAGCTTGTAATAGGCCTCGCTCCAGTCGGGCTTGATCTGGGTCGCGATCGTGAAGTAGTCGATCGCTTCGTCGAGCTTCTGGTTGGAGAAGTAGATCTCGCCGACGTTGTAGGCCAGGACCTCGTTCTCCGGGAAGGTCTCAATGGACTGCTTGAAGTAATTTTGGGCCGTTTCAAAATCGCCCTTCTTGATATGGCATTCTCCGATGCGCGCCAGGGATTTGGCCCGCATCTCCTTGCCCGAGACGGGGTCGGTGAGGGCGGTGTCGGCGGCCTCCGTGTAGATCGCCAGGGCCGTGTCGAACTCGCCCTTCTCCCGGTAGCAGTCGCCGATGCTCAGCTTGATCTGATAGACGGTGGGGTTCTTGACCAGGAGCTCCTGAAAGATGGCCAGCGCCTCATCGTACTTGTTGTTATTGTAGAGCTGGTTTCCCAAGTCGATGAGGGCCAGGGAGGCTTCGTCCGTTCCGGAAGGTCTGTCGCCCGCGCTCATTTTCTTCATGGTGAGGGCGATGACCGGGTTCCGGTCGAGCTGCTTGACGTTGCATTCCACGGACGCCGGCTGGTATCCCGGAGCCGAAGCCGTCACCCGCCATATCCCCGTGCCAAGCCCCAGGATGGCCCATTGGCCTTTCTTGTCGGTGGTCGTTTCACGCTTGGTCTCTTCATTCTGGATCAGGACGAGCTCGATCTTGGCTTGGGGAACGGGATTTCCGACTTGGTCGACGACGGTCCCGTTGACCCGGGCCAGGCCCCGCCCGGCCTGGCCGGAGGCGGCGCTCAGGGCCAGGAGGCAGCCGAGGACAATAAGAGTGGGGACCATGAACGATCTTGTTCTCATGATGACCTCCAAATAATGACCTTTCAGATCTCGAAATGCAGATTCTTCTCGACCCGGACCTCATCGGCCCTGTTCTTGAGCTCGGCCTTGAGGCTGTACGAGCCGGGCCCCCCCTCGATGCGGGCGGGGACCTCTATGAGGTAGTCATCCTGGATGACTTCCTTGAGCTTGTCTTCCGTCGTTTCGACGGTGTAGGTCTCCTTGAAGTCCCACACCTTCGCCCCGGACTTGTCGGAAACGCCCAGGCTGAGCTCCAGGGCCGTCCTGAGCCCGCCCTTTTCTTCGGCGAACCAGAGGTTGCGATAAGGGATCCGGACCCGGATGAGGACGTCGCCTCCCTTGATCTTTTCGACGCTGACACGGAAGTCGAAGAGTGTCTTTTCCGTCCGGACCTGGGGCTTGAGGTCCATCTGGGCCCTGTTGATCAGGGCGATCTGCTGGGCGCTCAGGGGGTCGAGGTCGTAGGTGCCGTTCCAATCGTCGTCGATGAAGACGATGGGAAAGAAGCCGTAATACCAGATCTCGGTCGGTTTCCCGTAAAAGGTCTGGCCTCGGGGGTAGGCGTACCTCTCCCAGGGAGGTCCGAGCAGGATGTAGATCCGGCCCCGGTCCTCGAGCCAGCCGTTGCCGCCCCCTTCCGAGAAGAGGCGGTTGGCCTCCTCGATCCGCTTGTCATACTCTTCCTTGAACTCGTTGGCCTCGGTCGCCGGGTCGGGGTCCCGCTTCTTCCAGAACTCCTCGACGAACGCGTCCCTTTCGGAGGGAGGCAGGTTGGAAAAGACGCGTCGCTCCTGTCCGGTAATCGTGTACCGCGCTTTCGAGAGGAACTGTCTGTGCTTCGCATCCATGTTCTTGGGCAGCCTGGCGGAAGCGCAGGCAAAGAGGACCGATGCGCAGGCGAGAAGGAGGAGGGCCTTTTTCATTTATTACCCTTCATGGCCTCGACCTGCTTTCGGATCCTGTCCTGGTTGGGGCTGAGCTCGAGGGATTTTTCCCAGATCTTGAGGGCGTCCTCGTTCCGGCCCAGTTTAAAATAACAATCGCCGATGGAGTTCATGATGTTGATGTTCGTCCCGAAGTGGCCTATATAGTCCAGGTAATAGGCCACGGCGGCCTCGTAATCGCCCATGGCCTGGGCGGATTGGCCCAGGAGTCCCGTGAACTCGTATTTCTGGAGCTTCAGGAAAGCGTCACCGATCTGCCTGACGGACGCATGATCACCGGTCGCGAAGAGCCACTTGCCGTAATCCAGGGCATAGCCCAGGGACGCGGGATTGGACCGGTAGGCCTTTTCGAGCCGCGGTCCGGCCTCCCGGAAGTCCTTCCTGTTCAGGTACTGGTTTCCGATGATGTTGTCGTACATAGGGTCGTCCGACGGCGGCAGGGGAAGGGACAAGATGAACGGCCTCGGGAGGGCGGGGGCGAGGGAAACGAAGAATTCCGCTTCCCGGGAGAGCGCTTCCTGACCGTTCGGGTCGAGCAGGGCGACCTTGATCTTGTAGAGGGACGGCGGGAGCTGGGCCAGGGGGATCGACTCGAAGAAATCGGGGGCCTTAGGGTAGGTGCGGACCTCCTTGTCAGCGGTGGTGACCGTCTTCTGTTCATCGGCGATCGTGAACTGAAACCGCCCGCCCGCCTTCATCTCGTCGGTCAGGCCCTGGACCTGGAAGAAGAGGTAAAGCGTGTCCTTCGAGGCAAAATCGTTTCGCGGGGACGGCGTGAGCTGCACCTCCTGGACGAGGTAAGGCTTGTTCTTCCCTTTATATTCGGAATTCTCGTTGATCCTGTTGGCCAGGACGAGGGGGCTTATCTCGAGGGAGGAGGCCGGCGGCACGATGATCCGGGTTTCCGCCGACGTGAACTCCTTGGAGATCATGTTCTTGAGGAGCAGGTTCAGGTTGTAGGTCCCCTCGATGAGCGGGAACAGGTCCTGGAAGCTGAAAAGTTTGTCCTTGATCCTGGTCACCTGGTCCTCGCTGAGCTCGATAGGGATGTCTTTCCCGTATTGGTAAACCGGGATCCCCTTGAGGTCGGAGACGATGCCGTTGACCTGGAGGGTCGTGTAGAACCGGTTCCCGTCCCGTTCGAGGGAGAGCTTCTTGGGTTCGATGAGGAAGTGGACGAAGGACATTCCCGACCGGTCCCGGATGACGTGGGCCGTGAAGTCGTTGTCGATATAATTGGCCGTGTATTCGACGCCGACACTGTCCTTGTATTTATAGAACTTTTCGGCGTAGGCGTCCTTGACCTTCTCCCTTGGAGCGGACGGGATCTTTGCCTGGATGAGGACCTCGGAGGCGATGGACGGGGACGGATTGGCCAGGGACTCTCCGGGTATCAGGCTCAAAGAAATGCTCGCGACGGCCGGTTCGATCTGCATGAGCTCCTGATAGGCCGCCAGATGATCGGTCATGTCGCCCCGGTAGTTGATCAGGAGGGCCTCCGGGCCGTATTTGATGGGGCTGTAGAGCGTCCAGTCCCCTGCCGAGCCTTCCCTCTTGAAAAAAACGACATTGAAGGCGTTCGGCAGGCCGTATTCGATCTTGCCCTCGTAGAACCAGATGATGGTCGGATAGATCTCGGTGAGACTCTCAAATTTATCGATGGAATTCGGCTCTCCCAGGATGATGTAGATCCGGCCCATGGGGGTCCGCCATCCGGCCCCCGGCGTGTCCCGTCCGAACCACTGGTTGACATAGGAGATGCGGCGGAAATGCTCTTTCTTGAATTCATTCTCGGGGGTGTTGGGGTTCGGGTCCCGCTGCTTCCAGAAGGCCTCGATGAAGAGCTCTCTTTCCCGGTCGTTCTCGAGCCGGAGAAAGACCTCTTTCTCCTTGGGCGTGATGATATAGACGACCTCCTCGTCGAGCCATTTCTTGTAGATTTCAGGAAGAGCCCTGACCGATTTCACCGGCTGGCCGGGCAGAGGAAAGCCGGGCACGAAAAAGGCGACATAGAGGACCGCAAGGAGGATTGTTCTTTTCACGATGGTATTATAGGCCAGCCCGAAAAGCTTTTCAAATCATTCTATGCCGACGGCATGAAATGGACATTTTGACAACCAACCCCAAATTCAAGCAGGCCATCGAGGAAAAGCTGGGCATCAAGTGATTTTCGAATTCGCGAGGTTCCGGCCTTTGCGGACATATTCCTCGGACTGACGGCTGTCGCCCAGACGGTTGTAGAGGTCGGCCAGGAGGAAGTAGCCCAAGGGAAGCTCGGCCGGTCCCGGCTTGAGATCGAGCCCCTTCTTAACGAGACTGACGGCCTCTTCGTAATTTTGCCCCCGGTTGAGGTAGATGCGGGCGAGGTAGAAATAACTCAAGGGGAACGCGGGTTCGGCCTCCATGCATTTCTTCAGGTATTCCATCTCCCGGTCCTCATTCCCCTCGACACGGTAGAGCCGGGACAGGTTGTACATAGCCTGGAAATGTTTGGGTGAGTTCTCGAGCTCCTGGAGGTAGGCGGTCTCGGCCTCCCGTGTCTTCCCCTGCTTTTCCAGGACCTGGGCATAGTTGTACTGGACATTGGTCAACCGTGGGTTGATCCTCAGGGCGGCCTGGATGTTCTCGTCGGCCTTGGCCACGTCCTCTTTTATGGTGTAGATGGCGGCCAGGGCATTATGGGAAGAGGCGGACTCGGCGTTGAGGGACAGGCATTTTTCGAAGTAGGCGACGGCCTTGTCGTAGTTTTTCCGAAGGAAGTTCATGTTGCCCAGGAGGTAGTACAGCTGCGGATCGGAGAACCCCTTCTTGAAATAGTCCAGGACGAACGCCTCGGCCTCGTCGAACCTCTTCAGGGAAGCGTAAGAGTTGGCGATGTTGATGACCGTGAACGAATCATCGGGCTTTCTCTCGAAGGCCTTGAGGAAGGCCGGGATGGCCTCCTCGAATTTCCTCTGCTTGAAATAGAGGTTGCCGAGCGTGAAGTAGGCGTCCGTGATGTCGGGGTCGCTCGCGATGATGCCGTCGATGATTTTGATCGCCTCCGCGGCCCGCCCGGACATGCCGATCTCTCGCGCCCTGGATAGCTCGTTGAAGACCTTGATCTTTTCCCTGGGATTGGCCAACTTCTGGCCCTTGAGTTTGGAAGAGTCCTGGAACGAGCCGATATATCCGAGGGCGGCCAGCTTTTCCCGCGTCTCCTCGTCGACCTTGCGGGTGTCCATTTCGTAGCCGTTCTTAGCGGACCCGGCGATGAACCGTCCGGCCTCGGCGTTCATGTTATCGAAAGTTACTTTCTCGAGATAGACCAGATTCTTTTCCTCCGAGGGATCATTGACAACGTCATAAAGCTCCGGGACGGGAGCCATAATCAGCTTGTACCGGTCGTTCTGGATGGCCTTGAGCTCCGACCAGCCGAAGTGAAAGCGCGGATAGAAGCTTTCGGAGTAAGCGTAGGGGACCCGCCCTTTCTTCGGACCTTCGAAAGAGGCGACGAGGCTCTCCCCTTGGGTCTGGGCGGGAGTGGCCAAGCCCGTCATCTCGCAGAGGGTCGGAAGGAGGTCGGCGAGCGACGAGACGCGGGGCGAAGACCGTCCCTGCAGCTTGGGAAAGGGCGTGACGAAGATCAGGGGGACGTGGATGGCCGATTGGTAGACGAAGAAGCCGTGGGCCCCCTCCTCATGTTCCCCCAGGCTTTCGCCGTGGTCCCCGGCAACGATCAGGAACGAGTTCCTGACGAGACCGTTGGCTTCGAGGAAGTCCCAGACCCGGCCCAGCTGGGAGTCGGTGAAAGCGATCTCCCCCAGGTAGGGGTGGGCGGCATACTGCTTGTCATAAGGCGGGGGCGGCTCATAGGGCGTATGGGGGTCATAAAGGTGGATCCAAGTGAAGAACTTCCCTCCCTTGTTCCTCTCGAGCCAGGGGAGGGCTTGATCGATGACCTCGTTCGCCGGCCTCTGGACCGTGCCGAGGGAGATCCTCTCGAACTTGCTCAGGTCGAAATTGTCGAAGTAGGTGTCGAAGCCCTGGTTGAGTCCCCACTTGGAATCGAGGACATAGGCGGCGACGAAGGCCGAGGTGGAGTAGCCTTTTTCCTTGAAGAGCTCGGCCATCGTCTTGATCTCGGGAGGCACGATGAACGCGCCGTTGTCCCGGACGCCGTGGAAGGGGGGAAGGGTCCCGGTCATGATCGTGGTATGGGCCGGGAGGGTGAGGGGTGTTGTCGAGAAGCACTTCTCGAACTTTATGCCGCGTGAGGCAAACATATCGAGGGTCGGGGTCTCGATGTTCTTGAACCCGTAACAGCCGAGCCGGTCGGCCCGCGTTGTGTCCAGGGTGACCAGGATGACGTTATAGTCCTTGCCGCCGCGGAGCCGTGTGAAATCCGGTTTTCGGGGGATAAGGAAGACAAGCGCCGCCACGATGCCAATAATGACGACCGTCGCGATGATGAAAAACATTTTCTTTTTCATGACGACTATGAATATTATCATAATATCGGCGGGATTTTTGAATGAATCCCAAAATTGCCGTCAGGACGTGTGTTGGAATTTCGGGACATGAATCAATTCTCTGGAATTGGTATCGTGTCCCTAGAATTCCGGGTATCACCAGAAGTCGGTGTCATCGCTTGAGAAGAAAGCATCCTATCGGCAATTTTGGGCTGAATTCATGTCATTGACAAAAATTCATCACAAGTGATATGTATTGCGGAGTAGAGGGATTCATGATATCCGTGGCCGGAGGACAATAATTCAATAATTTGGATAATTATGCAAATATTTGAAGAACCGTTGAAATTATTGGCATTATTTTTTCCTATTTTTATTAAATTCAATAATTTAAGTTCTCTCAGGATCTGGCATAATTCTTGCTCTCATATTTTGGAAGGATATTGACGCAGAAAGGAGGCAAGATCGGGGGTAATTTAATTATTTTGTTCGGAAGCGGAGGACGTTGATTTTTTCAACTTCCCCCGGCACATCAAAATGAAGGATCTAGGAGGTAAAATGAAACGAAAATCCGTTCTTGTGTGGATGGGATTCCTGCTTATCCTTTGCTCGTTGGCCTTCTCCCAATCCAAGGAAACAGGCGCTATTACGGGAACCGTTTTGGATGAACAGAACGAACCCCTCCCGGGAGCCGTCGTCACGATAACGAGCCCCAACCTCATGGGCAGCCGCGAGTTTGTGGCCGACGCCCAAGGGCAATACCGCTTTCCGGCCCTCCCCCCGGGCGAATATACCGTCAAGGCCCAACTCCAAGGTTTCGCGACTTCCGTCCAGCGAGTCATCCGGCTCACCACGACGACGCGGCTTACCATTGACCTGGTTTTGAAGCCATCCACCGTGGAAGAAGAAGTGACCGTCGTGGCCCAGGCCCCCACCGTTGACGTCAAGTCCACGGAAACGGCCTCGGTCACGATGACCGACGAAATTCTGCGGAACGTCCCTAACGTCAGCAATTTCTCGTCCGACCTCGTCAATATGGCTCCTGGAGTTACTCCCGGTAATATGGGTCCCTCTGGCGGCTCGGCTTACGGCGCTCAGGACGGCACGGGGATCGCCTATTCCATGGACGGTGTCAACGTGGCGGACCCGGAGGGCGGCACGGCCTGGGTTTTCATCGACAACAACATCATCGAGGAAGCCAAGGTCATGGGTGTCGGCCTTCCGGCGGAATACGGGAACTTCACGGGCATCATCTTCAACATCGTCACGAAATCGGGCGGGAACGAGTTTTCCGGCCACATGGAGTTCGATTTCCAGGGTCAAAGGGATGCCGATCCAAAGGGTTTATGGCAGAAGGACAACATTCAAGCTTATCTCAAAGATTTTCCCGATCTGACTTCTGCGGGCTTCAGGCTCCTGGACGTGAACGCGCACCTCGGAGGGCCGATCAAGAAGGACAAGATCTGGTTCTATGAGGGCCTCCAGTACCAGAGTTTCGGGGAGTATTACTCGTTCTTCCCTAAACCCCGTGCCTACAAACAGCCCCGGTCCTTCACCAAGATCACCGCTCAATTGACGCCCTCGACAAACTTGATGTTCGGCCTGGAAGTCGATACTTATAACGGCGAGAACCGCGGAGCCGAGGATCAGGAGCCCACGAATTCCGTTGACGCGGTCGTCAATCAGGAGTCCCCGGAAATCGTCGGGAATTTCAGCCTGACCCATATCTTCAGCCCGAAGACCTTCATCGATGTCAAGGCCGCCTATTTTTGGGGCTACTACTACCTCGAACCGAAGTGGGGGAGAGAGGTCTACTCCCATGTTAGTATGAACGATGACATGCGTTATTTCAACGCCGGATACTATTATCTTGCCGACCGCACCCGGTTCCAGGCGAACGCCAGCCTGACCCACTATGCCGAGGACTTCATCAAAGGCAGTCACGACTTCAAGTTCGGCGTCGAGGTCGAGCGCTCAACCGTCCGGAGCCGCTACGGCTACACGGGGAAGGGCGGGCCGCTCGGGAACAACGTCTATTATTACGATTATGTCGGCTACGCGTATAATCTCGCGGGCAACTATGTCTACTTTACCGGGAACTACTTCGCCTACCAGTACGAAGGCTACGACTTCAACAGCCCATACACTAGGGTCGAGGGATTCGTCCAGGACTCCTGGCAGATCACTCCGCGCATCAATATCAATGCCGGAGTCCGGCTCAGCCAGAACTGGGGCCAGATTGAGGGCCAGGGCACCGTCTGGAACTCACACCGGATCGCCCCGAGGATCGGGTTTACCTTCGACATCTTCGGCGACAAGAAGACGATTTTCAAGGCCCATTGGGGTCAGTTCACGGAGGGGATGTTCGCCGCCTATCACAACCGGCTTTCCAAGAAGTGGTTTGATTACATCAAATATCAATGGGATCCCGAGACCGAACAATGGCAGGAATTCGAGACGATCAAGCAGAGCTGGAAGGTCCAGGACGGCATCAAGCATCCCTACATGAACCAGTTCACCTTCAGTCTCGAAAGAGAACTTTTCAGAGACGCGTCCGTATCCGTGAGCTATATCAACAGGGACTGGAAGGACATCATCGGAGTCTATGACACCCTGGCCGCCTATGAACCGATAGACTACTATGTCTCGCCGCTCGGGGAGAGCTTTACGATCTATGAACTGACCTCCGGCGACGCCCACGAATACCAGATCGAGAATATCAAGCAGGGTTCGGATAGACCTTACGTCAAGGGCAAGGCCTACCGGAAATACCAAGGCGTGGAATTCCTTTTCAACAAGCGTTTCTCGAACAAGTGGCAGTTGATGCTCTCGTATCTCTACTCCAAAACGAAAGGGACCGTCGACAACGGCTGGGGCGATGACATCGGCTGGAATAAACGTGACAGCTTGCAAATGGGCGACCCGAACTACTGGATAAACGCCGACGGCAACGCGACCTTCGACCCGACTCATATGCTTAAAATCGGGGGGACGTATATCCTTCCTTTCGACATCAGCTTCAGCGCCTCGTTCAGGGCGATAACGGGCTCCGCCTGGGCCCGGAGATTCAGGACCAGGAGTTTGAATCAAGGCCGGGTGACGTTCTTTACTGAGCGCCGCGGCGCCAATCACTACGACATGCAGAAGATCCTCGATCTCCGGCTGGAGAAGATCTTTACCCTCGCTCAGAAGTACAGGTTGGGAGTGATGCTCGACGTCTTCAATGTCTTCAATGCCGATACCATTCAGGATTGGGGGACAAGAGTCGGAAAGGACTGGGAGAATGATCCCACGGACCCGGCTTACACTCCATCGACGCTAGGACACAAGCTCCTAAGTATCATCAAACCGCGGCAACTTCGTCTCGGCATCCGCCTGATCTTCTAATTGAAAAAGAAGAAGTAGAAGAGCTCGAACTCATGGGGTGGCGGCAGGCGCCGCCACCCCTCTTTTATTTCCGGGCATCCGAAATCCGGCCCCTATTCGGCCGTGATGGGATGGCATGTGTCATCTTCAGCACGGAACATCATGCGATCCATCGAACGGATCCAGCGGCGAGGCCGCCGACGACGGCCGGAATTGAAACTTCTCCCGGGCTGTGATAGTTTAGGCTCCTGGAAGATGATCATGAAAAAAACGCTCGTGGCCGCCCTTTGCATTCTCTTCGGACTCCTGAGTGCGCCCGCTTTCCCGGAGGAACAGCTCCTCCCCGCCCATCGGACATGGCTTGATGACGTCTCTCCCATCATCACGAAGATCGAGCGGGAGGTCTTCCTGAAGCTCAAGACCGACGCCGAACGGGAAAAGTTCATCCAGTTTTTCTGGCGCCAGCGCGACCCCCTGCCGGACACGAAGGAGAACGAATTCACCAAGGAGTACATGGAGAGGGTCCGTTTCGCCGACCAGAACTTCGGCCGCGGCTCCTTCAAGAGGGGGAGTCAGACGGAGAGAGGATCGTTCTACCTCATTCTGGGAAAACCCCTCGAAAGGAACTTCTTCACGACCTTTTCCGAGCTTTGGCCCATGGAGCTTTGGTTCTACAAGGGCGAGGTGCAGTACGGACTTCCCCCCTTCTTCTATCTCATTTTCTATCAACCCCAGGGGATGGGGGATTACCGGCTTTACTATCCCGGCATCGAGGGTCCGGAGAAGCTGGTCATCCCGGGGGTCGGGGCCAGGTCCGTCACCCGGGCTTCGGCCATCCAGGTCATTAAAAAATCGAGTTCCGAGCTGGCCGGCGCCGCCCAGAGCTATCTTCCGGGCGAGAGGCCCTTCGGCAGTGCATCCTTCTCTTCGGACAGTATCATCGCCGCGGCCAAGTCCTTCCCGGAGAAGAAATTCTCCGACGCCTATGCCCGGGCCTACATGAACTACAAGGACTTCGTGGAAACCGAATACGCAGACAATTTCATCAACGCCGGCGCCAAGGTCCGGCTATTTGCGGCGGCCGGACAGCCTTTCCTTCACTGGTCCATCGAGCCGGACAAGATGAGCTTCGCCCAGCGCGGCGAGGACTTCTACGCCGGTTTCGAGCTCCTCGTCAGGATGGAGGACTTCAAGGGCAACCTCATCCTGGAAAACACCGAGGAGATCCCCGTCAGCCTGACCGCGGCCCAGTACAAGGCCCACGAGCGCCGGCGCTTCGCGTTCCAGGACATCCTGCCGGTCATCCCGGGGAACTTCAGGTTCTTCTTCCTTCTCAAGAACAAGACGGGCAAGGACTTTACGTCCTTCGAGACCACCGTCTCCGTGCCCGGCGAGGGGACCGGCCTTCGCCTCAGCAGCCTGCTTCTCTTTCACGGTCAGGAGCCGGTCCCGGCCGGCCAGCGCATGAACCTCAAAGCGTTCGCGTTCGACGGCGTCCAATACATCGTCGGCGCCAAGAACGAGTTCCTGCCCCAGGAAAGCCTGGGGGCTTATATCCAGGCCGAAGGGCTGAAGGAGGCCGCCGCCGATCCGCAGGCCGTCCTCCGGCTTGAACTCCATTCGCTCGACGACGGCTCGCTCGTCCGGGACCAGAAGGTCCCGCTGGCTGAAGTCCAGGGCCGGACGGGCGGCGGAACCGTCTTCGGTCCGTTCGCCCTCGCGAACGTCAAGCCCGGATACTACGGCGCCGAGGTCTCCGTGGTCAGCGGGGGAAAGACGCTCGCGTCCGAGAAGGACAACTTCATCCTCCTCTCCCAGCCGTATCCCGTCCTGCCCTGGGCTTATGCCAAGGTCCGCAGCCCGTTCCCGTCACCCGAACAACTGCGCCTTCTGGCCACGGAATACTTCTTGGCGACGGACTATGAAAAGGCCCGCGGACTGTTGGACCGGGCCCTCAAGTTGAAGGAGGACGCCCCGACGCGGCTCCTTCTGGGCAAGTCGCTGTTTGCCCTGAACAGGTTTCAGGATTCCCTCGCGACGATCATCCCTTTGTACGAAGCCACTAAAGACAGGGAGACCGCCAAGGTCATCGCCCTGGACCACACCGGTCTCAAGGAGTGGACGGCCGCCCTCATCTACCTGGACAAGCTCATGGCCGAGGCCACCGAGGTCGGCGTCCTCAACCTGGCGGCGGAATGCCATCTCAACCTCGGACGGCCTGACCGGGCTCTGCCCCTCATCCAAAAATCCCTGTCCCTCGATCCCTCCCAGCCCGCGATCCGGGCCCTGGAAGAAAAAGCCAAGAAAGGAAATTGATCCCCAAGGAGAAAAAGATGCGTAAGCGCGCGATCATGGCAATACTCTTGGGCCTGGCGGTCTTCGCCGCGGCCTGGGCCCAGATCCAGGGCAAACTGATGGGCGTCGTCAAGGACGGCCAGGGAAACCCCGTGGAGAAGGCCGTCGTGACCGTCGTCTCCACCAAAACCTCCGCCAGCTATGAACTCTCGACGAACAAGGAAGGCAGGTTCCTCCAGATCGGTATCCAGCCCGGGTATTTCCAGGTCAGCGTCAAGAAGGATGGATATCTCCCCAAGTCCACGGAGGTGAGGGTGAGCCTGGCCGGGGAAACGGATATTGAGATCAGGCTCGACACGGCCGATGAGATCGCCCTGAAGACCGTCTCGGCCGCCGACCAGGTCTTCCTCAAGGGGAACAGGCTCTATGGCGAGCAGAAATACGCCGAGGCCGCCGCCGCCTTTGAAGAGGCCGTAAAGATGAACCGGCTCAACTGGGGCTATTTCTTCAATCTCGGGCTGGCCTACAAGAAGATGGACAAGAAGGATGAATCCATCGCCGCTTTGCGCAAAGCGGTGGAGCTCAACTCGGAGAGCTATAGCTCCAACAAGGAGCTGGCCGAAGTCCTGGGCAAGGGCGGGGCCTTCGAAGAGGCCAAGACGTATTTCCAGAAGGCCGTCGAGCTCAGCCCCGACGATCCCGACGCCCACTACAACCTTGGCGCCTGCCTCACCAACACGGGAGAGGCGGACGCGGCCCAGGTCCACTTCCAGAAGGCGGTCGATCTTAAGCCCGACTACGCCGATGCCTACTATCAGCTGGGGACCATCTTTATCGGCCAGAACAAGGTCCCCGATGCCGTCCGGAGCCTGGAAAAATTCCTGGAACTCGCCCCCAACCACGAGAAGGCGCCGCTCGCCAAGCAGCTGTTGCAATATTTAAAAAAGTAAGTCTCTCTTTCATTTTGCGTGGGCTGGGTTCATGGCTTGGACGGGACGTCCCGTCCAAGCTCCCAACCCGCACAAAACGTAAGAGAACCGGAAGCAGGAACCTCCCTTTAGGTCCCCCGGCGGGAATAGGGACGACTTTCAAAACGGAAAATTCAGAGAATTTGGGTTTCATAGGAACATGAACTTGTGCTATTTTATTGATCGTGAAGAGATGGGTTCCTGATACGGTCAAACATGGGAAGTCTCCTGGGGCTGAAAAAGTGCGCAAGGGCCTCATTTTACCGTTCGTGCTTGCGCTCTCCGCGGCCGCCGTCGCGCAGCCAAGAAGCGGCAACATCTACGGCAAGGTTCTCGACCGGAGCGGGGACCCGCTCGCCGGCGTCACCGTCACCTTGACCGGGTCCTATGCCGCTCCCCAAGCTCTGGTGACCACCGCGGAGGGGAACTTCCGGTTCCTGTCCCTGCCTCCCGCCAAAGACTACGCCTTGAAATGTGAGCTCTCCGGGTTCAAGACGAGGTCTGAGGAGGGCCTGATCGTCGTCATCGGCGGGACCACCTACGTGACCTTGACCATGGAAGCCGGCGCCCTGGAGGAGAACGTCACGGTCGTCGCCGCGACGCCCATTGTGGACACCAAGAGAACGGTCGTCGGCGTCCATGTGACCCAGGACATCCTGCAATTCCTGCCGACGTCCCGGGACCCCTGGGCCATCCTGCAGATGGCCCCCGCCATCATCGTGGACAGGGAGAACGTGGGAGGCGCCGAATCCGGGCAGCAGTCAAACTACGTCGCCCGCGGCGCGTCCGACACCGGCAACAACATCTGGTCCATGGACGGCATCGTCATCACCGACCCCGCGGCCGTTGGAACCTCGCCCAGTTACTACGATTTCGACGCGTTCGAGGAAATGCAGATCACGGTCGGAGGGGCGGACGTCACGGTCCAGACGGGCGGGGTGTCCCTCAACATGGTCACCCGCCGCGGCGGGAACAAGGCCTCTTTCGGCGGCCGTTTTTACGCGGTCGACGAGAAGTTTCAGGCGACACACGGGGCCAAGGTGGCCGAGTTCAAGAAGACCGAACGCTCCTTTGAAGGAATCAACCGGATCAAGAACAACAAGGACTACGGCTTCAACATCGGACTTCCCCTGCGGAAGGACAAGGCCTGGTTCTGGGGGTCCACCGGCGTCCAGGACATCAAGACGAGCACGGTCTACGGGACCAGGGACGACACCCTGCTCGAGAATTACGCGGCCAAGCTGAACCTGCAGCTCATCCCCCAGAATCGCATGGAAGTTTTCGTCCACGTCGGCGGCAAGAAGAAGTCCGGCCGTTCCGCGTCCGCCGAGGATCCCGACGGCCTCTACCAGCAGGGCCGTTATCATTTCGGGAGCCCGATCCTCAAGTTCCAGGACGAGCACATGTTCGGGAACGATCTCTTCATGTCCCTGAAGTACGCCTTTGCCGACGCCGGCTTCAGCCTGACCCCGATGTCGGACCTCGACTTTAATAAACTTCCCGTCTGGGACCAGACCGCGCAGAGATATTTCGGGTCGCAGGCCTCCCGCTACCGTGTCCAGAGGCCGTTCAACCATTACAGCCTCTTCGTCAACTATTTCAAGGACGATCTCCTCGGCGCGGGACACGATATCAAGCTGGGATTCGAATACTCGGATCGTAATCAGTATGTCGAGGACGTCTGGTCGGGGAACTGCACGCTCACAAGGAACTTCAACAGCCCGGTCGTCGATTTTTCCGGCAGCGGCCTTCCCGAGGTCCCGCCGGCGGGCATCTCGCCTTATTTCCATTACTTCAAGTTCTGGCGGGGACACTCCTCCGACCAGCACGTCGACGCCCTTTCGGCCTATCTTAGCGACACGGTCACGTTCGGCCGGTTCAGCCTCCTCGCCGGTTTGCGCTGGGACAAGCAGACGCCCTGGTTGAATCCGTTCAAGGTCATGGCCATGGACGGCGGCGGAGCCTGGGACGCCATCGCTTCCGACGATGTCCAGCAGAAGATGGACGCCTTGCTGCCGGGGGTCCGGTTCGAGCAGGTCACGGCTAAATATTCCGACGGCGGAGATTACAACTGGACCGTCTGGTCGCCCAGGCTGGGTCTGACCTGGGACGTCACCGGCGACGGGCGGACTCTCGCCAAGGTGTCCTTGGCCACCTACGGCGATTTCATGAGCACCGAGCTGGCCGACCGCTGGAGGAGGGGCGGTGTTTCCGGCTGGCTGGGCTTCTGGTGGTGGGACGCCGACAAGGACGCCCGCATGGCCCTTGGCGAGCTCTACTGGGCCGATCCTTCCGACAACAGCCTCCGCCGCGTCTTCGACGGCTCCGGAAATTTCATCGGCGACTGGAACGGGCAGGCGGGTATCGACTGGGGGGATTATGACCCCAGGGATCCTCTGCAGACGACCGACCCCTACGTTTCCACCAAGAAGGGCGCCGGCTCCTCCAGGACCTCCGAGATCGTGCTTTCCCTGGAACGGGAGCTCCTGGCCGACCTATCGGTTTCCGTGGTCGGGACGTACAGGAGATACGGCGATTTCTCCTGGACCCTCAAGTATTTCAAGGACGCGGCCGGCAATCCCGTCGAGTTCCAGAACAGGGGCTGGTATGCTTCCGCGGGCAAACCGGCCGGGATCCTGCCCGGCATCGGCGACACCAAGCAGGCCAAGGACCATGAATGGTATTACTTGTCCGCCGGGGCCACGGAGTATTCGCCTTGGTCCCAGGTGCAGTCCCGTCCCGATGATCATCAGAATTACTTCGGCCTGGACCTTATCGTCAACAAGCGGCTCTCCAACAGGTGGATGCTGAACGGAAGCTTCACCTGGCAGACCCAGGCCCGGCACTTCGGTTCGAAGGGTGCTCTCGACCCCACGAACGTTTGGGCCTATGAGGGGAGGCCCCAAGCGGCTTTCATGGGCGAGGAGTCGGGCAAGATCAACCAGTACGCCTACTCCCGCTGGATGGGCAAACTCGGCGCCCTTTACCGGTTGCCCTGGGACATCGACGTCTCCGGCGTTTTCAACATCCGGGAGGGGTGGGTCATCAGGGAGTATTTCGTCCTGGTCGATTTCCGGCTGCCCAACCCGAAGAGCCGGAGCGCCGAACTGGACATGACGCCTTTCGGTTCCGAAAGACTCCCCGTTTTCTATAACCTCAGCCTGAGGCTGGAGAAGATGATCGAACTTGGGGACTCCGGCCGGATCTATGTCATGGCCGACCTCTTCAACGTCCTGAACAGCGCCATCGTCAACAGGCGCTACCAGAAATTCCGGGGCACCTATTATGCCTATCCCGATCCGTCCCGGGACAGTTTCGTCCCTAATCCCAACAATTACGCCCTGAACGAGATCCTCAATCCCAGGGTCCTAAGGCTCGGCGTCCGCTTCGCGTTCTAGGTCCGGGAACCGGCGGAGACGCTGGAGAAAGCCCGATCGTTCCGGACGCCCGGGAATGAGTTCGTCGCCATGACAGGGGGGAATTATCGATGAAAAGGGGACGTTACTTGACTTCGAAGTCGAGCGTCTTTTCGACCGTGCTCCCGCCGACCTTGTCCTTGATGCTGATGACCAGAGTGTATTTGCCGGCCGGCAAGTCGCGGGTCTCTTGTTTCTCGCCCTGGTCGTTTTTGATCAGCACGGTCTGCTTCAGCGGCAGGGGCTGGCTGACCAAGGCGAAGTCATAATTCTGGACGGCCCACTTGATGGCCGCCTTATCGGCCTGCTTGACTTCGTAGGTCGCTTCGATGTCGTTCTTCTGCTGGTCGTTCGGCTTGGCCCCGAAGATGTAATACAGCATCTCGACGAATTCACCGGGGGCGACGACGCTCTCAACGTTGGGAACGATCTGGAGCACCGAGTACATGAAGCAGCCCTTGTGAACCGAGGTCCTTGTTTCGGGGGCCTGCATCTGGTCCATCTTCTTGACGAAGAAGATGGGTGTTGTTTCCAGCGTGTTCCGCAGGGCGGCGGCGTCGGGCAGCGAGAACTCATAGTAGCCGACGCCCACTTTCTTGAGGTCGGAGGAAGCCAGGGCCATGGCCAGGAGATAGTTCCCCGCAGGCAGGGGATAGCCCGTCGAATACCACTCTTCGGCGTCGGGATCGTATGTGGCGCTGTCAGCCTGGAGAAGGGCGGGGATATAGATCTCGCGGAAGGTCTTAGTCGGGGCCCCGTTCTCTATCTGGAGGAATTGCAGAAAAACGTTCAGCTTCGCCTGCAGGGGGGCGGCGGCGGGCGCCTGGGCCTGTCCGGCTTGCGCCGGATCATCTTGGACGGGCGCTTGGGCGGCCGGGGGGGCGGGGAAAAAGCCGAGGTCCAAGTTCTTGGCTTTGAACAGAAAGATCGGGTACAGGTTCTGGGCGGCCGGAAAGACGTAGTTCTTGAAGATCGTGAAAGGGATGTCCTGGCGTCCCCGGCGGGCCGCCATCCCTTCCTGCATGATGGCTTTCACCTGGGGCGGGATATAAACTTTTTCTTCTTGTTTAGCGGCCTGTTTGTCCTTGTTCTTGCCCGGGGCGGCCTGCAAAAGGTCGGCGAACAGTCCGAAGACGAGGACCGTAACGATTGCGGCGACAACGGTTCTTTTTGCGTTCATTTTTCCTCCTTGGGGTCATTCCCCTAAGAAAGAGAGCCAACTCTATACCACGTTCTTAGGAGGGAAAACCTATCAAAAAACTAGCAATCAATATAGCAGATTTGGTTATTTTTTCAACTGAAATTTCTTAACGGCCAGGAGGTGCTCGGCGTATCCCCGGCTGAAGTGGTGGGTGCCGTCCTTATTGGCGACGAAGTAAAGAAATTTTTCCGGGGCGGGGTAGAGGGCGGCGCGCAGGGAATCGCGTCCGGGGCTGCAGATGGGCCCGGGCGGAACTCCGGGGGAGACGTAGGTATTATATGGCGAAGGGTGCTTGAGGTCCCGGCTCAAAAGCCTCCCCCGATAAAGGCCGTCGCGCTTGAGGGCGTAAATGACGGTCGGGTCGCAGTCGAGCTTCATCCCGATCCGCAGCCGGTTGTGAAAGACGGCGGACACGAGGGGCCTTTCTTCCGGAACCGAAGTCTCTTTCTCGATCAACGACGCCAGCGTGACGACACTCCGGACCGTCATCCCCAACTCGGCGGCCCGCCGGAGCCCGTCCTCGCCGAAGACCTTCCTGAACTCTGCGACCATGGCTTCGGCGACGGTCCGGGCCGGGGCGCCCTTGGCGAACTGATAAGTGTCCGGAAAGAGGTAGCCCTCCAGGTCCGCGGCCTGGCCGTCCCATGAGGCGATGGGGCCGGCATTCCCGCAGGCTTCCAGGAAGGAGCCTCTCACGGGGTAGGCGGCGTCGCGGATGAGGTCGGCGACCTCGCGGGCCGTCAACCCTTCGGGAACCGTCAGCGGATGGAGGAGGACCTTCCCTTTGAGGAGGGTCAGGAGGACGTCCTTCGCCTTAAGGGGGAGATCGAGCTCATATTCGCCGGCCCGGATCTTTTGGCCCTCGTGGAAGAGCTTGTAGCCGGTGAGGAAAGCCCAGGAGCGGCGGATGATCCCCCTTTCCTGGAGGTCCCGGGCGATCGCCCGGACCGTCCGCCCGGGCCCGATCTCAAAGACGACCTTGCCGGCCGGAGTGACCGGGGGGACTTCGTACTCCCTGAAGAAGGCGGTCGTGAGCGCCATGATCAGGACGATGGCGACAAGCAAGAGGACGTTAACGGCCGTGCGGGGCATCGGAGTCTCCGCGCTTCCTCTCCAGGTAGGTCGAGAGGATGATGACCGCCGAGATCTGGTCTTCACATTCCTTCTTTTTCTTCCCGCGGACCTTCCGGTCCTCGAGGTAGTGCAGGGCCTGCTGCGTCGTCAGCCTCTCGTCCCAAAAGATGATGGGCTTGTGGACGGCTTTTTCGAGCCAGTCGGCGAATTCCCTTGTCTTTTGGGTGCGCGTCCCCTGGCTTCCATCCATGCGCAGGGGAAAGCCGATGACGATCTCATCGATGTCGTAACGGACCACGAGGTCCTGGAAGAATTTCCGGTTCTCGGATTCCGGAGTCTTGAGATCGTACGTCCCGAAGGGCTGGGCGGTCAGCTTCAGGGCGTCGGTCAAAGCGAGCCCGATGTGCCGGTCCCCGTAATCGATCCCCAGGACCCTCATGAAGCGTCCCAGCTCACGCAGCGTTTCTTCCGCTCATGACGTTCGAAGCCGAGCTCGATCAGCCTGTCCACGAGCGCAGGAAAAGAAAGGCCGCTCGCTTCCCAGAGCCTGGGATACATGCTGATCTCCGTGAACCCGGGGATGGTATTGATCTCGTTCAGGTAGAGTTTCCCCGGGCCTTCGGCGTAAAAGAAATCGACCCGGGCCATGCCGGCGCCGTCGATGGCCTTGAACGCCGAGATGGCCAGGCGCTGGATCTCGGAGGTCAGGACGCCGGGGAGGTCGGCCGGGACCACGAACCCGGTTTTGCCGTCAACGTACTTGTCCTTGTAATCGTAGAATTCCCGGTAAGGGATGACCTCGCCCGGAAGGGAGGCCGCGGGACGATCGTTGCCGAGGATGCTGCACTCGAACTCGCGGCCCTGAACGCCCTCCTCGACAATGACCTTCCTGTCGTAGCCGAAGGCCAGTTCGAGGGCGGCCTCGAGGTCCCCGGGGGACTTGACCTTGGAGATCCCCACCGAGGAGCCAAGGTTGGAGGGCTTGACGAAGACCGGGAAGAGAAACCCCTTCCGGATCCCTTCGACAAGGGATTTCCGTTCCCGCGCCCAGTCCGGCTCCAACAGGACCCGGTAAGGGACCACGGGCAGGCCCTTGTTCTCGAAAAGGGCCTTTGACAGGGCCTTGTCCATTCCGACGGCGGAAGCCAGGACCCCGGCGCCCACGTAGGGGACGTCCGCCATCTCCAAGAGGCCTTGGATGGTCCCATCCTCTCCATAGGGGCCGTGGAGGACGGGGAAGTAGATGTCCGGAGCGGGCGCCCGGTCGAGGCCGGGGTTTCCCCAAGGCAGGAAAGAACAGGCCCGGCCGCCGGCCGGCTCCCGATCGGGGAGGAGCGGAGATTCGACGATCCCCCACGTGCCTTCTTTCCCGATATAAATGCTCGTGACCTCGTACTTATTCGGATCGAGGTTCTTGTAGACGGCTGCCGCCGACACGAGCGAGACTTCGTGCTCGGCCGAGCGCCCTCCGAAGATCAAGCCGACTTTCGTCTTTTTCGACATCTGGCCATCCGAAAACCCATTCTATTAAATTTCCTTTTTAATGTCTAACTTCGCTTTCCCCCGAAATTGTCGAAAGGACGTGAATCGGAATACCGGGTATCACTAGAAGTCGGCGCCATTTCTTGAGAAGAAAGCATCCGATCGGCAATTTTGGAGCCCATAGTTTGTGTTGACAGCCGGAGAACGGCTCATTTATAATGATGCTACGTGGAATCCAACGAACCAAGAGGTGAGCTTATGAGAAAACCCTTCTTTTTTCTTGTTATTAGCGTGGGATTGATCTTTCTCGGGACGGGGCTGGCCCAGGAAAACCAGATCGAGAAGGCCAAGATCTTCCAGGAGGACTACCCCCTGATCACCGAGTCCGACCTCTATTGTTCCATCTATATCCTGGACGACGCCCTCCCCGGAATCAAGATCATCGGGGCGGAGAGGCAGGAGGAGAAGATCCTCCTCAACGACGGGGACAAGTTCTACATCGACAAGGGCAAGGCGGACGGCCTCGAGATCGGCCAGGTATTCCTCGTCATCGGGGTCGGGCCCAAGATCATGGATTACGGCAACTTGACCTCAAAGGCCGGACGGGCCCGGATCATCGGACTGGAAGAGAGCCGCGGCACCGTCCGGATCGACAAAACCTGCGGCCAGGTCCTCCTCGGAAATGACCTCATCCCTTTCGAGGAAAAGGAGGGGATGCTTGGCAAGGACGAAGGCTACGCGCAGGAGCTCGACGAGAACCAGGGGACCATGGGTTCTCTGATCTTCATCGATACGGAATTGCATATCGCCGGCACGGGCCAGTGGGCCATCATCGACATGGGGAGCGATAAGGGCGTCCATGTCGGGCAGCAGATGACCATCTTCAAGCGCGTCAAGATAGGCGTCCCACGGGAAGCGATCGGCAGCCTGGTCGTCATCGATGTCCAGAAAAGGACCTCGACGGTCAAGCTCCTCTCCTGTCGCGACGCCGTCGAAGTCGGCTTCCAGGTGCAGACGAGATAATTGACAGATCCCCTCGATTTTGCTAGTTTAGACCGGGAATGAACGCGCACGGGCGGGCGTAGTTCAGTGGTAGAACGTCTGCTTGCCATGCAGAAGGTCGTGGGTTCAAGTCCCATCGCCCGCTCCATGAAACGCCGAACAGACCCTGAATGATCGACAAGGCGCGGTACCCAAGAGGCTAAGGGAGAGGTCTGCAAAACCTTTATTCGTCGGTTCGAGTCCGACCCGCGCCTCTCACGTGTCCAGCTTTTCTCGCTCTTCTTTATTGACATCGATTCCCAATAATTATATAGTTTACCCAACTTGAGTAAGGAGGAGCAAATGGATTTAGTAGCGAGAGTCCAGGCGATCGTTTTGAAGCCTAAAGAAGAGTGGACCAAGATCAAGGCTGAAACAACCACGGTCCAGCAACTCTTCACGTCCTGTGCGATGATCCTGGCGGCCATTCCCGCCGTCGCCCAGTTCATCGGATTCGGCCTCATCGGCCGCAAGTACCCGTTTGTCGGCATGGTGAGGATGGGGCTGGGAACGTCCCTTGTCCGGGCGATCTTTTCCTATGTCTTCTCTCTGGTCACCGTTTATGTCTTCGCGCTGATCATCAATGCCCTGGCGCCAACGTTCTCTTCGGCGCCCAACCAGCTCAACGCCATGAAGCTGGCCGTCTACAGCATGATCCCGGCCTGGGTGGCAGGCGTCCTTTACATCGTTCCTTTCCTGGAATGGCTCGTGATCCTGGCCAGCCTGTACGGGTTGTACGTCCTCTATCTCGGCTTCGCGGCGCCCATGATGGATACGCCCAAGGAAAAGGTCGTGGGCTACCTGGTTGTGAGCATTGTCGTCGTGATCGTTCTGTCGGCCGTGGTGGCCATGATCCTAGGAGCGATCTTTACGGTCGGCGGGGTCATCCGGCCGCTCTAATTCTTCGACGATCCGGGCGAAGGCTTCCTGCGGTGACGCCGCTCCCGTGATGGGCCGGCCGATGACGAGATAGTCCGCGCCTTTCTGCATGGCCTCGGCCGGGGTCATGATCCTCTTCTGGTCCTGGGCGGCCGCCCAGGCGGGGCGGATCCCCGGCGTCACGATGAGGAGGTCCTGCCCGTGTTCCTTCCGGATGATCTCGATCTCCTGGGGGGAGCAGACGACCCCGTCCATCCCGGCCGACTTCGCCAATCCGGCGAGCCGTAACACCTGTCCGGCCACGTCAGGCTTCATCCCGACCTCGTCGAGCTCGGCCGATTTCAGGCTCGTGAGGATGGTGACGCCGAGGAGGAGAGGCCTTTCGACCTTCTCCGCTTCGGCCGTTTCGCGGGCGGCTTCCGCGGCCCGGGCCATCATGTCCCGTCCCCCCGAGGTGTGAATCGTCATCATCTGGACACCGTGCCTGACGGCGGACCGGACGGCCCCGGCCACGGTATTGGGGATGTCGTGGAGCTTGAGATCCAGAAAGATGCTCTTTCGGAGGGCTTTCAGCTTCTTGAACAGGGCCGGTCCCTCGGCCGTGAAAAGCTCGAGGCCGATCTTGAAGGTCCGGGCGTCCTTGAGCCCGGAGACGGCGGCCACCGCTTCCTCCTTGTTCTTCACGTCCAGGGCGATGATGATTTTTTTCCTGAGGTCGTCTTTGTTCATCGGCATTCTTCTCCTTCGAGGGCTTTCTCCGGGAGCAGCCCCTGCGTCCTTTTTCGGCGATCCCTCTCCAAACCCGTGGTTACGAGTCTGGGCCGAGGTCTCGGGCGTTTACCCGATCTCGAGCTTTCCGATAAGCTCCTCGACGCGTTGGATGCCGTGGCGCTCGCAGAATTCGCCGATCTCGCGGACGACACGAAGGGAGGCGTCGGGATCGACGAAGTTGGCCGTGCCCACCTCGACCGCCCGGGCCCCGGCGAGGAGGAACTCCAGGGCGTCGGCGCCGCTTGAGATCCCGCCTATTCCGATGACGGGCACCTTGACGCGCGAAGCGACCTGGTAGACCATACGCAGGGCGATGGGCTTGATGGCCGGGCCGCTCAGTCCGCCGAAGACGTTGGCCAGCTTCGGACGGCGTGTCCCGACGTCGATGGCCATGGCCAGGAAGGTGTTGACGAGCGATATGGCGTCCGCACCCGCTTCCTCGGCCGCCGCGGCGATTTCGGCGATGCTGGTCACGTTGGGGGAGAGCTTTGTGATGATCGGAAGCCGCGAGGTCCTCTTGACCGCCTTGACCAGCCGGAAGGTCGTCCCCGGATCGAGGGCCGGGCAGGCGCCCCCCTGCCGGACATTCGGGCAGGAGATGTTGAGCTCGAAGGCCGCGATCCCCTCCAGGCCGTTCAAGAATTCCACGACGCGGACGTATTCCTCTTCTGTCTCGCCGCAGACATTGACGATGACGGAGGTGTCGAGGCCCTTGAGCTTGGGAAGGACCTTCGCGGCGAAGGCGTCCACACCGATCCCCTGCAATCCGATGGCGTTGATGAGCCCGCTCGGCGTTTCCACCAGCCTGGGCGGGGGGTTCCCTTCCCTGGGGCCGTAATAGAGTCCCTTGACGATGAACCCGCCGAGCTTTTCCAGATTGAGATAAGGGGCGAACTCCAGCCCGTAGCCGAACGTTCCGCTGGCCGCGAGAACAGGGTTCTTGAGCTTGAGGAAGCCCAGGTCCACGGAAAGATCGACCATCAGTCTTCCTCCGGCCAGACGATCTCGCTGCGTGGGAAGACAGGGCCTTCCTCGCAGATCTTGACCCAGCCTTCTTGTCCCTCGCGACGGATGCGCTTGACACAGCCCCAGCAGGCTCCGATGCCGCATCCCATGAGCGATTCCAGGGAGAATTCGGCGGGTATGCCGGCCGACTGGGCGAGGCGGGCGGCGGCTTTCATCATCGCGTCCGGACCGCAGGCGAACAGGAACGCCGGGAGATGCGACGTGATCTCCCGGGCCGCAAGCCCGGTAACGAAACCCTTGAAGCCGTAGGACCCGTCATCGGTTGAGCAGAGGACCGGGAGGCCGGCCTCTTCGAATTTCGCCCGGAGCGGGATGTCCGCCGCCGTCTTTCCCCCATAAAGAACGACCGGCAGGGCTCCGATCTCGCGCAGCTCTTTGGCCAGGAAGTAGATCGGGGCGATGCCGCGGCCCCCGCCGACGCAAAGGGCGCGCATCCCTTTCAGACGTTCGTCCAGGGAGAACCCTTTGCCCAGAGGCCCGATGATGTCGAGCGTGTCTCCGGCATCCTTTCCGGCCAGGATCTCCGTGCCCCGGCCGGTCACCTGGAAGAAGATCTCCAGGCGGCCGTTTTCCCGGGCGTGGATGCTGATCGGACGCCTTAGCAAGGGGTCGGGTTGGGAGGAGACCTTGATCATGAGGAACTGGCCGGGCCGTGCCCGGCCGGCCACTTCCGGGGTTTCGATGGAGAAAAGGCGGTAATCGCCCCGGCGCTCGACGGTCGCGATCCGGGCGGTCGGGTCCTTCATCATGATCGTTTAGGGTCCCCGGGAAAAATAACAGAATCCCGGGCCCGGCGCAATAAAAATTGTCTTTTTTCGCCCGCATCATTTATAATGGGCCCTTCATAGGGGAGGAATCATCCATGCCTATCTCTCAAAGAGGTCTCAATATCCAGGCTTCCCCCATCCGGAAGTTCAAACCCTATGCCGACAAAGCGAAGGCCAAGGGGACCCACGTCTATCATCTGAACATCGGGGACCCCGACATCCTGACCCCGAGACCTGTGCTGGACGCCTTCCACGCCTACGATGAAAAGGTCCTCGGTTACGGTCCGTCCCAGGGCTTTCAGGAACTGAGGGAGGCCATCGCCCGCTACTTCAACGGCTACCGCATCCCGGTCGAGGCCGATGATGTCATGGTGACGACGGGCGGCTCGGAGGCCATCCACTTCGCCTTTTCCGTCGTGGCCGACCCCGGCGAGGAGATCCTTATCCCAGAGCCCTACTACACGAACTACAACGGTTACGCGTCGTTCGCTTCCATCCGGATCGTCCCCCTGCCGCTCAAGGTCGAGGACGGCTTCAGGCTGCCGCCCCAAAAGGACATCGAGGCGGGGATCACGCCGAGGACGAAGGCCATCCTCCTCTGTTCGCCCAACAATCCCACAGGAACCGTCTACACGCCCGAGGAGTTGGAGCGGGTCGTTCGGTTGGCCGCAAAGCACGACCTCTTCCTCATCGGCGACGAGGTCTACAAGGAGTTCGTCTACGACGGCTTGAGCCACAAGAGCCTTCTCGAATTCGAGGAGGTCAAGGACAGGACCATCGTGGTCGACAGCATCTCCAAGCGCTTCAGCTGCTGCGGGGCACGGATCGGCGCCCTCGTCTCCAGGAACAAGGATGTCATGTCGTCCGTTCTCAAATTCGGACAGGCCCGGCTCTGTCCGCCCTCTCTCGAGCAGATCGCGGCCCTGGCGGCCTACAACATGGGTATGAGCTATTTCGAGCCCATCCGCGAGGAGTACCAGAAGCGCCGCGACATCCTTTACGAAGGGTTGAAGGACATCCCCGGACTCGTCATCCGGAAACCGCAGGGGGCGTTCTACATCATCGCCCGTCTTCCGGTCAGGGACGCCGAGCACTTCACCATCTGGCTGCTTTCGGAGTTCAGCCTGGACGGGAAGACCGTCATGTTCGCTCCGGCCGCGGGCTTCTACGGCACGCCGGGGCGCGGCCGGGACGAAGTGAGAATGGCCTACGTCCTTAATGAGAGGGACCTTCTGGAGTCCATCCGTGTCTTCAAAGCCGGGTTGGAGAAATACCAGAAGCTGTTTCCCTGATCCTCAGGAGCCATCTGATCTTTACGAAGAGGTTTTTCGCGGAGGCCGGTCTCATCGCCGGGTTAAGCGTCGTCCTGGGCCTGGCCCTCCATGTTCCGATCATCAGGCAATTCTTGGCGGGGGAGTACGCCCAAGGATTCATATCCGGGAAAACAGGTCCCGGAATCATCCTGATCACGCCGGCCGAGGCCGAAGACCTGTTCGCCGGGGGACAGGGAGCGTTCGTTGACGCCAGGAGCCGGGCGGATTTTTCGGCCGGCCACATCCCGGGGGCGAAGAACTTGCCGTTCGAGGAAGCCAAGGGGAAAGCGATCGGGGAGTTTACGGCCGGTATTCCCCGCGGGAAGTCCGTCGTGATCTACTGCTCAGGAAAAGATTGTTCGACGGGCCTTGCCCTGGCCGTCCTGTTGAGGGACCAGAGACTCGAGGAGGTCAGGGTCTTCATGGGGGGATGGGCCGAATGGACTGCGGCAGGGCTGCCCACGGAACAGGGAAATGATCAGGAATAAGCTCGTCCTTTACGCTTTCCGGCTGATCATCGGCGGTCTCTTCATCTACGCCGGGGCCGTCAAGATCGCGGACCCCCTGGAGTTCGCTCGGGACATCCAGAACTACCGGATCCTGCCGCCGGCGGCCTGCCTCTTCATCGCCCTGGCCCTGCCCTGGTTCGAAGCGCTCGCAGGCGCGTTCCTCGTCGTCGGGATCTTCAAGCGGACGAGCGCCTGGCTCCTCTCGTTCCTCCTCGGCGGCTTCATTGTCCTCGTCATCATCACAATGGCGCGGGGATTGGACGTCGATTGCGGCTGTTTCGGCAGCCTCAGCCGGAAGGCGGACGGACGGCTCATCCTTGAGGACGCGCTCATGCTGTTCATGGCTCTCGAGGTCGCTTTATCCAGTCCCGGCCGCCGGACCCTATCCTGAAATCCGGCCCTTCCCCGAACTCCCGGGATCTCGGGGTGATGAAGGCCGCCCTGAAGCCCCCCGTAGCGGAGGGGGGGCCCGCCGTTCACGGCGGGGGGAACCGCCGGGACTGGTTCCACGGGGCCGGGGGGAGAAGGGCGGCCTTCATCGCAACCCCGAGATCCCGGGGGAACCTTGAAATTTGGCCCCCGAGAGAGTATATTTCCAAGGCTAAATTTCTAAGGAGTATTACGACCATGGTTAAAAAATATGTCTATTTCTTCGGCGCCGGCCGCGCGGAA
>Ga0315293_10000341_pt1 | contig 42366 bp, 60 predicted proteins | sample YL17G13_20_MG_FD_203071 | JGI IMG/M metagenome (GOLD analysis project Ga0315293, IMG submission 203071) | Sediment microbial communities from Yellowstone Lake, YNP, Wyoming, USA - YL17G13_20 | ecosystem: Environmental > Aquatic > Freshwater > Lake > Sediment | place: USA: Wyoming | collected... | reverse complement strand
GGTGGTTTGGAGTGGGCGACACAAAGGCGATCTGTTTATGGCTCAAGAATCTACCCCCTTTGATGGCAACAGTGGTGCATACCGGCAGATATGGACGCTCACACATGGAATCACCATCACCTGAACGCTGGAAGAATCGAAGTCGCACCTATCAGGGAATAGCTGAGGCGATGCCAGAACAATGGGGTTAGTATGTCCCAGTCCGTGATGAGCCTATGAAGCGCACAGGAGGAGGGTAAGAATGAACTATTATCCTAACGGCCGGGAGGCCGGGGCAACCAAGGTCCCATTCGGTAAGAGTATAACGACTGTGCCTCTGAACAAAGTCAAGGTCTTTGTGCCAATCAAGAACGCCATGCTCCAGTGTTTCAGGTATAAGGGCGGCGACCCACAGCTCTTTGTTGACGTCGAGGACCCAAGGCCGGAGTACAAGTTCATGGAGGGCAAAGAGATTCACTTCGGCATCCGGGGGAACTTCGAACTGGAGCCAGTCTTTGAAAGCAACGTCAAGAAGAATCGGATAGACTTCTTTGTTCCCATCTCGCAGCTCCAGAATCTTATAGACGAGTTGAGTAAACTGCTATGAAATCTCAAAGGCAAACCATGAACGTCGAGGAATACCGCGCCACACAGACCCACGACGATTTTATGAATCAGGTGGTGCAACTCGCAACCACCCTCGGCTACAAGAAGATATATCACACCCACGATAGCAGGCGTTCAGAGAAAGGCTTCCCCGACCTCGTGCTGGTCAACCCCGAAAAGAAGCGCGTTGTCTACATCGAGATTAAGCGCGAGAATGATAAGCCCACACCAGAGCAGGAGGATTGGATTCTCACTCTTAAAGCGGCAGGGCAAGACGCCTACATCTTCAGGCCGTCGGATTGGGAGGACGTCAAGTTCGTGCTGTCATGGAGTAATAACTAGGTGAACGCGGCGAGCATCTGCCCGCGATGCTTGGGTATAGCTTCCCCCATAGCGAAAACTCCCGAAGTCGTGCTCTGTGCGATAATATGCTGCCTATGCTGGTTTTTAGACTCAAACCGCATCGTCTGGACGTTAGCTTCAGGTCAGCCAAATAAAGCCTACTTGACATATAACTTATAATATAATCGTTAGGATTATCTATTAAGAGTAGAGAGGCCGTCTGGCTAGTCGACCGAAAGGCGAGGACGGCCTCTAGTCATTTCAGCGGCGATGCGGCGTGGAGCAGAGGCAAGCTCGCAAGGTCCATAACCTTGAGGTCGGCAGTTCGAGTCTGTCCGCCGCTATTATTAAAACCATGAACAGCAAAGCAGGCGCTATTGTCGAAAAGGCTCGGCGAGCAGAGGAGCAACTTGTAATCCAGCTCGACATGAAAGCCGGGAACCCTATGTCTGCCAGTGACCCGAAACCGCGCCAGCCGAGGCGATATACCGTTATCCAGATGTTCGACTGCCTGGTTTACGCCGGATTCAAGGTCAGCAAACATTCACACCCTAAAACCTGCAAAAAATGGCTATCTCCGCACTCGCGGACAACGTAAAATCGAAGCTATTTACTCTTGACAATCGTGTGCGTATCGGCTATACTTAAATAGGAAGCTAGACCGAACGTAAACGGAAGGAAGGAGTAAAAGCATGGCAACAGTCAAAAGTCTCGCGGTCGATAAGATTCGACCAGACCCCAGCCAGCCACGCAAAGAGTTCAACGACGACGAACTGCAAGAGCTGGCAAACTCAATCAAGGCCAATGGCCTCTTACAGCCAGTGGCAGTCCGCAAGAACGGAAGCGGTTATCTTCTCATCGCCGGTGAGCGCAGGTGGAGAGCCCACAAAATAAATGGCGAAAAGACCATAGATGCCATGGTATTCGACGTCGATGATACCAAGGCAAAGGCACTCCAGCTAATCGAGAACATAGTCCGCAAAGACCTGAATCCGATGGAGCAGGCCAACGCCTACAAAGACTTCATCGACAAAGGCGGAACCGTCGAACAGCTCGCGGACATTCTCGGAAAGCCAAAAAACATTATCTCTTGGCAGTTGAACCTGACCAAGACTCGGCCTGAGATTCAGAACCTTGTCGAGACAGGCACTCTGAGCATGGTAGCCGCAATCAGCATGGCGCAACTGAACCCGAACAATCAGCTACGCGCCGTCCGAACCATGAATGAGCAGGGATTATCAATAGCCGAAACTCAGATGTTCTGCTCGAAGCTGGTTGGTGAGGAATCCAAAGTTGATATGTTCCCCGAAGTTCTAGTCCTCACTGGACAGGAACTCAAAGCTCGCGGACTTGCCAAGACAATGCTCGAAAGGGCAATACAGGCAATCAATGAGCTTACCAGCCTCGAAGATAAAGAGGCAGGCGTTCTCGGCCGGGCAACTGAGGACTGCCAGAACGCAACCATCGAAAAGGTCGACTACCTCATAAAGCAACTCCAGTCAATCAAGAGGAAGCTGACCGAGCACAAGGTAGGAGCCTTGGTTCAAGAAACAGCCCAGCCAGTCGAAAAGGCTCGCTATGAAATGACACTTCGCGAATGTGCCGAGGCTGACAAGGCAGGCATGATAGAAAGCCTCGAAGCCTCGATAAAAGCTGGTACAGGCGACGAGTCAGACCCGGAAGCCCTTGCCGACATAAAGGCCATAACTCCAGACGAGTTAATTACAAAAGAGGCTCGGTCTACTCATAAGAGATGGGTCAGGGATGCAATCAAATCGGGTGCAGATGTTCCGCAAAAGGTCAGGGCGGAATATCCAGAGCTGGCAGTATCAACACCGGACGGCAAAATAGAGGTCGATACCGCGACCTACGCACAGATTCGCGAAAGCTACTCGGCAGATAGAATCGGCGACCATCGCGGTTCGACCATCAGGAAGCCCTTCAAATGGTTCGAGAAAGACTTTATCAACACTGGCAGTCACGGTATAAACGGTCAGGCCGACGCCTATCAGGTAGTGCCGCTACACGATTACCCCCACACTACCACCACTTACGCCGGGAAAGACAAGACCGATGAGGAGCGCAGGAATGACCCGAAAGGATTCTACAACGGAATGAAAGTAAAGTACGGCAAGAGGGATTGTGTCCTCGTGGGTCCTCCAGTCCACTTCAAGCCTTCAAGGGCAGGTGTTCAATGTCAAATGTAATCTATGAACCCAAAGGCAAAGCCCTCGAATACGCACCATTGGCCTGCAATCTCTATGAAGGCTGTGGCCACGGTTGCCTCTATTGCTACGCTCCCGATGTACTCAAAAAAACCAGAGATGAATTTGCTCGGGCGAAAGCTCGGCCTGACATTCTCAGCCGTATAGAGAAAGAAGCCGCCAAATCAAACGGTTCGGGTCCTGTCCTGCTTTGTTTCACCTGCGACCCCTACCAGCCCATAAATGCCTACGATATGTTGACCAGAGATGCCATAGTCATACTCCACAAGTACGGCTACCGCGTCAATATTCTCACTAAAGCAGGGACACTAGCCGCAGGCGATTTCGGGTTCCTATCTGACAAAGACTTCTTCGGCACTACGCTCACTTTCGCTGACAGGCAAGATTCACTCCATTGGGAACCAAATGCCGCCGACCCCATAAACCGCATGGAAGCTATCCGCGAAGCCCACGAGTTGGGTATTCCCACGTGGGTAAGTCTGGAGCCAGTCATTGACCCCCAGCAGACCCTCGACCTAATCCAGCTCGCGGCTCCGTTTGTCGATGAGTTCAAGGTCGGCAAGTTCAACCATGTCAACCCCCTGCCCCTGTCCCAGCAGGACAAAGACCGGGTGAAAGAAATCGACTGGTGGAAGTTCGCGCATGATACCAAAGACCTGCTCGAAAAGCTCGGCAAGAAGTATTACATAAAAGCCGACCTGCGACATTATCTCTATACCCCAACTCAAGGTATATGGTGACCATACTAACACACAGGCCGTAGTGCTTGAGGCCATCCCTTGCCAGTCCTACGGCCTTCTCATCGGAGAATATAGCAAGCTGCGCGCTCTCGCGCAGCTTGTTGCTATCTCGCGCTTTTCGGGGTTAAAAGTCGCCGAAGCCCCCAAGCTCGATTCTAAGGGCATCAGGAGGAGATTCAGAAAGTGGCAGTTGCTCAAAAGCAGCACGTCGATTTCTTCAGAAAAGTTATGCTGCGCCAAGCCTTGCTGCCGCAGTCCGACAAGTCCGGCGCCCTCTATGTTCCGTTTATCGGCGACGGCGATTTGGCCGTCGAGCTGTATCAAGGTCGCAAGATTTACGGCGCTGACCTAAACGGCGATAGAGTCCGCACAGCACAAGCCCGATTGCCCGATGCTATTATCACCATGGCCGATTGCGACCACTGGATTTTTGAGTCAGACCGCGCCAGCCCACTTTTCTCGGTCGCAGACTTCGATGCTTATTCTTACCCCTACGATTCGTTCCGAGCATTTTGGGCAGAAGCAAGAAAGACAAACAGGTTAATCCTTTTCTTCACAGACGGCCAGCGGCAAGCAATCATCCGAGCTGGTTCCTATCGCGAACCAGAAGGAAAGAAGGCCGAGCTTCCGAGTGTCAAGGAAAGACGGCCAGTTTACAATTTCTACTGGATACGGACAGTCAAGCCCTGGTTTGAATCCTTCATTAAACCCTGGGCAATACGAGAAATAAAGTTCTACCTCCGCGGCGGGGGAATGTTATATTGGGGGGCAGTCATTGAAAAACGGCAATTCTAAAAACGGCAACGGCAAGAAGAAAGCTCGACCACCATATAAGTTTGATGATATAAAAAAAGAGGCTTACTTCGAGTCGCTGAGGAATGGGCTAGGCAGGATGGCAGCAGCTCGCTCTGTAGGCTGTACTCCTGAGTGGATGGAAAAGCTCATGCGCCGCGATCCTGAGTTTAAGCGCGCTATCTCGCAGGCCGAACTCGAAGCCAATCAGAAGGTCGAGAACGCACTTTTCCTCGCGGCATCTTTGGGAAACGTCGTAGCGTGTCAGGTATGGCTTTACAACCGGATGCCGGAGAGATGGTCAGACCGTCGCAGGATGGAACACGTCGGGGGAGATAAAGACTTGCCAATTCGTGGGGAGGTAAAGCTGGTCATTGACGATTCAATCGTTAGAGAAGCAGTCGGCATCCTCAAAGATGCAGGCGCACTCCAGCACATCGTCTAAACGCGAGATAGCGTGGAGCGAGTTCATCCCACACCAGCCAACGCCGAAGCAGTTGGCTTTTTTAATGCTTAACTGCTTGGAGGCCTTCTATGGTGGAGCTGCTGGCGGTGGGAAGTCCGACTGCCTACTCATGGCTGCGCTCCAATACGTTGATAGGGGCGGATACTCTGCGCTGCTCCTACGGCAATCCTATGCCGATTTAGCACTACCCGGCGCGCTAATGTCCAGAGCGTTTGAATGGCTCTCAGGCACAGGCGCACAGTGGGCAGACAAAGATAAGACGTGGAAGTTCCCCTCCGGGTCCACCCTGACCTTCGGCTATCTGGAGAATGAGCGCGACAAATATCGTTATCAATCGACGCACTTTCAATATATCGGGTTCGATGAGCTGACACAGTTCACGTCGAGCAACTATCGGTATATGTTCTCGCGCTTGCGCAGGCTGGAGGGGGTGGACATTCCCCTGCGGATGCGCTCCGCCTCTAACCCCGGCGACCTCGGCCATGAATGGGTGAAACAGAGGTTCATCGTTGAGGGCAGGGAACAGAACAGGCCGTTCATCCCAGCCAAGCTCGAAGATAATCCCTACCTTGACCGCGAATCGTATGTTCTGTCACTTATGATGCTGGACAATGTTACCAGAGAACAACTTCTGCGCGGCGACTGGAGCGCAAGAAAAGCAGGCGGCAAGTTCCGCAGGGAATGGCTCGAAGTTCTCGACCATATCCCCATGCAAACGCTATCGAAATGCAGGTGGGCAAGATATTGGGATTTGGCAGCGACCGAGCCAAAGAAGGGAACCGACCCCGACTGGACAGTGGGCTGCTTAATGGCACAGAGTCCGCAGGGCGTCTATTACGTTCAGGACATAAGGCGAGTACGCAAGACCCCAGCAGGCGTTGAGGAATTGATAAGGGCTTGCGCGCAGGTAGACGGCAGGGGAGTCCCGATTTACATGGAGCAGGAACCAGGCGCGAGTGGAGTCAACACCATCGCCTACTATATGCGAGTGCTGGCAGGGTACGACTTCCATGGAGTCCGCAACACTGGCAGCAAAGAGGTCCGCGCCAATCCTCTCAGCGCACAGGCAGAAGCAGGTAATCTTAAACTTGTGCGTGGCTTATGGATAAACGATTTTATCGACGAGTCCGAGGCATTCCCCTCCGGCGGACACGACGACCAGGTTGACGCAGCGGCCGGGGCATTTGAAGGCCTCACTGGCAACGTAGAGGCCGAGAGGATAGAGATATTCGATGCTATGAAACTTGTGCGGATGGAGGACTTATGAGGTGCGAAGTCTGCGGCAGCCTGAATCTCTCATTACATTACGAGCCCAGCTTAACGACCAATGCTTTTGCCTATACCAGAGTAGTCTGCAACACTTGTGGCGCGGGCACTTATTACTATCCTCCAATCATTACATGGAAGCCCAGCTATCTCAGAGAGGTGACGCATGAGTTCACAATGGTTCAGGGTTAGGTCTATTCACTGTCGAGTATGCCTTTGTGGAGGCGGTACACTGGTCAAGGTCGAGAAGGACATCTATCAGCACAAAGACGAACGCTTCTGCAAGGCAGCGAAAGTACAGCAGAAAAGATTACAGCAGCAGCTCGATAACCGAGCGGTACTTATGGCAGGTGTAGCCCCGGCATGAGGAGTACATAAATGACCGAAAATAACTTTGACCTCGACATCTTAATCAAAGAGGCAACCGCCATTGTTGAAGATGAGCTGAAGATTGAAGATAAGGGCTGGATAAACCTGTCGAGTCAATCTGGAGATGTCATATCGGCCGACGAGCGAATCCTCACCGTAAAACGCTCTCGAATCTATTATTACAAAGACCCCTTGGGAAAGCAGGCGATTCGGCTCTGGACTGATTACACTTTCGGCAGCGGTATGTCGAACTCCGCAGAGGAAAAGACGCAGGAAGCCCTCGATACTTACTGGCTCGCAAAGCAGAACCAGAATATCCTGTCAGCTCGCGGACAGCGCAAGTCCTCAGACAAGCTCCTCGTCGACGGCGAGGTATTCTTTGCCCTGTTCTTAGGCGCAGGTCCCGAAGATATTACCATCCGCAGAATCGACCCCCTCGAAATCATCGAGCTGGTCGCGAACCCCGAAGATAAAGAAGATGTGCGATTCTACAAACGCTCTTGGTATAACTCCGCAGGCAAGGCTCAGACCGAAGCATATTATCGAAGCCATCTGAATATCGAGAACACACCATGTCCCGACAGTTTAGGGACCGAGCGCAAGGCCGAGGAGGGTAGCGCGATAGTCTACCATCTGGCATATAACACGATTGGGCTGCGCGGCACTCCCCTACTAACCCCAGCTCTCGACTGGATTAAGCAGTACAGGCGGTTCCTTGCGAGCCGTGTGGCAATCATGCTGGCTCTGGCTAAGTTTGCTTGGCGACATAAGTTGCAGGGGAACGCCGCCTCCGTAAGTGCGATACAAGGAGTTATAGAAGGCAAAGAGGTTCCTGCTGGGTCGAACCTCATCGAGAACATGGCCATTGATACCCAGCCCATCCGCACAGACTCCAACGCTCGAAATGCCTATGATGACGGGCGGATGCTCAAACTGCAGGTCGCCGCTGCGGTCGGTATTCCAGAGCAGTATTTTGGCGACATCTCTATTGGCAACCTCGCGACCGCAAAGACCGTCGAGCTGCCCATGATGAAGATGTTCCAATCCTATCAAAAGATTTGGGCAAACGCTTATCAGGATATGGACGAGATAATATTTACACATCTCGGAATTGACGAAAAGAACTGGTATGTAGACCGCGACTTCCCGGCTATTGCCCCTGAAGATGTAGCCGCGGCAGCTTCAGCCATGGCTCAAATCATCTCATCGTTCCCTGACTTCGCGGACGCGCGCGATGTGCAGCAGCAGGCACTTATGACTCTCGGAATCAATGACACGGCCGAAGTCCTCGACGAACTGGAGAAGATAAGCGCGGAAAAGAAAGCGTTCAAGAAAGAGCAGTTCGGCAACCAGCCTCCGCCAGTAGCAGGCGCGGTTCCTAACCCAGCCCTGGCTATCGCGAATCCCGAAGCTAATCTGGTTCAGGCTATACGGCAATACAATAAATATCTGAAGGAGGTCAGTCGTGGCGGAAACGGAAACAGTGACGGGAAACAGTGATGTCTGTACTAACTGTGGTGGCAAGGGCTACGTCGAGCGAGAAGCAGGGTTGGTACGATTAAGATGCGGATGCAGAGTTCCAGTGAAGAAGGACAATGATGCAAAAAATAATCATGGCGCTAGACGAATTGCAGGAGCTACTGGAGCAATCGATTCCGGCAAACCCAAGCGCAAGAAAAAACGACGTACTCGCAAAAGCTCTCGAAAGTGACCTGCGCGATTACTTCAAGGCGATAGAGCAAGCCTTTCCGTTTCATCGCCTACAGGATTTGTATTATAAATATGTTCCGCAGGAAGGATACCCGATTTAATGCCTCTGCCCAATGACATAGGCTGGATAATTGAACCAGTGATAACTGTGTTCAATAGAGAGCTCAGACAGAAGATGTTCAATCATCTGGTCAAGGTCTATATATCTGGCTCGGCGGAGATGGTTCAATACGGCACGACCAAAGGAGGGAAGCCGATATTTTTCGAAGGACCACCCACGCAGCAGGCTATTGAGTATGCGACGAAGCATTGCGCCACTCTCGTTGTCAATCTCGATAACGAAACAAAGAAGCGGTTGGCACAGGTTATTGCCGACGGCATCGAGAATAAGCGCGGCATCCCCGGCATAGCGCGCGACTTACGCTCTCAATTCGAGGAGATGTACGCTTACAAGGGCAGGGCAGAAGTTATAGCTCGAACTGAAACTTGCGACGCGCTGGAGCAGGCCTTCATGGACAGGGCAGACGAGCTTGGGTACGATGCCAAAGAATGGGTGACGTTCGACCCCTGCGATATATGCGCTGGGAATGAAGAAGAAGGCGTTGTGCCACTAGACCACGTTTACTCATCTGGCCATGTCCGACCTCCTGCTCATCCAAATTGCAGATGCGCGCTCGCTCCTGCGCTACTGGGCAAGACAAAAGAATCCCTGAAGGAAGGAGGCGCCGGGTCAGGCTTCTTCGGACACGCAGGTAGGCCGGGGGAGCTGGGTGGCTCCACTGGCGAGGGTGGAGGAGAGGAGGACAGAGAGAAGGCAGGGAGCAAACTATCGACTAGGGCAGACAGGGCAAAGGCCAGCCATGTGACCTCTACGCAGGCAGTCCAGAGGCAGGCTGAAGATAACGAGCCCAAAGTAGCCGCGGCAACTAAGGGCAAACAATCCGGCGACAATGACCCCTTCGATGTGATAGCAGGCGAAAACGCGGTCGAGGTCAAGACGATTGTGCGCGGCAAGAATGACAAGATAACCATGCACCCGCCGTCGCTCGAAAAGAAGATGGCCTTTGCCGGAGCTGCAGGCCTGAGAACCCACACAGTTGTTTTCGACGACCGCGTGGGCAAGGTCTACTACAAAGAGGGCGTCGGCAGTTTCCGTTTAAGCTCAATGCAGGAAGTCACGATAGACCAGTTAGGGGAGCTGATTAAATGAGCTATCAACTATACGACGCGAACGGTTATGTTGCCGACCTTGCTACAGGCAAAGGGCTTAATGAACTGCTCGACTTCTTGCGTCAACAGAAGGACCCGGTCGTGAAGAAGCTAGGCCGAGAGCTGTGGGTTGCAGTTACTCCAGAGGCGTTGAAGGCTATAAAAGAAATCCCCGAACCGAAGAAGGCCACACTCGCCTCTACACTTGCAGGATTAAAGGCCAATGCGTCGAAGTGCGACGAAATTATTATCATTGGAGATGGGGTGAACGAGGAGGGATAGAGCGCAATTAGCGCAGATAGGAGCAAAATGTCGACAGGAGAAGTAGTCACGATAATTGTAGGGGTCACCGAGGTACTTATCTTTATTGGTCTTGTTGTCTATGCCATTAGGGGGACAGGGAAGAAGGAACAGACCAAAGATGATGCCTCGATAGACCTCAGAGAAAAGTATACTGAGTGCTGCCAAGATGTCGCATCTATCAGGTCGGAGATGAAAATAAACGCCAAGGCTACTGATACGGCTCTTGTTCTATTGACCGAGAAAATGACAGCTATAGCTCTTACCTATGGTCAGAAGATAGCGTGGTTGGAAGCTAAAGTAAACGGAATGAAGGAACATGGATAGAAAATGTACGAATATAAGGCAAAGGTAATCGATGTCATTGATGGCGACACCATTGATGCCGAGATTGATTTGGGCTTCGATATTCATCTTCGCATCCGTGTTAGGTTGGCAGGAGTAGATACGGCTGAAACCCATTCCAAAGACCCTGAGTTAAGAGCAAAGGCTCTGGAAGCAAAGAAGTTTACCGCAGAACGTGTAATGGACAAAGATATAATAATCAAAACCATCAAGGATAGAAAAGAGAAGTTCGGTAGGTATCTTGCAGTAGTAGTCTATTTAGAGGGCGATACCGAGAAGATATTAAACGGCGAATTGATAGCCGTTGGGCTTGCCCAACCATACGAGGGCGGTAAACGATAACAAAGGAGGTCAGATATATGTCAGAGGTTAAGGAAGTCATTAAGCATGAGGGCGACAAGTGGATTCTCTACAGCGCGGATGGCACTAAGAAGCTGGGAGAGTTCAATTCCGAGGAGGAGGCCAAGAAGCGAGAGGGGCAGATAAACTATTTCAAACACCAGAAGGAAGCTCTGCAGCGCGAATATTCTGACCTTGTATTTGAGTTCGGGCAGCGCAACGCTAAGTCGCTGGAGCCGCAGGTCAAGAAGCTCATGGAATGCTGCAAAGATGTGCTCGATGGCGCAGACGAGAGCAGGATTGACACCACTTTAGAAGAAACGAAGGCGATGTTGTTGCTTCTTCGGGAGCAAACCGTCTCAAAACTTGAAGAAGGCGAGAAATATCCTGCTCTCGCTTATGCCTATACACCCGATGTAAACAACCCGACCAGTTGGAAACTCCGCTTGTGGGAGGGGCCGCAGCAGCAAGTTACCAAGACACAGTTGAACCGAGCTGCGGCTATGTTGTCGCCGGGTGGACTTGCAGGGCAGAAGGCACAGATACCTTTCGAGGCTTTGGCCGAAGTCAAGCGCAAGATACGAGCCGACTATGCAAGGCTCGGCGTCGCCGATGAAGATATTCCCAAATGGGTAAAGGAGAACGAAGTGAGAACTCTTATTTCTGAATATACCCCTCTGGCCGAGGCAGCGATAGATGCCAAGGGCAAGGCGCAGGTCGTGATAATCAAGCCGGGATTTAATGCTACGAAGGAACGGTTCTATCCGGCCGAGATGCTGGCCCGAGACTATAAGGTTTTCGAAGGCGTCAAGATGTACGCTGACCATCCAACCGAGAAAGAAGAAAAGGAACGTCCTGAGAGGTCGATAAAGGATTGGGTTGCTACTCTGTCCAATGTCAGAGTTGGCGAAAGCGGTGCAGTCGTTGGAGACAGCACAATCATCGAGCCTTGGATGCGCGAGAAGATGTCTGCCCTGCGTGATACGAATATGCTCTCAGAAATGGGAGTTTCTATCAATGCAGTCGGGACAGCTTCGAAGGCAGAGATACAAGGCCATAAGACTGTGCTAATCGAAAGGCTCGTTAGAGCTCGGAGCGTGGATTATGTGACGGAAGCTGGCGCAGGTGGCGGAGTCACATTCTACGAATCGGGAACGGATGCTTCGCTCGATGTCGACATAGTTTCATTGGAGACATTGAAGGACAGGCGACCCGACCTTATTAAGATACTGGAATCAGGTATCAAAGCAGAAACACAAAAGGAGGTCCGAGCAAAGATGGCTTTAGAACAGGAATTAGCTGAATCCAAAGCCCGCGAGGAAGCCCTGACCAAAGAACGCGATGCTCTGAAAGGCCAGATTGAAAAGGCGGAGCAAGAAAAGGTGGTAGCTGCTGCCCAAGCCAAGATTACCGAGGCTGTGGGCAAGACAGACCTTCCCGATGCCGCGAAGAAGCGGCTCGTGGCGAAGTTCTCTGGAGCTGCCAGCGATGAAGGTGTAGCCGAAGCAATCAAGACCGAGACTGATTATATCGCAACCATCCGTGAGGCTGGCAAGGTCAAGGGTATGGGTGATACGCCCGCTGACCCGAAGAAAGCCCACGAAATACTCGTTGAGAGCTTCGTGGCTTTGGGTCTGAGCAAAGAACAGGCCGAGATAGCCGCCAGAGGGCGGTAAACCGAACCATTAAATAAACAGGAGGAAACAAGAATGCCTTATGACATGACTGGTTATTCCGCTGGAGATGAGATTTCCAGCACCTATGAAGGCCGACACGTTGATGTTTTGGAATCTACGATAGTTCACCCTGTTCATGGTGACGGATTCGTAGACCATGGCGACCCTGTTGTTTTGGGCAAACTCGTTGGGGTTGCCTTCACCAGCGCAATAGCAGCGACAGACATAATCGCCATCGATACCGAAGGGATATGGGCGCTGTCCGTCGTGGCCTCAGATGCGGCCGGGAACTCTCCGGTAGCAAGAGGCGACCGTATCTACATAAACTTCAGCGATGGTATTCTGAGCAAAATATCGACCCCAGCAACGAACATACCATTCGGTATTGCGCTCTCGACGCTAACGGCCGGAACCACTGGCATAGTAGCTGTGAAAGTCCATCAAGCCCCTGACAGTCTAGGACAGATTGCCGTCCTGACATCTCAGGAACTCGACCATGCAGCTTTCACAGACGGCACAGGCACAAGTGGTTACATAGACTTTACTACTGGCCAACTGCCTGCAAGGGCGCTGGTTCTTGGTACTTCCGTCAATGTGACCGAGGCGTTTGCTGGTGATACCACCGGGATTATTCAGGTTGGCGTCAGTGGCGATACAGACAGGTTCTCGTTGCCCACCGACCAATCCGTGTATGCCATAGCGCGTGTAGCCATGAACGCTGCGACCGATGCGATGGATGGATTCGCTGCAGCTCAAACTGTTCGGGTTACGATAACAGGCACCGCAGACTGGACAAGCGTAACGGCTGGCAAGTGCTTCGTGTCCATCTACTACATACCGCTTGCCTAACCCGAAACCGAGTCATTAAAAAACTAGGAGGAAATTAAATGCCAGAATTGATGAAAGTCATGGAGGACTGGTCTGGTTATCAGTCACTCCACGAGACCAAAAGACCCGAGGATTGGGATAAGAGGTTAGCCGAAACCATAAACCTGCTCTCGAATAAGCTGGGTCTACCGCGCCACAAGCACGAGTTCCTTATGCGCGAGGCGCTGACAACCTCTGACTTCCCTTATCTGTTCGGCGATGTGCTGGACAGACAACTTCTCGCCTCATATAAGGCGACCGACCCCGTGTGGAAGGCGTTTACGAAGATGTCCACGGTGAGGGACTTCCGAGTGAACCGCAGGTTTGCCATAAGCGGAGGCGACCAGCACCTTGAGCAAGTGCCGGAGAAAGGCGAATATCCTGCTTCCGACCGGGACGAGGCACGATATAACCTTCAGGTCTACAAATACGGGCGCCAGTTCGACATTAGCTGGGAGGCCCTTATCAATGACGACCTGAACGCCTTGAAGGACACACCGGAGAGATTTGCCAAGGCCGCTGCGAGAACCGAGCACCGAATCATAACAGGCTTGTACTGCAATGACGTCGGAACTCACGCAGCAGGCAACCTGTTCGACCACACTACAGCAGGCGCGCTGAACTGCGTGGTAACTGCCCTGAGCATCATATCGCTGGAGGCAGGCGTTCAGTTCATGCAGGGCTTGACCGATGTAGGCGGAGAGCCGATTTACAATCGGCCAAAGTTCCTTGTGGTTCCTCCCGGCTTGGAGTTCACGGCAAGACAGATTCTAACCTCTGCAAACAAGATGTGGCTGGCAGAAAGCATTGACATCGACGGAACTATCGGCTCTGTGCCATATCCGACGAACAACGTCATAGCACAGTGGGGATTGCAACTCATCGTTGACCCCTATCTGCCCATCTTCGACGCGACCAACGGACAGCGAGGTTGGTACCTGTTCTCTGACCCTGGCGACATAGCAGCCCTGGAGTTTGCACATCTGGCAGGACACGAGAACCCCGAAATCTGTATGAAGATGTCGGACAAGGCGACTGTTGGCGGCGGAGCGATTAGCCCCTTCTCTGGCGACTTTGCCACTGACAATGTGTTCTACCGAGTTCGGGTTGTGGCCGGAGCCTGCAAGCTCGACTGGAGAGCCTGCTATATGGGAGGCCATGTCTAACCATTAAGGTTGTAGTCAGGAGGTAGGTATGGCAAATCCAATCATAGAATATGGCTTTAGATGGACGCATCTTATCACGACAGCCCAGGTATCAACGTCAAGAGGGATACTCCATTCTATAACCATAAACCGACCAGACCCACACGCGGGAGGAGTTGTAACCGTTTATGACTCGGCAGCAGGAGTGACGGCTGATATCATCGCTATTATAGCGATGGACTCAGCGTTGTTTGTAGTCCCGGCAACCCTGATTTATGATGCCGAGTTCTTAAATGGGTTATATATTGCGTTTGATGCAGCGACAACTCTAGGAGATATAACGGTGAGCTGGAAATGAAATCAGGCTGGGGTAGAGAAACTGTGGCTTCCTCCTTCCCCACAACCTATCCCAGCCAATCCTAAAAATCAAATGGAGGTAAAAACAATGCCCAAGACTTTCGGGGAAATGACCCTAACCGAATTGGATGCCGAGTTGGCGGCTTGCATGGACGCGCAGCTTAAACTCAAACAGAAGCAGCGTGAGATTCAGGTGGAGCGTTCCAAGAGGATAGCAGAGGCAGGAGCCGACAAGCTGATCGCCACACTATCACCCGACCAGAGGGAAGCTCTGTCAAAGGCACTCGGCAAAGTCTACGTCGAAAAGACTTAGGAGCCAATAATAATCACAACGGAGGACAAAACATAAATGAAAGAAAAACTTGCGACAATGTTAAAGTGGGAGCCCTTTTACGACGTCCGACATCTGCGGCCGATGTGTAGAATCTCGCCAGAGGGTATGTGCGAGGTCGGAGGTTACGAGGATCTGTGGATTGAGCCTCATCCCGAAGGCAATATCCTCGTAGACACTGGAGAAATGGCCCTCTTATCTGCCTTCTTCGCGACAGGTATGAGCAATTATGGCGCACCTCCAGCAAACATCTATCTTGCGCTTGATGCGCGTGCAGTCCCGGCAGAGGCCGATACCTTGGCTACTCTATCGGGCGAGGTTAAGGCTCTTTCGGGTGGTGCTCGTATCGCTTTGTCAACGGCTGGTACTGGTCTGAGTGGTCAAGACTTCTATATCAACCAGCCAGCCGCGTACTACAGAGCTGATTCAAAGACGGTGGAGTGGACGGCAGGTGAGAACTTCACGGCAGTTCTCAACCTTAACCTCGTCACCGATGCTACCGCTGTAGTAGATGGTGATGACGACCATCTGATTTGCACAAAGGCTCTGAGCGCGAGCAGGACTCTGCTGACAGGAGATAAACTTCAAGCAAGTATGTACATTGGCCTTTCTGAATGATTGAACTAATCCCCAACCTTTAGAGAGAGGGAAGGTGTGAGCCTTCCCTCTCGGCTTGTCAGAGTAATTCGAATCCGAGTAACCTAAAGTATAGCGTGGTGAGAGGGGGAGCAATCCCCCTCTCAAGCAGGAGGCAGTTATGGCCAGAGGAGATATATTTACAGATAAGGTATCGGTTGCCGATGATGCACTTATGACCATAAGGCCAACGAACGGACAGGAAGCCTCAGTCCATAATATCGGCTGGGCTTTCCCCGGTACAGACCCAACCAAAGTAGAAATATACCGCTGTGATGGTACGAGTGATATGCTGATTGCAGATTACAATACTATGGCTGCACTCGGTTTATCTAACGGTATGCTATCCGTCGTATTTCACGTTACCTATAACGATTATCTGAAAGTCAAGAATGTAAGCGGCACTACAGGATATGGCTTTTGGGATGGCGTAATAACTAAAGAAGCATAGGAGGCCTGCCATGACTACACCGAATGGGGGCAACGGCTTAGAACACCACATGAAGGAAGAACTCATCCGAACCAAGAGCGCAGTCAGGGTATTTCTGACCGTAGTAGGCGGTGGAGTAATGTTTACCATAATTTGCTATGGTGCTCTCTGGATGCACGACAATGAGGCTGCAATAGCTGGTATTGCCATTGGCAATACTCTTGTGGCGTTCTGGTTCGGCGAGAGGGCAGCGCGAAAGCAGAATGGAGGTTAATATGGATAAGCTATCGAAGCTGCTTATAGTATTTCTGTGTGTGCTTCTGTGCTTGCTTATCTTTGCTATCAGTCCTATCGTTAGCGCTATCGTCAATCAGCCCCAACCTCAAGCTGCCCAATGGGGATATTTCGGAGTATCTGGCGGTGGTATAGCTCCCTCTGAGACTGCGGGAGGCTCGGACGGTGCTGCTGTAGAGTTTGCGGGAACGGCAGCTACTACGCTGTGGATGGGTTCGTTTGATTTGTCTGATGATGTAGACGAATCCTTCGAGTGGAGTGCATGGCTACCAGCCGACTATGCTAATGGCGGCGCACTCAGCGACCTTCGGTTCTGCTGGATAACTGATGATACAGACTTAGGCACTATCGAGATTGAGGTACAGGCTAAAGCGGTAGGAGATGGTGATTTAGTGAGTGTTGCTTATAGCTCTGCGGTAGTTCAAGCGGACACTTCCAATGGCGCAAACAAGATGAATATAGTTACGTTCGCCAACTCTCTTGTTCCAGCTAACTCACCGCAAAGGGGCGAGGCACTGGTGCTGAGATTCCTGATTGACGAGTCTGATAGCACAATCAATACAACGGTGTATTTTAACCTACTTCAGTTCAGGTATCCGAGGGCAGGATGATGAATAAATTAAAAAAGAACTGGTACGCACTATTTACCCTCTGTATGGTCTTGGCAGTCCTAGCCTCTGTGCTGCCTGTGCAGTGGCAGTTTGGGGCAGAGGTGGCAGAGGCAACAGATACAACGATACAGCCCTCCACAGATGATGCAATGGTTTTCCAGTATGCACCTACTACCAACTATGGTTCGGGTGTGTATATGTTGCTTTATGATGGTGCTGGTTTTGTCTTCCGTGACCTCTTGAAATTCTCTACCTCAACGATTCCAGATGAAGCAACGGTTACTGCCGCCACAATGAGTGTTTATCTCTACCAATATGAAGGAGCCGCTGATGCCGCTAAGGAAATTAAGTGCAAGAGAACAACTTCGGCATGGGCAGAGTCAACAGTTACTTGGAATACAGCCCCTACTGTTACAGATACAGACCAGGCTACGGGGAATACAATCCATGCTAGTACAGGATGGGTAACTTTTAATGTTTTAGCTTTGGTGCAAGATGCTATTGCAAATCGCAGCGATGTTCTTAGCGTTAGACTGAGTTATACTACGGAGACAGGAGGAACTTCTGAGCCGTATTTCTATAGCTCGGAAGCTACAGGGTATGAAGCATATATGCCGAAGTTGGCAGTTACTTATAGTTATTATCCAACGGTCTCTACCCTTGCCGTATCTTCAATAAGTTCGACGTCAGCTACTTTTAATGGTAATGTAACTGGTATCGGTACTGGGAATATAACCAACCCCGCCTTCCTGTGGGATATTGTAAGTCGTTCTTCTCCTGCACATTTAGCCCCTGCCAGTGCTGGATATGCGAATTACTACATAGGTAATACAAGTAATTATGGGGTTGGAGCTACATTTAGTTATACTCCTGTCATAGGTAATCTCACAACAGGATTAACTTACTATGTCAGAGCAGGCGGGACCAATGCTGATGGGTATTCATACGGTGATGAAGTTACCTTCGTATTACCAATATCTCCGTCCCTGGTAACAACACTATCGGCAACAAGCATTACCAGTTATTCTGCGACACTAAATGGTAATATTGTTGATTTAGGGGCTACCATCCACAATGGGGCAAGTCTGCTTAAGGCGCGCTTTCCTGCGGAAAGATATGCTGGCACAAACGATAGGACTTACTTTGCTTGGACTGATACGTCTATCGGCAACGGTACTGTGTGTGTGAACTTTTACGACCATGATTCAGGATTACTTGGCACACCTGTCTATATAGGTAACAATACCGATGCAAACGCTCACAATAGCCCAGACATTCATGTTATTCCTTCAGGAACCTATGCAGGGTATATTTTGGTATCGTGGGGAGATGATAAGAATTATTTGTATGTTCGGAGAAGTTCTGCGATAGAAGATATATCTGCATGGTCGAGTACGCAAACCTTAGATACGGTTACTGGAACGTATCGGCAGATGATTCATATAGGAGATGGTAAAGAAGCGTTATTTGAGCAACATTATGCGGGTTCTGACATTCAGACCATAGGATATAGGCTTACAAGTGATGGAGGGGAGAATTGGGGAAGTCTTGTTACAGTAGTGAACTTCGGAACTAATTATTGGTGTTATCCTAGTGTTAAATCTAATGGGAATACAACTCACATCGCTTGGCATATCGCCCCTTTAGGCGTCACTCCTTATTACTCCAATGCTTACTATGTGTATTCCGCAGATAATCTTGCTACGTGGAGAACGCAAGGAAGTTCGACACCAATTACACTTCCTGTGGAGGTGGGAGAGGCAGAAGTGGTTTATACCCATACAGGTACATGGGTAGATGATATACAGTTAGATGGTGCTGGTAGTCCCGTAATATCTCTTGTCGAGTACGTTGATGCTACAACTGGTCTAGCAAAGTGGGCGCGTTATGATTCTGGCTGGTCGGTTCACACTACAGGAGTCAACACTGTTACCTATGGAAACCTCATAGCATATAACTCGGGGGTATTTATTGACCCCTATGATACTACTCATGTTTATATTGGAGTTAAGAGTGGGACTGTATCTAACATCCAGGAGTGGCACACTACAGACGGAGGCACAACCTGGGCTAAGGTTACTGATATCACTACTAACTCACCTGCACTTTATGATGAACCTCGACCAGTCGTGAATTATAATTCTAACTTGAAGTTGATTTATAACCTGATAACTTCATGGACTAGCTATACTTCATATATTTCCACTATTAGGTCTTATCCTTATGCTATCGGTATTCCTCAAGGTAATTTTACTGAAGTTGCGTTTGTGTGGGACTCTTTGAGTCGTGGAGACCCTGGAAATACCAATCATGCCAGCACGACTTATGCTGGTAATTGGGGGAGTGGGGTTGTTAGCTATGGTCAAGGTCAGACTTTCAATTATAGTGGTAATTTCACATTTCATACTATTTATTTTAGAGCAGGGGGGTGTGATTCAACAGGAATTTGGGTTTATGGCAATGAGGTACAGCTTAATCTTCTTGTAGACATCTCCAACACTCCCAGTTCCCACAACTACGGTGTCGTGCAGCCAAACACTACCGTATGGGGCAACGTAGCAGACCCAGGAGCGACTATAGATGCTGGAGAATGTATAGGGAATACGACCAGCCACTCTAGTTTTACCCTAGATGCCATTACAGCCAAGATTACGGACTTCTCCGATGGTACGAGCATCAACATCGTCTCAACCTCCCCAGCAGCCAAGGAAGTACGAGTAACCCTATTCTATGCAGGGCAAGGTTCAGGTGAGGGTCTTATCCTGACTAATGCAGCCCAGGATTTCTCTACGACTGTTGCTGCCGATGAGGAAGTATTATGGGAGTTGAAACTGGAAACAGGCAATTCTCTTACTGCGAGCATTTACACAGCCACGCTTACCTTCGAAACTGACCCTGCGGGGGATAGCGAGACTGTGACGATAACCTTCACTGTTCTGGGAGTCCATAGACGCAATGTGTCTGTATCAGGCGGGGGAATGATTTACTAAGATGCTCGACGAGTTTGGATATGCCATAATAACCGATATAGATGAGTTCGGTTTTGCTGTAATTGGGCATCTCACAGAACGTGGCTATGCGGTTCCGCTTGTAGTCTATGTCGAGACTGGCCTTGAAGTTACTATCGTCACGGCTCAAGGCGAGACCGAACAAGTTACACGTTCGGAGACCGCTAAGACCCAAATAGTAATAGCCGCGCAAGGCATTACTGAACAACGCATAGTCTCGGAAACTGCCAAGATACAGGTATTAGTAGCCGAACAAGCGATTATCCTTCTGATGACTCGACTCGAAACTGAAAAGACACAGGTAGTGTTGGTAGACCACGACCTGCCCACAGTTCTTATCATCCTAATAGAGACAGCCAATTTACAGGTTATATCTTGTGAGCAAGGCATTAGTGCGCAGCTTACGCGAGGCGACCTCGCGCTCCTGCAGTTAATTCTCGCAGCCCAGGGGGAAACTGGTTTAATCACTAGACTTGAAACAGGCAAAATCATTGACGTTATTGTAGCGCAGGGAAGTTCTGTTATCGGCACATTCCTCGACACCGCAAAACCACAAACGATTCTAGTAGGACAAGACGAAGCTGACCTTGCGATATTTCTTGATACGGCAAAGCCCCAAATCCTGATAGTCAGTCAGGGAGAACTCGATGGGCTGAGTCGAGTGGAGTTAGGACTTACGCAGCTAATCATAGTCACCCAAGGTGTTACCAGTCGCGTTGATTTCTACGATACAGCCAATACTCAAATCATTACAGTCGAACAGGGCAATATCGATACTCAGGAAATGTTCGACTTGCTGATAAAGCTCATTTATATTAGGGCTTCTCAGGCGATAGAGATTTCTCACATAATGCCCGAACCTACCGGGCAGATAATTCTCGTCGAGATGGGCTTGCCAGTAGGCGGCTATCTCTTTGCTGAGACTTCTCTGGAGCAGGTCGTTCTTGCGATAAGCGGTGAGGGAGACTGGCGTGCTTACTATGACCTCGAACTGCTTGATATTATTATCGTCGAGCAGGGTGTTAGCACAGTCGTTACATATCTGGACAATCACGAACAAATTATCGTGGTAAATGTCAGCCAGCGAAATATCGGCCAGTTCTATCACCTTGAAATGCTCCAAGTGGTTCTTGTTGAAACTGGAGAATGGGACCATCTGATAATCTGGATTCCTGCCGCGGACGAGAGAGGCAAGGAGCAAGTAGTTCTCGTGCAAGCTGGAACGAGTGACATCGTTATTATGATGGACCAGCTCTACAGTTATGACGAGGGGGAATACTTAGGACGCATCCAGACCATTCTCGTCACGCAAGGTTTGTCAGTCGACGAAGCCTACAAGATGGAGACAGGCAAGCTCCAGATAATTCTCGCGGTGCAATCCGAGGCCGACCTCCAATCCATGACTGATATTGGCAAAGATATTATCATTCTTGCCGCGCAGGGACTAACCACTCTCATAACTCGAAACGAACTCGATAAACTGCAAATAATCTATGCAACTCACGGAGTTTCGGAGATTGCTGTCAGGTCGGAGTTAGACAAAGCTCTTGAGATAATGGTCGAGCAGATAAACTCTGACCTAGTGACATTCCTCGATACCGGGAAGCCCATAACCATAACCGCAGCGCACGACATCGTGGCAGGTATGCTCCGCATTGATACCGAATTGCTGCAGGTCATTCTCGCAGCTAATGACATCACATATCAGATTAATTATCTCGAAGCTATCTCCTCAATTCTTATTCTCACACAAGACGGACAGATTGATACAGCGATAAGACTCGACACCCAAAAGTTGCAACTAATCTTGGCTGAACAGGGAACCGCCGACCTGTTCATGGCAGGCGGGGAAGAAGTCGCGCTCATCATTATTAGTGTATCGCAGGGAATCCTAGATATGCAAACGGCGAATGAGCGTGATAAGGTTCAGGACGTCTTAGTAGCTCAGGGAGAATCCGACCTGCAACCTATGGTAGAGTTGGGCAAGCTCCAAATAATCCTCACTACTCAAGCGGAAGTTGACAATACTATTTGGCTTGATACGGAACGATTACAGGTCATTCTTGCCGGACAGGGGATAGCCTCTGGTATATCCCGCAGCGAGACAGGTCAACTGCAAATTATCTTGGCAGTAGATGGAGAGACAGAGACTCGTATCTTGGCAGAACTGGGGGCAGTAGTCACACTCCTTGCTGCTCTCGGAGTTTCAGACCTTGCAATCTTCCTCGAAACAGGGAGGCTGCAAATCATTGACGTTATCCAGCTAGTCTACGATGTGTTCATGGCAGGTGGCGAGGAAATAGCCCTCATTATAGTCTCTGTGGCTCATGGAGTTTCGGGAATCTTAACAGCCAATGACCTTAGTAAAGTTCAAGAGATTCTGGTCACACATGGAGAAACCGATGCGCGGGCTGCTGCCGAATTGAGTAAACTCCAAACTATAGTCGTTGACCATGCCGAGAGCGACAATGCGACTTGGCTCGAAGCCCCGCATCTTCAAGTAGTGTTGGGCGAGAACGGCATCCTGACGCCCTATGCCGTGTTCAACGATACGGCTAAACTTCAGGAGATTCTGGCAGCGCAGGGAGAGACAGATTTAGCTACTTTCTTGGGTGCTACTGGCCAGATTCTCATTATAGTTCAAGGCAATACTGACCTTGCCACGCGCTCGGAGACAGGCGCCCTTATCTTAATCATCGTAGACCAGACCATTACGATAGTCTATATTCCAGCTACACCTATCGAGGCGTTAGGTCAGATTATTCTCCTAGCGCAGGGAATAACTGATATAGCAACATTGAATGACCTTGCCAAGCTCCAAATTCTGTTCGGATTGCACACACTCGATGGTACACTCATCAAGATTCAAGACCCTCTGGTTCAGGTTATTCTGGCCGAGAATGGTATGGCCTTCGAGTACGTAATTGGAGAACATAAGGGGCAGGTTGTTTTGGTTCAGATTGGACAGGTCGCCTTCAATCAAACCATGATGGCAGACATTGGCCGACTCCAGATTATAAAAGCCATGGTAGGAATTACAGGTGAGCTTGGACAGTTCCGCAGGACGGTTCGCTGGTGGAGCAAGATGATAGAGACTCTGCTTAAAGAACATACGATTGCGACATGGAAGAAGGAACACGATATTCAGGTGCGGCGAGCTAATCGCATCTAGGAGGCTGTATGCAGGAACTAAGATTTAATAAGGGTGACTTCGGTTACAAGCGCAGGGTAATTGTGACTAACGATGATGATGTGGTTATTGACCTCTCTGCCGCAGGTCTAACTTTCAACTTCGTGGTTTGGAGTGAGTATGCTCCCGGTACTATTCTGTGGAATGTTGGTGTGGACCTTGTTTCTGGTATTGCCGGAGAAGTAGACGTTGATATAGTTGCTGGAGATTTCAATGTGGCTGGAACTTACTTGGGAAAGATCAGAATCTATGATGCCCTAATCAGCAAAGAAGGCTCGAAAACTGTACGAGTCGTTGTGGAGGAAAGCGCATGACAATATCTAATATCGACTTGGTACGACTTCTGGTAAGCGATAATACAGAGGAGGCTCGGCACTTCTCCGACGGCCAGATACAGGCTTTCTTGACGATGGAAGGTGATATTGTTCTGCTTGCCGCAGCTCGAGCATTGGAATCGTGGGCAGCAAATCTTTCCGAAGGCTTGGAGTCCGAGAAGGTGGGAGACTATGCCTATACCAAGAAATCAGTCTCGAATAAGCAAGCTCTCGCGGAACAATATAGGCAGAGTTATCGCCAGAGCCTTGCAGATGCGGCTGCAGCGGCTAATGTCACTCCGGCTCTGGGCTGGGCAACGCTCGACCTTATAGGTGATACGGACAGCCAATACTCGGTGTGAGGTAACAGATTCGATGTTTACCATAGGCGAAATTAAGAAAGGCCTAGAAATAGGGCAACGAGAAAAATACAGAAAGTTTATCTGGCTCCCTTGCGAAATCTGCGGTAAGGAACGATGGGTTTCTATCGTTGGGGGCCGACCTCGCATAAAGCGATGTTTTCGTTGTACTCGTAAAGGTATAGTTCCGAGTGAAGCAACTAGATTAAAGCAAAGTTTTGCCACTCGACATAGCGTTGACCACACCTTTACTGATAAATATGGTTACGTTTGGGTTCATCTTTATAGGGAAAGTCCATACTATCCCATGGCTAGTAGAAGCAATTTAATCCAAGAGCATCGTCTGGTTATGGCTAAACATTTGGGAAGATGTCTAGCACCAACCGAACATGTTCATCATATTAACGGCGATAAAGCCGATAATCGAATAGAGAACTTACAATTAGTATCGCAGGCTAACCATAATTTGAAAACTTGTTTTTGTCAAAACTGTGAGATGCGCAAAGATATAAGGCTATTGCGCATACAGAACAAGTTATTGCTTGAACAGATTCGCAACCTAAATCTTAAACTCATGGAGAATCCCCATGTTTAACGACCTGCTGGTTTCTAGCTGTACTGTAAGGCAATACGCTGCGGCTACGGCCGATGCCTACGGCCAGCCAGTAAAGACATACCACGACCACCTGACGGGCCAGCTCTGCAGGCTCTCAGGGGCGCAAGCGCGAGAGTTCAAGATAGGTGCGGAAGTGGTTATCTCTGATACCAAATTATTCATCGGCGATGTGGACATATCCGAGCGCGACCAAGTGATAGTAGATAGCGTAACCTACGAAGTTCTATCTGTGATTCCCATTAAGGCAGGAACCGTCGAGAACCACCACAAGGAATGTTATCTGAGGCTTGTACGGTAATGGACGTTCGGTTTGAGCTCAAGACAAACATAAAACTGGAGCCAGTCAATAAAGCCGTCAAGGAAGCAGCAGAGCTGGCGATGAAGGAAGTAACTATCAATGTCCAGAATGATGCCGTAAAGTTCTCGCCATGGCTGACCGGGAATAATGCAAGGTCGATTACTTCCGAATACTTTGGCTTGTCGTCATTGATTTACTCGACATCAGGGTACGGCGGCTTTCTGGAAACTGGCACAGTATTTATGCACGCTCGCCCATACTTTTCTGTGGCACTAGGGCTTAATTTCACGCCGGAGATAATGGCCGAGTTGATAGCCCGATATTTGGGAGAAGCTAAATGAACGCAGATACCAATTCAATAATTAGAGCTTATCTTGTAACTCAGGCTACACTCACAGGGCTTATAGGAGGGGCTACGCCTCGAATCTACTGCCCTCGGCTACCAGAGGGGCATAGTTTACCAGCCGTGAGCTACTTCACGCGCGGGGGTACTCCGGAGAAGTACGTCAAGGAGCTTGTGAATCCGAGTGTTCAGTTCGACTGCTGGGCAACCTCTCCGCTGGGAGCCAGAACCATCTACCGGGCTTTGTACGACGTTCTGCATGGCGTAGAGAATCAGGCCGTGGTGATTGGAGCTGACACATTCTATATTAAGAGTGCATTGGAAGAAATCACGGGTCAGGACTTGCAGGACACGGACATTCCGACCTATTTCAGAGTCATAACTTTTTTTAGCTTGAAAATACGAGCTGCATAGGAGGGGAGAATATGACATAAAAGCAGAGAACTTAATATCCGTACTAAGCCGATGGGCTTTCAAGTTAGCAGAAAATATCAAAGGAGGAATCAAATATGGCAGACCAAGTAATGACAGTGACCCCGATGCTCAAGGCTGGAATCAGGGTAGATAATCATGCAAACGTATTGCATGGAAACGCTGCAGGCGCAGACTACTTCTACTTTGCCAATGATGGCAAGACCTTCTTGGCCATCGACTCGGCGACAGGTGATACCTATACCTTCACGGCGGTCACTTGTTCGCATGGGCGAACCGAGACTCTGGCAGTAGTAGTGGCCGCGACCGCGACCGCCATGATAGGTCCGTTTAGTCCGGGGGAGTGGAATGATGCGAGTGGTCGTGTCAAGTTCAAGCCCACGGTTGGGCAGGTGCTAGACCACCTTCTAGCCGTACAAGTACCATAGGCATAGGCAAATAATATTGGAGGGATGAAATATGGGAACAGTTGCAAACGTGCTGGTAGGGGTGGCCACGCTCTCGATTCGTTATCCTATTGGTGGAACATATACCGATGTAGGCTACACCGAGGATGGGGTAACAATCAGCTACGAACCTTCCTTCGCCTTTATTGAAGTGGAGGAAGAAGTCAATCCGTTGAAGGCTATGATTACCAAAGAGACAATCGAAATCACAGCCAATCTCGCAGAGTCCACTCTATACAACATGGATAAGGCATTTGCCGGGTCGGTGTTGGCCGGGCAAATCATATCCGTTGGCGGCGGAGTCCTGAAGGAAATGAGTATCAAGGTGGTGGGCAAGAACCCAGCAGGATTCAACAGGACGATTGAGTTCTACAAGTGCATCGCCTCTGGCCGGGTGGGTATGGCTTACAAGCGCGATGAAAAGACAGTCGTGCCTGTTACCTTCACAGCCCTAAAAGAGACCGGGCAAAACGTAATGACCCTGACCGATGCAACTTCGTAATAGAGAAGGGGGCGTATGGTAGAGAGAAGTGAGGAAGATAAACTTCTCAGGGCGCCAATTAAGGTAATCCTCGGCGGTGAGGAGTGGGACATTAACCCCCTGCCCATCGGCGAGTCGCGTAAGTGGCGAGGCAAGCTGGCCAAATTCCTGTCAAGGATGCCGGGATATGTCCAGCAAGCTAAAGTCACCACCGATTCACCAGATGAGTTCACGAAGGCCATAAACGATATGCTCGCGGTCATGCCTGATGATGTAGCCGACCTATTTTTCGGTTACGCCAAGGAACTTGACCGTGAGCATATCGAGGCTAGTGCGACAGACGCCGAATTGGGTAAGGCCTTCGGAGAGGTGGTGTCCTTCGCGTTCAGCCCTTTCGCAAAAAGCCTGAGCGAGAGCCTGACAAAACTCTCACGATAGGCGAGGCTTTTGAGTTCCTTCTGACCGAATGGGGATTGCCGCCGGACTACATAGTTGCAAACTGGACGGACGAACTGCTTGATTTAATGATTGCGAAGCTCGTTATCCGCAAAGATAAACTTATAGAAGCGGCTAAGTCCGGCGGTAATCCGAACCAAACAGTCTCGGATATGGAGCTATTCAGGCAGATGGGCGATAACATAAAGTGGGAGCATCAGTGATGTTACTCAAGAAGTCAATGCACCCTAGATTCAAAAATGCTCTGGCGCTATTGGCTGAGGGTAAAACAAGGGCTGAGGCAGCAGTAGAAATGGATTGCACCCGGAAAACATTTACTGAGTATGTGGGCAAGGGTGTGAAGGCGATGGGAGTACGCACAGTAGAGAGGGCTATGTATTTGTTAGCGGTGCGGCAGTACACTCAGAACAATGTGCTTGAAGTTGCTTTGACTCCACGTGAGCTTCAAGTGGTGAAATGTATGTCGGCAGGTTTGTCCAATAAACAGATAGGCTATGAGTTGAGAATGTCCGAGCAGACTGCCAAGAATCATTGCTCCCGTATATTCGGTAAATTAGGAATAGAGGTCGGAATCGGTAGCCGTTTAGTTGCAGTATTGGTAGCTCACAAATTAGGTCTTGTGGACGCATTTGCCATGATACAGCAAATGCAGGATGGTCAATATGAGGTTAAAATGCCTCAATTAAAGCGGGGGAAAATATAATGCCTATCAGTATTGGCGATGCTCTATTAAAGCTAGGCATTGATTTTGGCTCGTGGGATTCTGATATGGCCAAGCTCAATGCCGACCTCAAAGGTCTGCAGGAGCAATCAAAGCAAACTGCGCTTGCTTCGGCAGAGATGACCAAGGTAGGCGTCGCCATAACTGGAATTGGCGCGGCGATGACCGCGTTCTTGGGGTCAGCCGTTAAGGGAGCTGCCGATGAGGAAGCGCAGCTTATCAGGCTCTCATCAGTATTAAGTAATGTAGGAGTTGCTTATGATAATGTAAGAGGAGACATTGAAAGATATCTTACGGAAACTGAGAAAGCTACTGCCGTCAATGAAGATGAGTTACGCGAATCGTTAATCCAGCTCGTTAATATCACTGGTGATTACCAGAAAGCCTTAAAGCTCTTACCCCTCGCGCTTGACCTAGCCGCGGCAAAGGGAATCAATCTCTCCACAGCCTCTATGCTGATAGGTAAGGTAGCACAAGGCAATACTACGATGCTGGCTCGTTATGGAATTGTGCTCAAAGAGGGAGCCAGCGCGAGTGAAGCCCTTGCCGCAATACAGGCAAGGGTCGGTGGAACCGCCGAGAAGTATGGCAAGAGCACAGCCGGGGCGATGGCTCAAATCAAGAACTCCATAGATGCGTTGATGGAATCTATCGGATATGTGCTTTTACCAGCGGTCAAGTTTCTTGCGAACGCCCTCAGTACACTTATATCGAGGTTTAACAAGATGCCCGGACCCATAAAAGTTATGGGGGTCGCGTTGGCTGTTCTGACTGGAGCTTTAGCCCTGGTAATTGGCACATCTCTGATAATGATAGGCCAATGGCCGAAGATGATTCAGCTCTGGACAGGATTCAAGGCTATCGTAATGAGTTCGACAGTTCAGCTCATCCTGCATAAAATCGCTCTCGGGGCACTCACGATTGCTGGTACTGCCCTGCGTGGAGTCCTGACCGCACTTACAGCAGCTCAATGGCTTTTGAATCTTGCGCTGAATGCTAACCCTATCGGCATAATAATTACCGCCATCGGTTTACTTATTGCGGCTGGGATTGCTCTATGGCGCCATTGGGAGAAGATAACGAGTTTCTTTCAGAAGTCATTCAAGATTATTGGCGATGGTGTAAGCTGGCTTATGCGGATTCTCACCGGAGCGCCTACGCCTGTCAGGGAACTGACTGATGCGGAGAAGGAAGCGGCAGCAGCGACCAAGGCTCTCACGGAGGCGCAGGCTCTAAATGAGAGACAGCAAGAGGCATTAACCAGGGATATAGAAGCGGCTACTGATAAACAGGAAGGGTTTAACGCTGAACTTGAAGAAGCACGCGATTTATATGACTATACCGAGAGAAACGCTGCAGGATATAAAGACGAAATTGATGACCTGAATAGCACCCTGAAGACTCAGAAGAAAAGCCTTGCAGACGCAGAGGGCGAACTAAAGAAACTGCAAACAGCCTATGGTAATGCAGAGAAGAAAGTAAGTGATTTCGAAGACGCTATATCTGCAGCCAACGATAGGCTTGCCGAACTCTCCAGTCCTAGGCTGGAGGGGATGCAGGCATACGAAGACCAGATACAAGCAATCCAAGAAAAAATTGACCCATTAAAGGTAACAAAACTACAACTAGAGTTTCAGGGGTTTAACACCGAGGATATTGATGCTCAGATTGCTGCCCTTGAAAATCGAAAAGATATACTTGAAGCACAGGCGAATGTGGAATTCGGGCCTCAATTATATAAATTAAAAGAGGGTGTGGAGGATATACAGGGCGCTAATAGAGAGACCATCTTTGGTACTGTCTGGGACGAGATTCAAAAGATTGGAGCATCCCTGGCTCCGGGTGGTGAGTTAAGTGCGGGGTTAGACAATGCTATAAATGGCCCGGGCGGACTGATTGAAGCCAACACAGCACTCAATGCCCAGAAGGTGATTGTAGAGGATTATGCTGACGCAGTACAGGACACACAGACTCAACTTGATATCTTGAATGATAAGGTTGCCGAAATTCTAAAAACGCAAGCTGAAGGAATTGTGGGCTTAGAGAATAAATTATATTATTGCCGCCAGGCAGCGCGAGAGTTAACCGATGAACTTAATAGAGTAAAGGCAGCAGCAGAGGCGGCAGCGACAGCGGCGGCAAATGTTCCTAATGTTCCAGCTCCAACTTCTCCTACTGAGGTTCCCGGCTATGGAGCATACGTTACCCCTATGCAGCATGGTGCTATCGCTCTGAAGCCCACGCTCGCGCTTGTGGGTGAGAAAGAACCAGAAGCCGTCTTGCCTCTTGACAAGTTGGGCAATCTTTTGAAGGGTATGGTCAGTACCAAGCTGCCAGAGATAGTATTCCCATTCGAAAAACTAGCTGCTCTCTTGAGGGATGAACAATCGACCAAGCTGCCAGACTTCGTGTTTCCCATCGACGAGCTGGCGAGGAAGTTGAGCGATGCGCAGAACCCCATTCTACAAGAAGTCCGCAGCGTGCTAGATAAGTTCGCGAGCGTTTTGTCAGGAGGGCAGACTGCCCAAGCTCCAGCCCCGCCCTTTCCTTTACGCGAGTTGGCAGCTATATTGAAAGACGAGCAGGCTCCTCTTGCGCGCGAGATACGCTCTACACTCGATGAGTTAGCCACTTTATTGAAGCAACAGGAACCGCCAGCGGCACCCGACTTGAGTTTCCCGGTCGACGGTCTGGCGACCGCAATAAAAGAAAGCGGACCCCCAGCAACGACAGAGACTACTTTCCCCATTGATAAACTTGCAACCTTGATAGGTGATACCCAAACTCCAATAGTGGGCGAACTCCGTGTTGCTCTCGACAAGCTGGCAGGTTTGATAACAACGCAGAAGCAGCCGCGCGTTTCCGAATCCTCGTTTCCTTTGGCTGAACTGGCGGCATTACTGAGAGAGGGGCAAGTGCCGATAGTGCGCGAAGTCCGAGAGGCCTTCAGCTCATTGGCTTCTTTGCTGACCGAGCGACAAACTCCGGCCATGCCCGAAGTTGTTTTTCCTCTGGATAAACTTGCAGCTCTGATAACTCCGATGAATCAAACGGCTCCGGCGCAGACCATATCAATTAACGTCAATGTCGCCGAGATGGTAGTCCGAGAAGAAGCTGATATTCATAAGGTCGGCCAAGCGATGGTAGACACAATCTATTTACGACAGGGAATCAGAACATGAGCGTAGTAACCAAGATAACCGATGTCTCTATCTCCATGCAGAAGGGAACCTTCAAGGTCCATGATGCTATCGGGCAGCGAAGTACCGCGGAGTTCTGCGTGGTAGACCTGCTGGGAACAAAAAGCTATGTGAAAGGGCAGAAGGTTACTATCTATGATAATGACAACCTCATCTTCGGCGGATTTATTGATACTCCCGACCCCATAACGCGAGTCACCAAATCAACGTGTCTTTTGCATGGACTTAAATGTGTAGACTGGCATTATCTCGCCGATAAGAGACTGGCAGCAGAATCTTATCTAAGCCAAACTGCAGGTTATATATTCCAAGACCTCGTTACCAAATACCTGACCGCCGAAGGAATTACTGTCGGGTCTATTCAGGCAGGGTCAACGATTCTGGAAACAAGAGTGAATTATGGGCAGGTCAGCAAGGCATTTGACGCGCTGGCCGAGAAGTCGGGGTTTATCTGGTACATTGACAAAAACAAGGCAATCTGGTTCATCGCGCCCACCACGACCCCAGCCCCATTTGCCGTTTCCGCACTCGATATTATCAAGGGCAGTTGCCATCTGAGCAAGAGGAATCCGTCTTATCGAAACAGGCAATATATCAGAGCTGGCCGAGACACTACGCTGCAGCAGATCGAGACCCGAACAGGTGATGGCGTAACTAAAGCATGGGCGATGAGCTTCGCACTTAACCAAGTACCCATCTGCAAAATCAATACTGTGGTCAAGACCGTAGGAATCAAGGGTATAGATACAGGCAAAGTTTTTTATTGGACTAAGGGCGACCCGATTATATCTGCCGAGGTTGCACCAGCAGGTGGAGCCGCGCTGGAGTTCACCTATTATGGAGAGTACGATATTCTGGCCATGTCCGAAGATTTAACCGCACAGGCAACGCAGCTCGCCATTGAGGGCGGTACAGGTATCGTAGAATGGGTTGACGATGAACCGAACCTTAACACTAAGGACGGAGCGTGGGCGGCAGGCACTTCCCTACTGACTAAGTATGCCGTGATGGGCAGACAGTTCACCTTTGCGGTTTGGAAGTATGGCCTTGCGCCGGGACAGGTGGTAACAGTAACCTATCCTGCTTATGGCCTTAACTCTACGCCCCTGCTTATTGAGTCGATGGACATTACCATCCACTCAAAGAACCAATGTATCTATACGGTGAACGCCATTGAGGGGGCAGCACAGAAGGATTGGACTGCTTTCTTCAGCGCATGGCTTGACGCAAAAGAAGATATAGTAGCTCAGATTATGGTAGGGAAGCAGCAGGTTCTCGTAATTTCAAAGACACAATCCGACAACTGGAAGTGGGCGGAGGCGATAACACAGTCGCCCTTTGCGTGTCAGATTCCATCGGTAACTAACTATCCGAGCGCATCCAAATATCCTTGCTAACGAGGTAAGCATGAAAAGTGATTATCAATGGGCAACCAATGTCAGGATAACCAGCTTCGATTTGAACGGCAAAATCATCCATATCGCGGAGTTCAAGAACCTGCTAATGACTGTCGGCAAGAATATGATGCGTGATGTATTGGGTGGTGTGGTGACCGATGGCCAGATTAAATATCTCGCCGTGGGAACAGATGCAACAGCTCCAGCCATAGGGCAAACCATTCTGGTAGCCGAAGGGTTCCGCAAGATAACGACCTCGCGTAGTTATCCGAGCACAGGAGTTATCAAGACGATACATTATCTCTCGCCCGACGATGCGGTTATCAATATCAGGGAGATGGGTTGGTTTGCGGGGGCTGCGGCTACTGCTTCGGCTAACACTGGAATCATGATTGCACGAATCCTTTATAGCCGAAACAAAACAAACTTAGAGTCGATTACTGTTGAGAGGCAAGATTCTATCACCGAGGCCTGATTAGTTGCATGGTTTCAAGAAAGCGAGGATAACTAAATGGCTTACATTAAAAACAGCACTTGGGTCGAGGCAGCAGCACCGGGAATGAGCGCAGCAAGATTAAACAATCTTGAAACTCAATATGACTCAGCCATTCTTACAATTATGTGTGGTGATGGCTCAGATGGTGATATTACCATTTCGATAAACACTAACCTGACCCGCGATATGCAATATAATTCCTTGACAATCAATGGCGGGATAACCCTTTACACCAAAGGATATCGTATTTTATGCAAAGGTAGTCTTACCAATAACGGAATCATTGATAATAATGGCGGTGCCGGGGGTACTGGTAAGCTATTGCCGGGGGCAGGAGCACCATCGGGGACTTTAGGCGGTGGTGGTATAGGAGGGTTGGGGGGAGGTGGTGATGGCCCGACCTATGGGGGAGGTTCTGGGGGAGGAGGAGCGGGCGTAATACTCATTTCAGCCTTTAATATTGTGAATACTAGCGGTATTATTAGAGCAAATGGTGGACTAGGAGGCACTGGCGGTTCTGATTCAGGAGGGGGTGACGAGGTTGGTTCCCAGCCTGCATCTCCCGGTACTGGTTTTGGGAAGGGAGGAGGCGCAGGAGGGAACTCAACCGGATTTAATGGCGGAGCTGGCGGGTTGGTTACGCTCTCCACTTTAGCCTGTACGAATCCCATTCTAGCATTATTGTTGGTTAATCCAGATTGGGCGACGCCCTGTTGTGGTGGATCTGGCGGAGGTGGCGGAGGCGAGGATATTCCCACTGGCGGTTGCGGCGGGGGAGGGGGTGGTGGTGGTGGGCATATTCTACTTTTATATAGAACGGCTTCTTGGGGAAGCGAACTCGTAACTGGCGGAGCCGGTGGAAGTCCTCATGCTCCCGGCACAGCGGGAACTGCAGGAACAACGGGAACAATCAATAAAGTTACATGGCCATAGGAGGCATGATGAGAAAAGTTTTAATTTGCGAACACTTGACAGCAGAGATTCAGAATAGAGCCGACTTACTCGGTATAGGCGAATTGATTATAGGCGTACCGCCTATAATGGTCGGAGCAATAGGTTCTACCCCTCTACCAGTCGTGGTCGTTGAAAGTGCTACTCAGCCATATACATTCTTGCTCACGGCCAATGCTATGCTCATCAGCAAGGCAGAACTTGATGCACTCGTTGATTTGCCTGCAAGAACTCAGTTGCCATTTATAGGCAATCGTGTTACGACGCTGGAGCAGGTTATGACTACCAAGATTGCTCTTACTGACCCAAAGATAATTTTGATTGATACACTGAAAGCAGAGGTTGACCTCTTAAAGACAAAAGTTACTACGATAGAAGGGAAGTTGCCGAAGTAAAGGAGGAGCCATGAAACTCGTCAGACTTTCAGCACGAAATCCCGACCTCATTGACGTTTCCTCAGACTGGCATCAGAGTCCCTATGGTTTAGGCTCCGGCATAGTACGATTTCTTGGTATGGCCTTGCGCGAGAACGCAACCGCGATAGGGAACGGCGACTTATTCGACTTCGTGATTTACGGCTCGGATATGTACGAAGGCTCAGAGACAATCGACAACTTCAGACGCGCGCTCGGTGGTAATCAGTTTATCTATGTCTGCGGCAACCATGACCCTGATTATTTGGTCAAGCGCGTCTTTGGCAAAGACAAGAATATTATCATTGTGAATTCAGTCGATATAGATAACTGGCACTTTGAGCATGGCGATAGATTGGCTGTTGACTGGAGCTGGCTCAGGCCGTTCTATCTCTGGTTTGCTAAGATTGCATTACGGATAAACTACAAGCTCTGGTTTAAGTTCTGCGAGTGGCGTGGATGGAAGCGACCCGGCAAATATCATAACCCCAAACCATCAGGGACCGAAGGCGAATGTTATACCGACCTGACAGGTATCGTGTGGGGTAATGCCCTGAAAGAATCTCAATGCTGTAAGATGAACTTCTGTATCGGTCACACCCACACGGCCAGAATGATTTTATCGCCAGAACTTTACGGCTCAGTGGTTGACGACGGCGACCTGAACGACGGCTCTTATGCTCAGATTCTCAGAGGCCAGCCGTCGATTAGCTGGATATGTGGAGACAAGACATGAGTGAGTACCACGCCGAGGTCAGCAAGTGGGAACAGGTAAAAGAAATTATCTTCGGAGCCAGCGCGATAGGCTTGGCCATCTGTGTATATATAAATCTCGTTCTAATCTGGATATTTCACAAAGTACAAATCTATGAAAGCAACCGAGCAATATTGATTGTCGAGCTTTTGCTAATAACCACGATTATCATTCTTGGTTTGGAACGGTTCTGGAAGGATGCGACGGTCAGGGCATACATTAAAAAGATAATCAGAAAATAGTCCACACTCGATAAATGCATCTGCCCAGCGGATTTTACCGCTGGGCAGATTTTTGTTGTCCGACGGCACTCAGCGCCTATACAACGGCCTTGTGGGAGGGGCTACGCTCTCGCACCTATAGCCCCCCATCCAACCATACAGGGTGGGTCGCTAAAAGCCCCCAAATCGAATCCTACGGCCTCGTTTATCGTCGGCTTGCCCTATCCCCAAGCTGCCCCACACTCGAAAGCCTCGCGGTTCCTCTTAGAAGCACATCCGTAAAAACCCCTAAAATCGAAGCAGATTGCTCTCGAACCATTACTAAAACACCCCTCGCTACCTATTGACAAAGGGTATATTTAGCCTCATACTACCTATAGGAAATGAAGGAGGGAGAACGGACATGACGAACACGATACGGAACCTCTGGCACAATGGACGCTTCAGCCCATACTGTATCTGGTGGCGCTGGAATTACATCTCTCGCATAGCGTCAACGGTGGTTTGGGGTTACGAGGCGGCCTAGACTCTGGCCAATCAGCCCTGCGGGGCTGCCAGCCAGCGCACTAGCGCCGGGGAAAGAAAAGAAGGAGGCGAAATGACAGACATTGAAAGGAACATGGAAATCTTCGGCGACCGGATTATCAAAGCGAGCTATCGAAACATCGGATGGGCTTTCCAGAACCTCACGGCGGTAGAGATGCGACAGTGGATTGACTACTGCGAGATGATGCCAGGCTTTCATCCGAGCCACTACGCAGGCATGGAGGACCAGTTCATCAGGACAGGACAATGGGATTGGGTTCCAGTTCATATCGACAACAAATAAACGGAAAGGGGAAACATGGGAACAATCAAAATAACCATAACCTACAACACAGAGGTCGACGAGCAGCGGATAAAAGACCTGCTCTGCAACGCCTTCGAGGGAGGGTCGAACTACTGGTACGTCATAAAGACGTTCAACTATCCCGAAGGGCAAACCAAGCAAAGCCTCGGCCTGGAGTTCCCACATCTTGACCTGCCCTTCGTAGCCGGGGGAAGTATCACGGTCGCCGACATGGGCGACTTCGGAGCTGCGAAAGGCGAGATGCCCGATAAGGTTATTGACCGCGACGCGCTCATTAAAGGGCTTCAGCTCATGGCCGAGAAATACCCGAGGCACTTCGCGGACTTCATCGAGGAGAACGACGACGCTGACACTGGCGATGTGTTCTTACAGCTCTGCTGTTTCGGTGATATTATCTTCGGGTAGACCACGAGACACCCATTGACAAAGGGATTCAAAAGGCTCATAATGAAATAGGAAGGAGGCGAATATGAAAGGCAAAGAGTGGAACGATTACTTCAAAAGGCTGGAGCCGGGTTATAGGAAGCAGCTCTTGGATGCCTTCTTGTTAATCGACCAAGACCCCATGATTCAAAAGGCGTTTGGCAGGGACTTCTTGGCCCTGGCCAACTTCATCGAGTATCCATTGAAAGATGAGAAGGAGAATTAACCATGGCAAATGTCTTACAGGCAGCAGGTCCCAAGTTCCCATCGGGAACACTGGTAATGACTCGCGGAGTCAATGACAAAGTGGCAGACGATGTGGCGTTCGCAAAGTTCGTTCTGCTCTCGATTCGGCGGCACTTTCACGGCGATTGGGGAACCATGTGCGCCGAAGATAAGGCAGCAAACGAAGCCGCGTTGAATGACGGCGACCGTCTAATGTCAGCCTACGAGCAGCCGGGGCTTCCGAAGATATGGATTATCACGGAAGCGGACAGGTCAGCCACAACGGTACTCTATCCAGACGAATACTAAAGAAGGAGGGCAGCGATGAAACTGGAAATAGGTAAGACCTACGAAGTGGTCAAGGCCGGGGCGACGCTCTGGTATCGGACTGTGCAGCGCGGCAATATTGGTGTGACTCTCATCATCGGCGACAAGATAAAGTACAAAGGCGCCAAGATGGGATTCGGGAGCGATAACATCGAGCAGGATATGTTTGAACGGCTCGACAAGCCGAAGGTCATAGGGCAGTTCTCCCCGGCGCTATGGGGAAGCACAGATACATCATTCTTGAAGGAGGTCGAATGAAACAGAATACAATCACCATCTCTCGCGTTGAATTGCTGGACTTACTCGAAGGATACTTGCTGCTAGAGTTTGATGCAGGAGCCACAATAACGGAAGCTCGAATTGTTGCGGAAGCTGATACAGTTATCTTCACGGTTGGGAAGGAGGTCGAAGATGTTCAGACTCAAACTAGGCAAGATTCTCATTCAGTTCGGGAAGGATGATTGCGCGATGGAACGCTGCGATTACTTCACCCATTACTTGCGCTGGGGCGCGGCAGCTATGAGCCACGCAGCGTTTCACAAGGCCACAGAGGAATGTCTACACTGGCAGAAACGCGCGATGGAGTCCACGGATGAGCGCGGCAACGTTCCAGCTCACATCGAAAAGATGGTGTTGAGATTAGAGAAGGAGGTCAGGGCATGAGAAGATGTCCTAAATGCGGAAGATACATGACAATAGGCGCGCCTCATGCAGACGGCGACGTTTATCAATGGGAATGTCGCTGTGGCCATATTGAACGAGTAGGAAAGGAGAAAGAATGACATTCAGCACGAAAGCGGAAAAGGTCAGAGGCGACGACCCCATGACATTCGCGGAAAAGGCAACCATAGTTCACGACGGTCAGGAGTTCACGTCCGGCGGTGGATTCATCGGCCAAGATAAGAACGGTCGATACGGTGGACTCGTCTATGCCTTCGAGGGAGAAAAGAAGGTCGGCGATTGGGGTGGAACTTGTAAGGTCGATGCCCACTTCGGCAGCACATGGCGGTCTAATTGGGGTGACGTGCGCCAGAGCGTCCACTTCACCTACAATGGCGTAAGGTTCTACGGAGTCTACTTCAAGTCTGGCAGCGACATCGTGAGGGTCAGGCAAATAAATTAGAGGAGGCATAATGCAAAAGAAACACGAGCACCAGTGTATCGACTGCGGCAAGTGGTTTGAACCACCGAACCAGCAGTCCCGGCGCGAGAAGTGCGACGAGTGCGCCATAAAGAATATGCTCGGGGGAAAGAAGCTGGGCGAGCAAAATCTAAAATCTCTCAAAAATCGTGGATAAAACTATTGACAACCTGCAAACAAAGTGGTAGTGTTGTCGCACAGGAAGGAGGAGCGTGGACATACTACTTCAAAAAATCTTCGAGCTGCAAGAGAAGCATGGCCTCAACGACAGGCAATTCGCTCTTGAATTAGGGATAGACCCTGCGACTTGGCATCGGATTAAGACGCTCGAAATAAATCCCCCGACCACAACTTTTCTGAGCAAGATGATGGCCAAGTTTCCGGAGATGAGCGTTGCTATCATGCAGTTTCTACATGAAAAGGGAATTGAACTTACGAAGGAAGGAAATGATGTCTAATAGATATGATGCCGAACTCTTTGAAGGTTTGGCCAAATCTCTGCTCGGCAAGAGCTGGCATCCCAGCGAGCCACAAGAGGATGAGGGGATGATGCTGATAAACCTCAACGAGACAGGGCTGACCATACTCGAACGGAATCCAGACCTGCAAGTGACCATGGCCAGAGCAGACCTCGCTAGACTCTGCGCGAAGTATTTTGACGTCGGCTATAAGGTCGGCCGATTCATCGAGGCCCTAGAGCAGGATAAGAAACATGAACCAGCAACAAACTGAGGCAAGGTTAAATCTAAAAGATGAGCTGCGCCGGATGGAGAAGCGGACGCAAGACAGCGTATGTTCCGTCTGCGGCTCCCTGCTAGTAATGCCCTATGATGGCAGCAAGATTATTCTCACTTGCTCAAAAGACCGAAGCCATGTCGGTTACGTCAAGCAGAACCCGGCACTAGAGAGATACCACAATACTCGTCAGTCTATGGTAGAAAGGGGGGAAAGCACAGAGGCAATAGACAAAGAGATTCAGGAGTTTCTAATCTACGAGGAATTACGAAAAGGAAGGAGGATAGCGAAAGCTATGGCAGCAAATACAGATATAGCAAAGTACCAAGAGGTAGCGATAATCACCAAGACGAACGCTACGGACATACTCAGGACAGTCTGGCCGAAAGCGCCAGAGCATGAAATCCTAAAGGCCGCGTTGCTCTGCGCCAGCAAACAACTCAATCCTCTTATGAAACACGTTTTTCTCATTCAGTTCGGCAACGATTGGGTGACGGTGCTGGGGATTAAGGCAACTCGGCTTCTGGCAGCTCGGCAGAAAGCCCTGTCCTACGTCGATGGACCTCGCGTTATGACCGACGATGAGCAGAAGGCAATCTTCGGAGAGGTCGACCCTGCGCTTCTCCGCGCTATCGTCAAGGTCAAAGACAAAGAGGGCAACGTCTATCCGGGTTATGGCCACTGGCTAAAGAGCCAGAATCCCTATGGCAGCGACAAAGGGAACAGCAAGGCTAATATGGCCTTCATCCGAGCCGAGCGTAGCGCACTCGACAAGGCTTGCCCTGGCGCGCTTCCAGCCGACTTCGAGACAATCGACGAAACCTTCACGCCAGAGATCAAGATAACTAATCCCAGCGAGGAGTCGGCAGCTCCACGGCTGGCCGAGTCAACCACAACTGAGCCCACGGCCTCGAAACAACCCAAGACAACCGCAGCATCGAGGAAGCGAGGCACCGACCCTATAGCCTTCGTACCAAAGAATCAGGCCGACCTTGTGGGAGCCGCGAATTACTTCTTCGGCAAAAGCGTCCAAGACCTATCGCTACTTCTGGAGAACGAGAGGCCGGAGGGAGAACTGGAGTGCAGCGCGGCATGGCAGAAGGTCTTAAAGGCATGGCACAAACCAGACGACGGGCAGCAGGACAAAATCCCATTCTAAAGAAAGGAGGTAATCTTGAAACGTACTAAGTACAAGTGTCTAACCTGCGGAGCTACTGCTTCACGCATCGAGGAGAGGTCGAAGCGGTGGAGAAATGGAGAGGAAGGTCCTGAACATCTCTGCGCCGAGGTCAAGGATAGCACAGTAGAGCCTACATGGAACCGAGCCGAGAAGGTCGACGTAGTGACTCCGGCCAAAGAGGAGATTCCCATTCTGCAAAGGCAAACGCTGACCATAAACTCTATCAAGAAGTTCAAGACATCGCGCGACTATATTGTAGCCAGCCGAGCCTTGAAAGTTTCCCTGGCAATCAATGTCGAGGTCGACGATGCCATGGCCAGCGCACTCGAAAACATGGAAAAGACGGCTCGGAGCTGGACTCTTACCTTGACGGCCGAGGCCACTCAGTTAGAGATGGTCGACGAGGCAGAGCAGGGCAAACCGACAGAGGCTCCAGATAACGGACAGGACAAAGAACAGGCCACGAAGCTCTTGGGAACCAAAGAAGCTCCAGATGCAAGCGTAGTGGTCGTAACCTAAACTCTGGCACTAAATCTATCGGGAAAGGAAGGAAGGGGACAGTGGTTTACCACCGCCCCCTTCCTATAGGCAGGGAGGCGAAAGTGACCAAGCGTTATTTGGATGATGATTTCTGGTCTGATAGTTTTGTAGAGACACTACCCTGCAAGGTTAAGCTCTTTTATATTTACTTGTTCACCAATAAGTCTGTTCGGCCGGGGGGAATATATGAGCTGACACCGCGCAAGATAGCTTTTGAAACAGGGCTGGACGAAACAGAGATATCCACATATTTTGAGGCAGTTAAAGACAAGGTTGCTTGGCATCCACAAACTGGTTTTGTGTGGATAAAAAACTTTGTAATCCACCAATGCAATAATCCAAATTGGGCGGACGGCGCTCTTAAAAGTATTATGGCCGTCGCACCGAAAGACAAAGAGCTGGCCTTGGAAGCGTTATGTTATCTAAAAGACAAAATTCAAAGCTATCCGTTAAAAGAAAGGTTTGGGGAAGGCTTTCCAGAGGCTTTGAAAGGCTCTATAGAGGCTTTCAAAAGCTCTAGTTACTGTACTGTACTGTACTGTACTGATACTGCTACTGTTTCTGTAAAAGAGGTAGAGGATAAACAAGGGGAAGGGGAACGGAAGGTTAATCCGACCCCTTATCAAAAGGCGCATCCGGAACGATATCCACATCTATTTAAGAAGGAGGCGAAAGCATGACCAATCAGGACTACATAAACTTGGTAATTGCACTCGTAAGCAGGGTCACAGGGGTTCCATCGGCAGACATCACAGACCACAGCAAGAGGTCCCACCCGATTCTTGCAGCTCGGCGCGACATCATCCGAGTCCTGCAGAACTCTACGAACATGAATATCACGGAGATTGGCAAGGCCATAGGCTTGAAGTCAGCTCGCGTCGGCGATGGTGTGTTCAAACACCCATGGAAGAATGAGAGCTGGCTAAAGACCGAGGCCTGCAGGGAATGTCCGATGCTGGGCATAGGGGGCAATAGTAAGGGAGCCGTATAGATGGCGCTGCTGGAAATCAGTAGCCGAGAATATCTACGAACAAGAACAAACGAGCAAGTCCGGGGAGACTTCGAGAATTATCTGAGGCTCGCAGGTAATCCAACTCCATATTTCAAAATGACCCAAGGTGGAGAAGATGAACTTACAATCCTGTTTACGAATATGCTGGAAGCCCTGTTCTATTCTATCGAGACAGGCAAGGGATTATCATTCAGGCAGCGTAGGGCTTGCCAGCTCCGTTTCAGGGAGTGCAAGAGCTATTATAAGATTGCAAAGATTCTCCGCTGCCATAGAGATACGGCCAGCGATTACGTCGAGCAGGCTCTAATGATGATGGTCGAGAAGATGAGAGAGGATTCGGAAAAGGAAACCCAATAGGAATCCGGCGAACTGGAGGAGAGGTATTGATGGAGGTTCAAGCCCTTAACAGGAGCGAGATAGCAGGATGAAGGTATTAGTGGCTTGTGAGTTCTCAGGCATAGTACGAGATGCCTTTGCTAGGAAGGGGCATGATGCCTGGAGTTGCGACTTGTTGCCGAGCGAGCGAGAGGGCAATCACATTCAGGGCGATGTACTGAAGATTTTCGAGGATGGGTGGGACTTGATGATAGCGCACCCGCCTTGTACTTTTCTCTGCAATAGTGGAGTCTACTTGCTGCATGAACGAGATGGTAGATGGCAGCAGATGATAGAATCAGCTAACTTTTTCAGAAGTCTTGTTAATGCACCGATAGAACGGATTGCCGTTGAGAATCCCATCCCGCACAAATATGCGCTTGAAATAATAGGACGCAAATACGATGAGATAATTCAACCTTGGTGG
>Ga0315293_10000339_pt1 | contig 42566 bp, 39 predicted proteins | sample YL17G13_20_MG_FD_203071 | JGI IMG/M metagenome (GOLD analysis project Ga0315293, IMG submission 203071) | Sediment microbial communities from Yellowstone Lake, YNP, Wyoming, USA - YL17G13_20 | ecosystem: Environmental > Aquatic > Freshwater > Lake > Sediment | place: USA: Wyoming | collected... | reverse complement strand
AAAAGAAACTGCAAATCATCGTCCAGAAACTGGAAAAAGAATTCGGCGCAATCGCCAGCGAAACTCGCGGCGAGGTAAGCCTGTTCGTTCTGGCGGAGAGAATCATCGCGGTCTGCCAGCAGGTTCAAGGTCAAGGCTTTGAGCTGCTTTCCGCTATGACAGCAGTGGATTATTGGCCCCAGGAAAATCCACGCTTCCACGTCGTCTACGAGTTCACCTCGGTCTCCAAGAACCTGCGCCTGGAAATCCGCGTCCCTGTGCCGGGTCTAAACCCATCCCTGCCGACCGTTTCCGGCATCTACCGCAATGCCAACTGGCGCGAGCGCGAGATGTGGGACATGTTCGGCATCCGCTTCGAGGGCCATCCCGACCTGCGCCGTATATTGATGCCCGCCGACTGGGAAGGCCATCCACTGCGTAAAGATTATCCGCTCGGCTACGAGGAGCCACAATTCACCTTCAATTCTGAAGAGATTGACCTGCGCAAGCCATACGCGAAAGAATAACATAGAGCAGGGCTTGCGAAGTGTCCGAAAGGCGCCCTGCCCAGGGCGACCACACCGTTCGTGCCGCCCTGGCCTGGCTGCCAGGACAGGCGAACACCAGCGATACGCCGGTACGAGACGGTAAGGGTTGCCCCTACGATGAGGCATTATGACCGATCTGCAAGAAGTAATCATTGGCGACCTGAAGCACCTGGTCTCCGAGCGCGCCATCCAGGGGGAGAACGTGCTGCTGAACATGGGGCCGCAGCACCCCTCTACCCATGGCGTGCTCCGTCTGCTGCTTGAGCTGGATGGCGAGATCGTTGTCAACTGTATCCCGGATATCGGCTTCCTGCATACCGGCATCGAGAAGAACATGGAGGCCAAGACCTACCAGAAGGCCGAGGTGATGACCGACCGCCTGGATTACCTGAACACGGTCGGCAACACCCTGGCTTATTCGCTGGCAGTGGAAAAATTGGTTGACCTGGATGTGCCGCTACGCGCTCAGGTCATCCGCGTCATCCTGGCCGAATTGCAGCGCATCGCCTCGCACCTAATCTGGCTGGGCACGGCGGCCCTCGACGTGGCGGCCATGTCCACCTTCCTGTACTGCTTCCGCGAGCGGGAGAGCATCCTCGACATCTTCGAGATGTGTTCCGGCCAGCGCATGATGACCACCTACATCCGCCCCGGCGGGTTATGGCGGGACGTGCCTGTCGAATTCGTGAACGCCGTCCGCGACTTCATCAAGATACTCCCTAAGCGGATTGACCAGTACGAGGCGCTCCTGACCCGTAACCCGCTCTTCCTGGACCGGACGCTGGGCATTGGCAAAATTACCACGGAGGATGCTCTAAACTTAGGCGTGACCGGTCCCGGCCTGCGTGCGACCGGCCTGGCGTGGGATCTGCGTAAGGCGCGGCCCTACTCCGGATACGAGCAATACGAGTTCCAGATCCCGACCCGCCCCGAAGGCGACGTGTACGCGCGCTACCTGGTACGCGTCCGGGAGATGCGCGAGGCGCTCAAGATCGTCGAACAAGCGCTGGACAAGCTACCGTTGGGGCCGGTGCGCAGCAACAATTACAAGTTAGTCCCGCCGCCGCGCTCGGAGATCGGCGTCAGCATGGAGGCGCTCATCCACCACTTCAAACTGTGGACGGAGGGCTTCAATGCGCCGAAAGGCTCGGTGTATTCGGCAGTCGAATCGCCGCGCGGCGAACTGGGCGTCTATTTGGAGTCGGATGGAGGCCCAAAGCCGTACCGTGTCCACTGGCGCACGCCGTCGTTCGATAACTTGCAAGCGATGCCGTTGATGAGCAAGGGCGTGTTGGTTGCCGACCTGGTGGCCATCATCGGCTCGGTGGATATTGTGCTGGGAGATGTGGATAGATGAGTGCCACGTGCCACAGTGTCATGTGCTGAGTGTGAGGTTTTATGCTTGCCGATAAATACCCTGAGGAAGTGAAGAAAATTCTGGCAAAGTACCCGCCGGAGCAGAAACGCTCGGCGGTCATGCCGCTGCTGTATTTGGTGCAGCGAGACGGCTATGTTACGAAAGAGGCGATGGTGGAAATCGCTGAAATGCTCGAAATCACCACCACCGAGGTGACCTCGATTATCGGCTTCTACACGCTTTTCCACGACGAGAAGGCCGGCAAGTACCGGATGCAGGTCTGCACCGACCTGCCCTGCGCCCTGCGCAGCGCGGACGAGTTCCTCGAGGAGCTGTGCGGCAACCTCGGCATCCAGGTCGGCGAAACCACCTCTGACGGCCTGGTGACGGTCGAGGCAGTAATGTGCCTGGCAGGGTGCGACAAGGCCCCGATGTTCCAGCTTCAATCTGCGGATGGTATTGAATATCACGAAAATATGAGCGTGGATAAGACGATGGAGTTGGTGGAGGCGCTGAGGAAGGCAAGAGCGTAGCTGGTAGTGTGTCGTTGCGAGGAGGGTCGAGTAGGCGTGCTCTTCCGCCGTACCGAGATCCGACGAAGCAATCCCCGACTCGCGAGGAGATTGCTTCGCCGCCTAAGAGCGGCGGCTCGCAACGACACTGAGGAAATGAATGGACTCATGAGACAACTATGACCGAATATTTTCTTCTGCGTCATCGTGAAATCCCAGACATTGGCAAGATAGATGTCTACCGTAAAAATGGCGGCTTCGAGGCCTTCGAGAAAGCCGTGACCAAGATGAAACCCACCGAAGTGACCGAGGCGGTTAAGGCATCCGGGCTGCGCGGGCGCGGCGGCGCGGGCTTCCCGGCCGGCATCAAGTGGTCGTTCATCCCCAATAATCTCTGGCCGCATTACGTGGTTGCCAACGCAGATGAATCCGAGCCAGGCACGTTCAAGGACCGCGAAATCATGGAGCACAATCCCTTCCAGTTTTTGGAAGGTGTGGCCATCGCGGCGTACGCCGTCGGCGCGCACGCGGCTTATGTTTACTTGCGCGGCGAGTTCTGGCCGGTGGCGGTTGAGCTGGACAAGCACATCGAGGAAATGGAAAAAGCTGGTTTCCTGGGCGAGGCACTCTTCGGGACGGATTATTCCCTGCGCATCCACACCCACCTCGGCGCGGGGGCGTACATCTGCGGCGAAGAGACCGCCCTGCTCGAATCGATGGAAGGCAGCCGCGGGCAACCGCGCATCCGCCCGCCCTTCCCGGCGGTTTACGGCCTATACGGCAAACCGACCGTGGTCAACAACGTCGAGACGCTGGCCAACGTGCCGCTCATCATCGAGAAGGGTGCGGAGTGGTACAAGTCGCTGGGCACGGCGGACAGCGCCGGGGTCAAGATATTCTCGCTCTCCGGGCGCGTCAACAAGCCGGGCAACTACGAACTGCCCTTCGGCACCACCTTCCGCGAACTGATTTACAAATACGGCGGCGGCGTGATTGACGACCGCCCGGTCAAAGCCATCATGCCGGCCGGCGCGTCGTCATCGTTCATCGTCGCCGATGACAAGGCGCTGGATACGCCGATGGACTATGCCTCCGTACGGGCGCTCGGCGCGGACCTCGGCTCCGCATCTGTCATCGTATTGGATGACTCCGTTTCGATTGACTGGGTCATCAAAAAGACCATCCACTTCTTTAAGCACGAATCCTGTGGTAAGTGCACGCCCTGCCGCGAGGGCTGCTACTGGATGCTGCACCTTATCGAGCGGATCGAGCATGGCGAGAAGACGAAGGAGAATGTGGAACTGCTGCACACTGTCGCCAAACAGATGCAGAACAAGTGCTTGTGTCCGCTGGGAGAGTTTTCCACGATGGCGGTGGTGACGGGTATCGAGCTGTTTCCGCAGGATTTTTCCGTAAAACGTAATACGTAAAACGTAATCCCCCTCATTCCTTCCCCCTCTCCCAATGGGAGAGGGGGAAGGAGTGAGGGGGATGGAGCGATTATGACGAAACAAGTCACACTGAACATAGACGGCCAGCAAGTCACTGTGCCAGAAGGTACGCTGATCGTCAACTCGGCTAAGAATATTGGCGTGGATATCCCGGTCTTCTGCTATCACCCGAAGATGGAGCCGGTCGGCATGTGCCGCCAGTGCCTCGTGGAGGTTGGCCGCCCGGTCGTGGAGCGTGCCACAGGCCGGGTTGTGATGGAAGGTGGTAAACCAAAAATTCAGTTTGGGGCGAAACTCGAAACTGCCTGTACCACGCCAGTCTCCGAAGGTATGGTGGTGTTGACCCAGTCCGAGAAGGCCGAGGCCTCGCAGAAGGAAATCCTCGAGTTCTTGCTGACATCCCACCCGCTAGACTGCCCGGTGTGTGACAAGGGCGGCGAGTGTCCGCTGCAAAACCTGACCCTGGCGCACGCTTCGCCGCAGAGCCGCTTCCTGTACGACGAAAAGCAGCACGCGGCTAAACACGTCCCGCTGGGCGAACTCATCTGGCTGGATCGCGAGCGCTGCATCCAATGCGCCCGCTGCATCCGTTTCCAGGATGAGATCGCGGGCGAGCCAATGCTAGCTTTCTATAATCGCGGCCGCGCGACTGACGTCATCACCAATTCCGAGCCGGGCTTTGACTCGATCTTCTCCGGCAATACCACTGATATCTGTCCGGTCGGCGCGCTGACCACTGCGGACTTTCGTTTCGGCGCTCGCACGTGGGAGATGAAGGCGGCTGCATCCATCTGTGCACAGTGCCCGGTGGGTTGCAACCTCACCTTCGATACTCGGCGTGAGGCGAAATCAGGCGGCAAGGTCGTCATTAAACGCGCCCTGCCGCGCCAAAACGAACAGGTCAACGAGATCTGGATTTGCGATAAAGGCCGCTTCGTAAATCACTTCACCGAGAGCGAAGACCGGTTGGCGAGGCCACTGGTCAAGAAAAACGGCAAACTGGGAATGGCTTCTTGGAAAGAGGCGGTTGAAGAAACGAGTAAGAAGTTACAAAGTAAGAAGGGAGAAGTTGTTGTATTGGCGGGTGGACGCTTGAGCAACGAGGATTTGTTCAACCTGAAGCAACTGGCCGACGGACTTAGCGCGGAAGCCCTTCTTTACACTCACATGGATGGCGGCGAGTACACTACGGCTTATGGTGTCTCCGCCGGGATGAACTTCGCTGAGATGGGCAAGGGTAGTTCTATTCTTGTGATTGCATCTGATTTGTACAACGAGGCTCCTATCTGGTATCTGCGCCTCAAGCTGGCTGTAAAGCGCGGCGTGACCTTGATCGTGGCGGGCGCGCGTGAAACGAAGTTGGAGCGTTATGCGAGATTCGTGATTCGTTATTCGTACGGGGATGAGATTGGGACTGTCAGTGAATTGACGAAGAAAGCCAATATCGGCGAGACGATTAGCGGCGCGGAAAATCTGGTTGTGCTGTACGGCTCGGATGGCCTGGGGCTGGATGGCTCATCTGCGCTGGCCGCGGTTTGCGCGGAGCTGGTTAAAGATCGCGTTGGCAAGCTGAACAATGGTCTCATCGGCGTCTGGCCGAGGGCCAACGACCAGGGCGCCTGGGAGCTTGGCTTCCATCCGGCTGATGATTTGGCGAAAGCGTTGAAAGGCAAGGCTGTTTACGTTGTGGCGGCGGACCCGGCTGGCGACGCCCCGGCCCTGGCAGCCGCGTTGAAAGAAGCAAAGTTTGTCATCGTCCAGGAACTCTTCCTAACTGAAACCGCGAAACTCGCTGATGTGGTTCTCCCTACCCAGGCTTACACCGAACGGGACGGTTCGTTCACTTCCGGTGAGCGCCGCGTGCAGCGTTTCTACCCGGCGGTTCCAGCACGCGGGCAGACAAAAGCTGATTTTGCCATCACGGCTGAGATCGGCAAGGAATTTGGCATCGAACTGGAAGGTCGTTCAGCTTCGATGGTGATGGATAAGATCGCTGCCTCCATCCCGGCCTTTGCAGGTATCTCTTATGGCAAGCTGGCCGAGGTGAGCGAGCAATGGCCTCTTGTCAGGCGCGGCGACCTGTACTATGGCGGGACGGCTTTTGAGAACAAGCAGGGGTTGGGGGTGACCCTGGACCTTACCCCCGGCTCCTCTCCCAAAGAGAGATGGGAGCACAAGCCTCTCCGCCCAGACGAAGGCCACTGGCTGGCGGTGCCTGTCACGCGGCTGTATGATTTGGGTGTGACAGTCGCCACGTCTGAATTGCTGAAAGCGCGCATCGGCGAGGCGTACCTTGTCCTGCACCCTGAGGCAGCGAAGAAGCTGGATGTGGCGGCGGGCGGACGGGTCGAGGTCAACGGCAGCAGGCTGGAGGTCCGGCTGGATGCGACGATTTCGGCGGGCGTTGCTCTCATCCCGCGCAGCATGGGCGTCCCTATCACGGAGCCGGTAATTGTTAAGTTGAAGAAGACTTAAATTACGCTTTACGTTTTGCGGTTTACGTAACCCGTAATAGAGTAAAACGTAAGGAAGGTGCGAATGACTCTTGCTCTGGTTATTGAGTGGCTTATCAAAGGATTGGTGCTGGTGCTCATCCTGTTGGGGGGGTTTGCGTACCTGACGCTCTACGAGCGCAAGGCGCTGGCGCGCATCCAGGTGCGCATCGGACCGAACCGGGCCGGACCGTGGGGGATCCTGCAGCCCATCGCCGACGCGATCAAGCTGATCTTCAAAGAAGAACTGATGCCAGCCCAGGCGGATAAATTGATCTTCTTCCTGGCCCCGGTCGTGACCCTCGTGCCGGCGCTGGTGATTACCGCAGTGGTGCCCTGGGGCCCGACCCTGACCGTGTTCGGCCACAAGCTCACGCTATATATTGCCGATATCAACGTCGGCGTGCTGTACATCATGTCGGTGGCGTCCATTTCGGTTTACGGGATTGTGCTGGCGGGCTGGTCTTCCAACAACAAGTACGCCATGATGGGCGGGATGCGTTCCTCGGCGCAGATGATCAGTTACGAGATTGCGCTGGGACTGTCGTTCGTCTCGGCCATTCTTCTGGCTGATTCGATGCGCATGCTGGACATTGTGGCTGCGCAAAAGAACCTGTGGTTCGTGCTGCTCCAGCCGGTCGGGACGGCCATCTTCCTGATTGCCACGCTGGCGGAAGTCAACCGCCCGCCGTTCGACATGCCCGAAGCCGAGCAGGAGCTGACCGCTGGTTACCACGCCGAATACTCCGGCATGAAGTTCGCCCTGCTGTTCATGGCCGAGTACGACAAGATGATCGCTATCAGCATGATTGGCGCAACGCTGTTCTTCGGCGGTTACCGTGAATTCTGGTTCTTGTCGAACACGGTCTTCAGCGTGGACCGGACGCCCTGGCTCGGCCCGGTTTACCTGTTCGTGAAACTGGTTATTTTGCTCTTCGGCATGATCTGGGTGCGGGCCACCTTCCCGCGCATCCGCTACGACCGGCTGATGGCTTTCGGCTGGAAGGTGTTGCTGCCGCTCTCTCTGGCGGTGGTCTTTATCACGGCAGTTGGAATTATCCTGGCCGAACAAATCAATCCGCTATGGATGTGGGGCATCCCGGCCGTCTCTTTACTGGTGGGAATTTTTGCAATTGCGATGATTGACCGTGAGTTGAGGAGGAAAGACTATGCGCGTCGTTGAGCCTGTGATCGAACTGGGACGCGGCCTGTGGACGACGCTGTGCTCGATGTTCGAGAAGCCGGTGACGATTCAATACCCGGAGCAAAAGCGTCCGGTGCGACCGCGCTTCCGCGGGCGTCACGTATTGAAACGTTACGAGAACGGGTTGGAGAAGTGCATCGGCTGTGCGCTGTGTGCGGCGGCCTGCCCGGCGGACGCCATTTTCGTCGAGTCATCGGAAAACACCGACGTGGAACGCTACTCGCCCGGTGAGCGTTACGCCAGCACCTACGAGATCAACATGCTGCGCTGCATCTACTGTGGCTTCTGTGAGGATGCCTGTCCGACCGAGGCCATTGTGCTAGGCGATAACTACGAGCTTTCCTTCACCGACCGGAGGCAGGCGATCTATCCGAAGGAAATGCTGATCGAAGCCATGACGGCGGGCGTGAGGCCAACGCCGCAGAAGACGGAGCCGGGTATCTTTACGCGGTCGATTCCCGAAATGAAAGACCCAGCGGATTGACGATTTTTGATCTACGATTTTCGATTGGCGGCCTAATCGTAAATCCGCAATCGAAAATTGTAAATTGCAAAGGGTGCTCATGGACTTTACACTCATACTCTTCATTGTGCTGGCTGTTGTCGCTGTGCTGACGGCTATTGGCATGCTGGTAAGCCGGAGCGCGGTCTACGCAGCGCTGTTCCTGGTGCTGAACTTCGCTACGGTGGCGGTGCTCTATTTGCTGCTTGGCGCGCCGTTCATCGCCATGGCCCAGGTGACGGTCTACGCCGGGGCCATCATGGTGCTGTTCCTGTTCGTCATCATGCTGCTCGGCGCGGAGAAGTTGCCAAAAGGGCAGGTGCTGCCCTGGCAGCGTCCGCTGGCTATCGCGCTGACCGTCGTCTTGCTGGCCGAGGCGGGGTTCCTGCTCTTCCAGAGGTTATCCATCACGACCGCCCTTTCCAATCCGGAAGCAGCCCTCAACACCGAAGGTGCGGTACAGGCCATCGGTACGATGTTGTTCAGCCAGTATCTCCTGCCGTTTGAGGTCACTTCGGTGCTGTTGCTGGTGGCGATGATTGGTGCGATTGTGCTTACAAAGAAAGAGAAAGGGGAGACGTAAAACGTGAAACGTAAAACGTGATTTACGTTTTACGCATTACGCTTTATGAACTCCAGTACGGAGACACTATGCTTCCTCTAACCTACTACCTCGTGATCTCAGCCATCTTGTTCGCCCTCGGCGTGCTGGGCGTGCTCATCCGGCGCAACCCGCTGATCATCTTCATGTCGGTCGAGTTGATGCTGAACGCGGCCAACCTAGCCTTCGTGGCCTTCTCGCGGGCTTTCAACGTGCTCAACGGCCAGATCTTCGTCTTCTTCGTGATGACGGTGGCGGCTGCGGAAGTGGCGGTCGGCCTGGCGCTGATCGTGGTCATCTTCCGCACCAAGCACAGCATTGACGTGGACTTGATGAATAGTTTGAAAGGATAAAACGTAAAACGTGAAGCGTAAAACGTAATGGTCGCCCCGTTCACGTTTTACGTTTTACGCATTACGGCTACGGAGAAATGATATGCTCTTAAGCGAAGTCGCAACTTCTGGCGGATTTTTCTTCCTCGTGCCGCTGATCGTCTTCTTCCCCGTCATCGGGCTGCTGATCAATATCATCTTCGGCGGCAAAATTGGCGAGAAGGCCATCGGCTGGCTGGCAAGCGCGGCGTCCGGGCTGGCTTTCGTCGTCTCGGTTTTGCTGGCAGTTTCGTTGTCCGGCGCGCACGGTGAGGCGCAAGTTGTCCCGTTCGCCGAGTGGATCCGCATCGGCACATTGAACATCCCCTGGAACTTCCGCGTGGATACGCTCTCGGTGACGATGATGCTGGTCGTTTCCGGCGTCGGGACGCTGATCCACATCTACGCCATCGGCTACATGCACGAGGACGTGTGTTTCAAGGATGACCCGGGCCGCTTCCGCCGTTTCTTCGTCTTCCTGAACCTGTTCATCGCCATGATGATGATTTTGGTCAGCGGCGACTCGTACCTGATGCTGTTCGTCGGCTGGGAGGGCGTGGGCCTGTGCTCGTTCTTGCTGATCGGCTTCTGGTACGATAAGGACACCCTGGGGCGGCCGAGTTTCGCTAACGCCGAGGCGGCCAAGAAGGCTTTTGTCGTCAACCGCATCGGCGACTTCGGCTTCATCCTGGCGGCCTTCACCATGTTCTGGGCATTCGGCAGCCTGCAATTCGGGGAGGTGTTTGGGAAAGTGGCTGAGGTGGCGCACCTCATGCCAGGCGTGATCATCGCCATTACGTTGTTCATGCTGATTGGCGTGACTGGCAAATCGGCGCAGATCCCGCTCTTCATCTGGCTGCCTGACGCCATGGCCGGCCCGACGCCGGTCTCGGCCCTGATCCATGCCGCCACGATGGTGACGGCGGGCGTGTACCTGGTCGCCCGTTCCGCGCCACTCTACACGCTGGTGCCTAATGCGCAATATTTCGTGGCCTTGACCGGAGCGGTGACCGCACTTTTTGCCGCGACCATCGCCGTCGGGCAGTACGACATCAAGAAGGTGCTGGCCTACTCGACCATCTCGCAGCTCGGTTTCATGGTGGCGGCGGTTGGGATGGGCGCTTTCGTGGCCGGGATGTTCCATCTTGTCACGCACGCTTTTTTCAAGGCTCTGCTCTTCCTCTCGGCAGGTTCGGTTATTCTCGGATTGGAGCGCGGGCATCATCATCTCGCTCACCATGGGAAATCCGAAATATCCGCAGAGGCGGCTCCCACGCCGCCGAAAGACGGGCATGGGAGTCCGTCCCACCATGGAGAAGAGGTATTTGACCCAAGCGACATGCGTAACATGGGTGGACTCCGCAAGCAGATGCCGGTCACGTTCTGGTTGTATCTGATCGGCGCGCTGGCGCTGGCGGGCATCTTCCCACTGGCCGGATTCTGGTCAAAGGACGAGATCCTAGCGGACACCCAACTGCATTATCCGGTCGTTTACATCTTGCTGACCATCGCGGCCTTCTTCACCGCCTTTTACATGGGACGCCAAATCTGGATGGTCTTCTTCGGTAAGGCGCGGCACGAGGCTGCCGGTCATGCCGAGGAGAGCAAGGCGATCATCACTGCGCCGCTTATGGTGCTGGCGGCACTGTCCATCCTGGGTGGCGCACTCAACCTGCCTTATCTGCATAACTTCACCCACTGGCTGGGATACACGTTGGGCAGCGAGGGGGCGGAGGCGGTGGCCGAGGGCACGGCACACGCGGCCGAGGTCACGCCCTGGTACATCCTCGGCGGGCTGAACCTGGCCGTGGCGGGGCTGTCCACACTCTTGGCGCTGGTCGCCATCTATCTCTCCTGGCTGTTGTACGGCCGCACGCCGCTCGCCGCCGGTCAGAAAGACCCGCTGAAAAAGATGCTTGGTCCGATCTTCACCGGCATGGAGCGCAAGTGGTTCGTGGATGAGATCTACTGGGCCGCCTTCGTGGACCGCTATGTGGACCTGGCACGTTTCCTGGCGGATGTCATTGACGGCCGTTTCTGGCACGACTGGTTCCACGACAAAGTGCTTGCCGGAACGTACAATTGGTTAAGCCGCATCGCCTTGGACAAGGTGATTGACACGCGCGGCATTGACGCCTTCTTCAACGGTCTGGGCGAGCTGACCAAGCGTGCCTCTACCAGTCTGCGCCGCTTGCAGAACGGCTTCGTACGCAGCTATGCGTTGGCGGTGCTGTTCGGTGTGGTTGTGATACTAGGATATTTGCTCATTCGTTAGCACGTTGGCACGCTATACGTGGGAACGTTGAACGTGCTAACGTGCAACTTGTAAACGTGCAAACGTGTATACGGAGAACGTACTATGGACTTCTTGACCAATCCCTTGAATCTCGTCACCCTCTTCCCTCTCGTCGGCGTGTTGGTATTGCTCTTCCTGCCCTCAGAGAAGAAGAATCTCCTGCGCTGGACGGCGCTGTTCGCCTCTCTCGCCACCTTTGGCCTGTCCATCTGGATGCTGACGCTGTTCCGCCAGGCGGAGGTCGCCGACGCCGGCGCGTTGCACCTGACCATCAGCCTGCCCTGGATCCAGGTCGCGGGCTGGAACATCACCTATGCCATGGGCGTGGACGGCCTGTCCATCCTGCTCGTACTGTTGACGACCTTCCTGACGCCCATCTCCATCCTCTCCACCTGGACGGCGGTGGAGGAGCGAGTCAAGGATTTCATGATCTTCTTCCTACTGCTGGAAGTGGGTATGTTGGGAGTCTTCATGGCGCAGGATTTGTTCCTGTTCTACATCTTTTGGGAATTCACCCTCGTACCGATGTATTTCCTCATTGGTATCTGGGGCGGGCCGCGCCGCATCTACGCTGCCATCAAGTTCTTCCTGTACACCATGGCCGGTTCCATCCTGATGCTACTGGCCATCCTGTGGCTGGGCATTTATCAAAGCACCTTCTCGGTACCGGAACTGATCGCCAAGGGCGGTATCCCGGCGAATATCCAACTCTGGCTGTTCCTGGCCTTCGCCGCCGCGTTTGCCATCAAAGTCCCGATGTGGCCGCTGCACTCCTGGCTGCCCGACGCCCACGTCGAAGCCCCGACGGCTGGCTCGGTCATCCTGGCGGGCGTTCTGCTAAAGATGGGCACCTACGGCTTCCTGCGCTTCAACCTGCCGCTGTTCCCGCAGGCGGCGGTCACGGCTGCCCCGTGGATGGCGCTGCTGGCCGTCATCGGCATCCTCTACGGCGCGGCGGTCTCCTACGCCCAGAAGGATGTCAAGAAGCTGGTCGCCTACTCCTCGGTCAGCCACCTGGGCTTCGTGATGTTGGGTCTCTTCGCCCTCAACCCGCAGGGTATCGAAGGCGGCATCCTGCAGATGATCAACCACGGCCTGAGCACGGGCGCGCTGTTCCTCCTGGTCGGCATGATCTACGAACGCCGCCACACGCGCGACATGGATGCCTTCGGCGGCTTGTGGAAGGTGATGCCCGTCTACGGCGCGTTGACCCTGATTGTGGCCCTCTCCTCGATGGGTCTGCCCGGCCTCAACGGGTTCGTTGGCGAGTTCACCATTTTGTTAGGCGCATTCGGGTCGCAGGCCATTGGCACTCCCTGGTTCGCAGGCCTGGCCGCGGCGGGCGTCATCCTGGCTGCTATCTACATCCTCTTCATGTTCCAGAAGCTGTTCCTCGGCCCGCTGGACAAGGATGAGAACAAGAAGCTGAAGGACCTGAACTGGCGTGAGATCGTTACTCTGGTGCCGATCCTGGTCTTCATCTTCTGGATCGGCCTGTACCCGAAGCCGTTCTTTGACCTGATAGCCCCGGCAGTGGAAAAACTGCTGATAGTGTTGCACTGATATGACGCAAACCGATCTCTACACAATTCTCCCGAATATCATCCTCGTGGTCTGGGCCTGTGCTCTGTTGCTGGTGGACCTGTTTATATCCAAGACACGCAAGGGTTGGACGGCGCTGCTGGCCGCGGTCGGCCTGGCGCTGACGCTGGGCATCAATCTCTCGCAGACCGGCCAATCCCTGACCGCCTTCAACGGCATGATCGTGCTGGATGGCTTTTCCAGCTTTATGAGCGTCCTATTCCTGGCAAGCGGACTGTTGGGCATTGCCCTGGCGTATGACTACCTCAAGCGCATGGGCATCGAGCGGGGCGAGTATTACGTGCTGATGCTCTTCAGCCTCTCCGGCATGATCCTGATGGCTCAGGCGGCCGACTTGATCGTTATCTTCCTGGCGCTGGAATTGCTCTCCATCCCGCTATACGTGCTGGCGGCCTTTGCCCGTCCGCGCGCCGACTCGGAGGAGGCAGGCCTCAAGTACTTCCTACTGGGCGCATTTGCTACCGGCTTTGTGGTCTACGGCATTGCCTTGGTCTTTGGCGCGACCGGCAGCACATCGCTGGGTACAATCAGCAGCATGGCCGCGTTGCATGCCTCGGGCAGCATCGTATCCAACCTGCCGCTGCTGCTGATCGGCGCGGGGCTGATCCTGGTCGGATTCGGGTTCAAGGTCGCAGCCGTCCCGTTCCACATGTGGACGCCGGACGTGTACCAGGGCGCGCCCTCCTCGGTCACCGGCTTCATGGCTGTCGGGGCCAAGGCAGCGGGTTTTGCTGCCCTGCTGAGGGTCTTTGTCACGGCGTTCCCATCTCTCGACGTGAAGCTGGTTCCGGTGCTGTGGGCGCTGGCTGCGCTGACCATGCTTGGCGGCAACCTGATCGCCATTGCCCAGACCAACATCAAACGGATGCTGGCCTACTCGTCCATTGCCCACGCCGGGTATATCCTGATGGCGCTCGTAGCCTATGGCAATCCGGTCGTCTCTGCTGACGCGATCTCTTCGGCGCTGTTCTACCTGATAACCTATGCCATCACCTCCTTCGGGGCCTGGTCGGTTGTCATTGCGCTGGAAAAATCTGACGCCAAGGGACTGGAGATCAGCGATTACGCCGGTCTCGGACGGCGCAAACCAGCCCTGGCGGCGGCCATGACCATCTTCATGCTCTCGCTGACCGGCATACCGCCCACCCTGGGGCTGGTGGGTAAATTCTACCTGTTCCGCACGGTGATCGAAGGAGGATACATCGGCTTGGCGATCATCGGTGTGCTGACCTCGCTCATCTCCGCCTACTACTACTTGCGCGTGGTGGTCGTCATGTACATGCACGCGGGCGAACCTGAGACGACGCGTGAACCCTGGCTGGACATCACCTGGGCGACCGCCGCCCTGGCAACCGTGGTCTTGAGTTTCGTCCCGATGGCACTCTTCGCCTGGGCCAGCGGGGCGGTGATGAAGTTGTTCTAGCGAGGGTTAGGATTCGAGGGTAAGAATAGCAGCCTCCTGCCGAGTGATTTGGCAGGAGGCTTTTCGTATTGTGCAATAGCTTTATCACCACATTTGTTCAAAATCCAAAATAACTGACTTGACTGATTCCTGTGGCAAAAGTATCATAAGCCTTCGCTTGACAATGTTGGGTTCCGACAAATTGCTAAGAGGCGATTTGCGGACGGCTATAGTTGACGCCTGGCAATCAGAAAACCTATCTGAATGTGCCATCGGCCGGTATAATGGTATAAATACATCTATGACTTTCGCTTGGTATGCTCAGAACACAAAACCCCGAGAAGAAGAAATTTTTATGGGAGCAATGTCTAGCACATGGGTATGAGACCTTCTATCCACACCTCCGCGTGCAGCCGGTCAACACGCGTGCCAGGAAAAGTAGGTCATACTTACCGGTTATCTTTTTGTGCACGTAGACTTCGAGCGAGTCATCTTATCTACGCTGCGGTGGATGCCGGGCGCGGCCAGGGTGGTTACATTTGGCGGTGCACTTGCTACCGTACCAGAAGGGTTAATCCATGCCATCCAGCGCCGGGTGGAGGAGGTCAACGTGGCGGGCGGCAAACTGTTCGATTTAATCAAGTGACGAGCTATATTTACCGGATGGGTCTTTTACCGGCTACGAGGCGATCTTCGATGCACATCTGCCCGGCAGCGAGTGGGTGAGGGTGCTGGTGAAGCTGCTCCAGAAACGGCAAATGCCAGTGGATTTACCGGCCGGACAAATCCGGAGTAAAAATCACCGCTAGGCACTAGTTCGTCAAGATTGGTGTCTGGAGGTCGTGTCAAATGTATTTTTGAGCTGACGTTCGATAACGGAATTTCGGAATGGCGGAGTGTGCCAAATGAAAAAGGCTCTTATCACCGGTATCACCGGTCAAGATGGGTCGTATCTGGCCGAATTGCTACTTTCGAAGGATTACGAAGTACACGGCGTGATCCGGCGCGCCAGCACGTTCAACACGGCGCGGATCGAGCATATTTATAAAGACCCACATAACGGGGCGCGCCTTTTTTTGCATTATGGGGATGTCACCGACACGGGCAGCCTGGTGGACTTGATCTATAACCTGCGTCCGGAGGAGGTTTATCACCTGGCGGCGCAGTCTCACGTGCGCGTCAGCTTCGACTTGCCCGAGTACACTGGCGAGGTGACTGCCCTGGGCACGACGCGCATCCTGGAAGCGATCCGCAAGAGCGGCATCCAGGCGCGTTTTTACCAGGCTTCATCGTCCGAGATGTTTGGCTGCGCCAGGCCGCCGCAGAACGAGAACACGCCCTTCGAGCCGCAAAGTCCCTATGCTGCCGCCAAGGTGTACGCTTACTGGATGACACGCGATTACCGCCAGGGTTATAAGATGTTTGCGACCAATGGCATCTTGTTCAACCACGAATCACCCCGCCGGGGTGAGACTTTCGTGACGCGCAAGATCACGCGGGCAGTGGCAGCCATAGTCGCCGGGAGGCAGAAGGAGTTGTACCTGGGCAACCTGGAGGCGCGGCGGGACTGGGGTTATGCCCCGGACTACGTCGCGGCCATGTGGAAGATGCTACAGGCTGACGGGCCGGACGATTTCGTAGTCGGCACGGGTGAGGCGCACTCGGTGCAGGAATTCCTGGATGAGGCCTTTGGTTACGTCAACCTGGACTGGCACGATTACGTCAAGATTGACCCGCGTTACTTCCGCCCCAACGAGGTGGACTATTTGCTAGGCGACCCCGGCAAGGCGCGGCGGTTGATCGGCTGGGAGCCACGCGTGCTGTTCAAGGATTTGGTACGCATCATGGTGGATGCCGACATGGAGTTCATCGGGTTGCAATCAGCGGGTGAGGGGCGCAAGATCGTGGAGAAGCACCACGGTAAGTGGCACCGCTGGGAGGGGCAAGTGGTGAGCATGGGGTGATGAAAGGCGGGTAGCGTGATGAGTACACATCCATCTTATTTCCAAAATGTCTCGAAACGGTTGAAAAGCTGTCTCCTGATGATCTAATGTTGTTGGTGGAGATTATCCACCACCGTTTAATCGATAAAAAACGGATGGAATTGATAACCGAAGTCGCAGAGGCACGCCAGGCATATTAAAAAAGTTAAACTCCTTGTTCAACAAGGGGGCTTGGTAAATATCGGTGCGCAGGTTGTTTTCGATGGATGTATCCAGATACTTCTCATTCATCTTGTGCACATCGATTTTGTCGCCATACTTTGTAGGTCGTCCGGTTCCGCAAAACTCACCTTCAAAGACTGGATAAAGCGCCGTAGCAGAGCGCAACTTGGAAAGCAGGTGGAGATTATCCTGCCTGACTATCCAAGCGCTTGGAAAATAACCAAAATGTCCGTCCCTCACGACATATTTCAACGATAAAACCGTACTGATGATCTTTAAAAACGCTCGCAGCGGCATGAGGCCGAGTCAGGTGGTAAAATCAAGACTGATATTATCCTTTTCTGGTGATGAATGAACATTTCTGTTGTGATTCCCGTCTATAACGGGGCAAAAACGATCGAGGCGCTTGTCCAACGCTTGGGCCAGGTGCTGCCAACGGTGGCGGAAGCATTCGAGGTGATCCTTGTCAACGATGGGAGCCCTGACCATAGCTGGGAGATCATCATTGCGCTGTCCAAACAGTACCCTTGGGTGCGAGGCGTCAACCTGATGCGCAATTGTGGGCAGCACAATGCGCTGCTGTGCGGCATCCAGGCTGCCTGTTACGAGATCACTATCACGATGGATGATGATCTCCAGCATCCCCCAGAAGAAATACCGAAGTTGCTGACCAAGATGCAGGGGAACTTCGATGTCGTTTATGGTGTACCGCGTCGCCGCCAGCACACCTGGTGGCGGACGCTTTTTGCTGCCTTGACCAAGCGCGCCGTTGCCTGGGTGATGGGGATTCCTTCCATGCAGGATATCGGCTCTTATCGCGCCTTCCGCACCGAAATTCGCCGAGCCTTCGAGCACTTTCGTGGTTCGGATGTCCTGATTGACGTGCTGCTCTCCTGGGGAACGAACCGTTTTGCATCCGTGACCGTCGAAGAAGATTCCAGGATGGCAGGCAAGTCGAACTACAATTTTGCCAAGCTGGTGCGCGTTTCGCTGCTGGTGCTGACCAGCTACACCACTGTGCCTCTGCGTTTTGCCAGTATCATGGGTTTCCTGTTTACCATCTTTGGCGCGCTGGTTTTCCTGTATGTCATTATCACGTATTTATTGGCCGGTTCCATCCCCGGTTTTCCATTTCTTGCCTCCACGATCACCGTCTTCAGCGGTGTGCAGTTGTTTGCACTGGGTATCATTGGCGAATACCTGGCGCGGGTGTTCAACCGTACTGGCGGACGCCCACCATACACGATTGATACCTTTACTGACAAGGGGCTTTCAGCAGAATGAAATGCGTCATCCTCCAGCCATCGTATATTCCCTGGCGTGGTTACTTCGATCAGATCAATAAAGCAGATGTTTTCGTCTTTTACGACGATGTTCAGTACGACAAGCGCGGCTGGCGGAATCGCAACCAGATCAAGACCTGGCGCGGGAAACAATGGCTGACCATCCCTGTTTTCAGCCGCGGTGCCCAGACCGAGCAGATCCCTATCAATCAGGTTCGCATCGTCTGGGACAAGGCATGGAATCAAGACCATAGGAAAGCGCTCCAACATTCCTACAGCAAGTCCCCGCATTTTCATCGTTACGACCCATTGCTCGAGCAATTCTACACTCGCCGCGATGAGTTCCTGGCAGATTTCACAATTGATTTCACCGTTGCCCTGGCTCGTGAATTGGGCATCAGCCATACACGCTTCCTGCGCTCGTCCGAATTGGATGTCAAGGGCCGGAAGACAGACCGGCTGATCGCCATCCTCAAGAAGCTCGGCGCGGATCACTACCTCAGTGGCCCCTCGGCGCAGGAATACATCGAGGAAGATAAGTTCAGCGAAGCCGGCGTCGGATTAGAGTTCATGCTTTATGATTATCCAGAATATCCGCAGCTCTATCCACCCTATGATCCTCACGTATCCATACTCGACCTGCTGTTCATGACCGGCCCCGATGCCCGGAAATATATATAACAATGACCAATTCTCCGAACTTGGATCCAGTCAAGGCCTATTTCGAAGAACGGATAGCCGCTCACGGTATTTCAGCGCGCGGCGCGGATTGGAATTCAGACGCCTCGCAGGAAATCCGCTTCGAACAGTTGCTCGAGATCATTGACTCCTCGCTGCCTTTCTCGATCCTGGATTATGGCTGCGGCTACGGGGCATTGGCGGATTACCTGATTAAAAAAGAATTGCGGGCCGATTACTATGGCTACGATATCGTCGAGAAGGTGATAGCTGCGGCGCGGGAACATCACGCCGGAAAAGCCAACCACACCTTCTACTCGGACAAGAACCGGCTGCCGGTCTGCGATTACGTGGTCGCCAGCGGCATCTTCAATTTCCGAGCCGATCACAGCTTCGAAGCCTGGAGCGATTACGTGCTCAGCGTGCTGCATCATTTCGACAGCCTGAGCCGTAAGGGGTTTGCGAGCAACTTCCTGACGAAGTACTCCGACGCCGATCGTATGCGCGCAGACCTGTATTATGCCGATCCTGGCTTCCTGTTCGATTACTGCAAGCGGAACTTCTCCAAAAACGTAACCCTGCTGCACGATTACCAGTTGTACGATTTCACCCTTCTCGTCCGCAAGGGATAGCGCCTATGTCCACCCAACCTCCCATTCTCGTGGATTTCAACTGCCCGGTCACGGTGGGCAATGAGATGGACTACATGAAGCAGGCCATTGCCTCCGGCAAAATATCCGGGGATGGATCGTTTACCAAAAAGTGCAGCCAGTTTCTCGAAGAAGCGCTCGGCGTCCCAAAAGTTCTGCTGACCACCTCCTGCACCCATGCGCTGGATATGATGCCGATTCTGCTGGGCATCCGACCAGGCGACGAAGTGATCATTCCCTCATTTACGTTTGCCTCGACGGTCAACGCATTTGTCCTGCGCGGGGCCAGGCCGGTCTTCCTGGACGTTCGGCCTGATACCCTTAATCTGGACGAATCCCTTCTCGAGCGTAAGATCACGCCCCAGACGAAAGCCATCGCCCCTGTTCATTACGCTGGCATTGGCTGCGAGATGGATGCCATCCTTGACATTGCCCGCCTTTACAACATTGCGGTGGTCGAAGATAACGCGCACGGATTGTTCGGAAAATACAAAGGCAAGTACCTGGGCACCTTCGGAACGCTGGCTGCGCAGAGCTTCCACGAGACCAAGAATTTCTCTTGCGGCGAGGGAGGGGCACTGTTGATCAACGATCCGGCGCTCGTCGAACGCGCTGAAATTATCCGAGAAAAAGGAACCAACCGCAGCCGTTTCTTCCGCGGCCAGGTGGATAAGTACACCTGGGTAGACATTGGATCATCCTACTTGCCGTCGGATATCCTTGCTGCATTTCTGTACGCCCAGTTGGAAAACCGCGAAAAGATACAATCCCATCGTAAGAGGGTTTGGAGCTTCTACCTCAAAAACCTGAAGGATTGGGCATTGGCCCATGATGTGCAACTTCCGCATGTGCCGGAATATTGTGACCAGGCATATCATATGTTCTTCATGCTCCTGCCGACGCTCGAACATCGCCAGGGACTGATCGCGCACCTGCGCCAGCGCGGCATTGATAGTGTCTTCCATTATCTTCCCCTCCATCTCTCAGATATGGGCTTGCGCTTTGGCGGCCAAACCGGAGACTGCCCCGTGACCGAGCGTGTTAGTGACCAACTCCTCCGCCTGCCGTTCCACAATGCCTTGACCGAGGCCGAGCAGCAGAAGGTGGTGGATACCATTTTGGAGTTTGATTTCTAATTCTGCTCATGGCGGGGCTTAGCCCCGCCGCAAGCGAGGTGAGCTTGAAGAATATTCTTGTCACCGGCGGGGCAGGGTTCATCGGCTCGAACTTCGTCAGGTATTTGCTAGAGGTGGAACCGAATATTCACATCTTCAACCTGGACGCCCTGACCTATGCTGGCAGCTTGGAGAACCTGAAAGACCTGCCTGATTCGAAGCGGCACACCTTCATCCAAGGGGATATATGTGACCGTACCCTGGTCGAAGATTTGCTGCGCCGTCACCAGATTGATACGGTCATCCATTTTGCGGCCGAATCGCACGTGGATCGCTCCATCCTCGGCCCTGCGCCGTTCATCCAGACCAACGTGGTCGGAACATTCGCGCTGCTCGATGCCGCGCGCCAGGTCTGGTTGAGAGAGGGCAATGCATCCGCCGAAGGGCCGCGTTTCCACCACATTTCCACGGACGAGGTTTATGGGTCGCTTGGACCAGGCGATCCACCTTTCTCCGAGGTAACACCTTACGCACCCAATTCCCCCTACGCGGCCACGAAAGCAGCCAGTGACCAGCTTGTCCGCGCCTATGGACATACCTATGGGCTGCCATTCACCCTAACGAATTGTTCGAACAATTATGGACCGTATCAGTTCCCAGAGAAGCTGATCCCGCTGATGATCCTGAACGCATTACAAGGTAAGCCTTTACCCGTCTACGGTGATGGGATGCAAGTGCGCGACTGGCTTTATGTGGTAGATCACTGTGAGGCGGTCCATTTGGTTCTGCGAAAGGGTCGTCTGGGTGAGACTTACAACATCGGCGGCAATAACCAGCCTGCCAACCTGGAGATCGTACAAGAAATTTGCGCCATCCTCGACGAACTGGTTCCTTATTCGGCACACCGGCCGCACGCAAAGCTGGTTCAGATGGTTGCTGATCGTCCGGGTCATGACCGGCGCTACGGGATGGATATTAATAAGATCCAAACCGAATTGGGCTGGAAGCCGCGCCACGACACGGCGAATGGTTTACGCGACACGGTGAAATGGTACCTAGCGCATCGAGCCTGGATTGAGACGATCCTTTCCCGGCGCGAATACATCCAGTGGGTGGATCAAAATTACGGCGAGCGAGGAGTGAAAGAATGAAAGGTATTATTCTTGCAGCCGGGTACGGGACGCGGCTTTACCCGCTCACGCTGGGGGTAAGCAAGCAGCTCTTACCGGTCTACGACAAACCGATGGTCTACTACCCGCTTTCGATGCTGATGCTGGCAGGTATTCGCGAAATTCTGGTGATAAGCTCGCCGGAAGATTTACCCGCTTTCCAGCGCCTCTTGGGCGATGGCAACCAGTGGGGATTGGCATTCTCTTATGCCCAACAAACTCAGCCGCGCGGTTTGGCAGACGCATTCATAATTGGTCGAGACTTCGTTGGCGAGGATCACGTTTCCTTGATATTAGGCGATAACATCTTTTTCGGCACCGGTCTGTGGGATCAACTCAAGCAGGCGGCGCAGCTTAGAGAAGGCGCACTCGTTTTTGCATACCCCGTTCGTGACCCCGAACATTACGGCATCATTGAATTTGACAAAGACGAGCGGGTGATCAGTATCGAGGAGAAGCCAAGAAAGCCACGCTCGAGCTTTGCTGTCCCCGGCCTGTACTTTTATGATAATCAAGTGCTCGAACTCGCTGCGCATCTCAAGCCTTCGAGACGCGGCGAATTGGAGATCACCGACATCAATCGCATTTATCTCCAAAAAGGGCAACTACGTATGCAGCAGCTTGGACGCGGCATCGCATGGCTCGACGCTGGTACGCATGAGACACTTCTCCAGGCAGCCAATTTCGTCCAGTCAGTTGAGGAGCGCCAGGGGTTGATGATCGGCTGTCCGGAAGAAATAGCTTACAGAGTAGGTTTTATTAGCCAACAGCAGTTGCAGGATTTAGCGCGAAAACTACGCCATAACAGTTATGGGGATTATTTGTTGCGTTTGGCAGACGAGGATATCTAACTTGAACGGAGACTCCCTCTGCTCCCTGGTTTACTGAGTTGATTTTGCAAAGGTGCGTATGATCCTGAAAGTTCTAAGGCTTCGGCGTCTAGTTTTACATCCGTGGCTGGCTTATTTGACCGCGTTCTTGGGCGGATTTGCATATTTGGCACAGGCTCTGCTTTATGCACACACAATACTTTCGGAAACGGACGAAGGAGCATATCTATATCAGGGTTATCTCTTAGCGACAGGTGTTTACCACCCTTATCAAGCGAATGGCCCCTGGTTCTACACCACGCCGCTCACTTATATGATCCTGGGACGTATCCAGGCTTGGTTCGGCCCCGGCCTAAGGACGGGGCGTTATTTTGCAATTTTCGTGAGCATGTTAATGTTACTGGGTATCTGGATCGCTGCTCGCCGGTTGGGAGGCAAATGGTGGGCTGCTGCGGCGGTATGGGTTATTGCGTTAAACCCGGCGCAGATTAAAATCTACACCCTGGCCGAATCACAAGTGCTGGTGGCTTGCATGCTGGCATGGGTCATGGCGCTCGTCTTAGGAGAAGAACGGTCGCTATGGCAGGTTGCAGCCAGTTCATTCCTGGCCGGTTTAATATTACTGATCCGGCATAACATGGCTCCTATATTGCCAATTCTACTTGTTTACATCTTTTGGCAACACGGCAAGAAATTCGGTTTATGGGCTTTACTATTTGGTTTGCTCCCAGTAGTAGTGGTACACGGGATTTATTGGCCGGATATCCTGGCAATATGGGCGCCGTGGTTGCCTGCGAAACTGACACCGTTCTTAGACTCGTTTCGTCCGCCTCAAGATGGCAGTTCTACCTTGAAGCCGCTGTCGAATGTTTTACGGTTACTAGCCTTTGCTCAAGGATTTCGTTTTAACTTTTTGGCAATGGTGGGCAGTTTGGCTTTTTTGATGTTGTGGCAACGGCCAAGCCGATGGAAGAATTTTGCCAATGTACGAGCCAGCCTGTTCTTAGCTTCACTTTTTCTTACGCTGCTTGCCTTTCATGGTTGGGCAACCTTGTTCAATAATTTCTGCGTGTTCTGTTTTGCTCCGTATGCCATGAATTTCAGTATTACTGTCCCACTTCTGGTTATCAGTTCGCGTGAGGTATGGGTAAAACAGATCTCCAAGCTGCATCAATTGATCCTCCTGTTGGTTATATTGTTGTTGTCCGCTGGTATAGGATATACCTCCTCTGCAAGATATGATTCTGAAGATCTGGGTGCGTGGTTGCTAAACATCCGAGTTCCCCGGTTCAAAGATTTTTTCACAACCTGGCGCTTCTTGCCCGGCGATGTTGAACTGTGGAGAGTGATAGCAAATAAATTCGGCCTGGAATATGTCACCTCTCACTGGCTTATTCCCACTATTTCCGGATTTATCGTGGGACTAGTTGTATTGGCAATCAGTATGGCTGTCTGGCGTACCTATGCCCGCAAAAGGGGATTTGCCGTAATGCCATTTTCTATGCTCATTTTCCTGTTTGCTGGTACGATCTTGTCTCCTACTCCAGCACTGGGAGGGGGTTATACCAGATATGATTGTCGGGGAGATATTATCCGTGCTTATGAGCAAACAGGGCATTATCTGGCTGAAATAATCCCTCCAGGCAGCAAAGTTTATTGGGATGGAGGCGCCTCCATAGTACCCTTATTGTATACGCCAGATATCAGGATACTGCCTGGTCAAATCTATGGTTTTTGGGGCTTTAGTCCGGACAAAGATGTAGACAGAGTGTTGAAGTATGGCCTTTGGAATGAGGCTATCGGCAATCAATGGAGGAATGAAGCCGACTTTATTCTCGTGGAAGCTAATCGCTACGATGCAAAGTGGGACGAGTTTTTCCTCTTTGGTCGCCAATTTGAGGAACTCAAACCTTCTCCACAACCCATCCCTTGCATTGATGGGACTTATTTGCGTGTTTTCCAAAGAAAACCTTGATATTCCGATGAACGAAATCGTTTCTACCTACCACATTGTCTTCCTCCGTCACGGTGAATCGGTCGGCAACGCCGAAGACCGCTTCCAGGGCCAGGCCGACTTTCCGCTGACAGAGAAGGGCCGCGCCCAGGCAAAAGTCCGGGCGGAGCGCTGGCTGGCGGAGGGTGTAATCTTTGATAGATGTATTTCTAGCCCCCTGCTGCGCTCCCGCCAGACAGCGGAAATCGTCACGCAGGCATTGAATGTGCCGCTTGAATTCGATCCGGACTGGATGGAGATCAACAACGGCCTGCTTGCGGGCTTGAGCGACGAAGAAGCGGCGAAAACTGCACCGCGCCCCGATTTTATGACGCCTTACACGCGCTTTGGCAAGACTGGCGAGAGCCGCTGGGAATTGTATCTGCGCGCAGGAAAGGCGATACAAGGAATACTTGACCGGCAACCCGGGCGTTACCTTGTAGTGGCTCATGGCGGCGTACTCAATATGGCTGTGTATGTTATTCTGAATATTTCCCCGCAAGCCGATTTCAGCGGACCGCGTTTCATGTTCCACAACACGACTTTTGCCGTCTTCAGTTATGAGCCTGAGCATCACAATTGGCGGATGCTTCAGTTCTGTAATGTGTGACGAAAGGATGAGAGCATGAAATTACTGGTATTTGGCGCCGGGGCAATCGGCACATATATCGGCGGCAGCCTGGCGCTGGCAGGAAACAGCGTTACGTTTATCGAGCAACCCAAAGTAGCCGAGGAATTGCGGAAACGAGGGCTGCGGCTTGAATTATTCGGAAATCAGTCATCAGTAACCAGTGATCAGTATTCAGTGCAATTCACTGCATCCTTGCGTGATACGCTCGAGGGCGGCCCATTCGATGTTGCCATCTTCGCCCTCAAATCCTTCGATACCAGCGCTGCGTTGGAGGGGATGAAGCCCTATGTTGAACAGATGCCACCGGTTCTTTGCCTCCAAAACGGCGTGGACAACGAGTCTGCTATCACGGCTGTCCTGGGCGAAGACAAAGTGATCGCTGGCACGGTCACATCGTCCATTGGCCGTCGCGCCGCCGGGGATATTGTGCTGGAGCGATGGCGCGGGGTTGGGGTGGCGGCGGTCCATCCATTATCAGAGAAGCTGGCTGCTGCGCTGGATGAGGCTGGCCTGAAGGCTCGTCTCTATCCACGCGCTGCCGACATGAAATGGTCGAAGATGCTGACCAATCTTATCGCCAACGCCACGGTCGCCATCCTGGATATGACCCCGACGGAGATTTTTACCCACCCGCGCCTGTTCTCTCTCGAAATGGCGATGTTGCGCGAGGCGCTGGCGGTGATGAAAGCGCAGGAGATCAAGGTTGTGGACTTACCTGGCACCCCCGTCCGCGCGCTGGCGTTGGCAGCGAAACTGCCCGCCTTCATTTCGCGTCCGCTGCTGAACAAGGCTGTGGGAGGCGGGCGCGGCGGGAAGATGCCATCCTTTCACATTGACCTGCATTCCGGGCGTGATCAATCCGAAGTGGACTGGCTCAACGGCGCCGTGGCGCGCTATGGCGAGAAATGCGGCCTCCAGACGCCGGTAAATAAAGAATTGAATAAAACCCTCCTCGCCCTGACGCGCGGCGAAATCCCCCTGGCCGAGTTCAGCCGCCAGCCGGAGAAACTTCTGGCGTTGGTGAGATAAAACCCCTTCTCATCCCCAATCTGTAATTTATTGAGGGGGTGAACGGTGATAAAATACCCTTCCCTCTCGAAGGAATCAGATGAGCAAGCAATCTTCTATCCGACCCGTTCAACCCCGCGACACAGTGGAAGTACATCTCCCAGATGGCCGCGTCCTTTCCGGACCACGCGGAGCGAGCGCGGGCGAGTTTTTGCAAGCAGTTGCCGGGTCCCTACCCGCGCCGATCGTTGGGGGAATCGTCAACGATGAACTGCGCGAATTGACTTATCCGATCCAGATGGACGCCAAACTGGCCGCGGTCACCATGGCCGACGCGGATGGGGCGCGCATTTACCGTCGTTCGCTCACTTTCCTGCTCGAGGTCTCGTTCGCCGACCTTTTCCCGGATGCCAAACTGTTAATTGATCACTCGGTCGCCTCGGGTGGCTATTATTGCCACATCAGTGGGCATCCACCGCTGACTACTGAAGAATTGGCAAAACTCGAAGCGCAAATGCGCAATCTCATCGAGCAGGATCTGCCCTTCACGCGCCAGAAGCTCCCCCTGGCCGAGACCATCGAGTACTTCAAAAAGCGGGATTATCCAGATAAGGTGCGTTTGCTGGCCCACCGGCGCAAGGATTACGTCACCCTGTATTGTCTTGGCAATCATCTCGATTACCATCATGGTTACATGGTGCCGTCCACGGGCTACTTGCGCTGGTTCAACCTCTTGCAGACAAATGGCGGTTTCACCTTGCGCTATCCTCAGCGCAGCGCGCCGACCCAACTCCTACCCATGCCTGAGTACCCAAAACTGCTGGCCGCATTTCGGCAGTACGGGCAATGGCTGGAACGCCTGGGCATTGATAGCGTCGGCGCACTGAACGATGCCATCCAGGCCGGTCGAATCCGTGAGATCATCCTGGTCTCTGAGGCCCTGCACGAGCAAAACATCGCCTCCATCGCAAGCCAGATCTCCGGTCGCCACGAGCAGGCTCGCCTCATCCTCATCTCCGGTCCATCGTCTTCAGGTAAGACCACCTTCTCACGGCGGCTGGCCATCCAGCTTCTCGCCCTGGGTATTTCGCCTTTCGCCCTGGAATTGGACAATTATTTCGTTGACCGCGATAAGAATCCCCGCGACGAGAACGGCCAGTACGATTTCGAGGCCCTCGAGGCCCTCGACCTGGCGCTGCTGGGCGACCACTTGCAGCGGCTCGTGGCTGGCGAGTCAGTCCAGTTGCCGCGCTATGACTTCAAAGCCGGGAAACAGGAATCCGGTGACGTGATCCAACTGCGCCCTGACCAGTTGATCATCATGGAAGGGATTCATGGCCTAGACCCCCGCCTGCTTCCCGGACCTCTGGCTGGCCGCGCCTTTCGGATCTACGTCTCCTGCCTGACGCAACTCAACCTCGACCGCCACAACCGCGTCTCGACCACCGACACGCGCCTGATCCATCGCATCGTCCGAGACGCGAGCGAGCGCGGCTACACAGCCCAGCAGACCATCAGCCGATGGGACTCGGTGACGCGCGGCGAGGGACGCAATATCTTCCCCTATCAAGAAAACGCGGACGTGATGTTCAACTCGGCGCTGGTTTACGAGCTTTCAGCGTTAGACCCACTGGCTGAACCGCTGCTGCGACAGGTACCGCACGGCACGCCGGAATTCATCGAGGCCAAACGCCTGTTGGCATTCCTGGAATGGTTCTTGCCGGTGGAAACAGATTTGATCCCCGATAACTCTATTTTGCGTGAATTCGTCGGCGGTTCGAGCTTGAAAGATTTCAAGGTCTGGCAGGCATAGTTCAGCGAGCAGTGACCAGTAAGCAGTAATCTGTGACGCTTGGAGGGGGCTGCGTCCCCCGACATTGGAGCATCGTTGAATTTTCTCGAAATCCTCTTGATCGCTCTCAGCATGGCGATGGATGCCTTCGCTGTCTGCCTGGGGGCAGGGACGCTGCGCCAAACAACCGGCGAGCGCTCAACCTTCCGGCTGTCCTTTCACTTCGGGCTGTTCCAGTTCCTGATGCCGGTCGTCGGCTGGCTGGCTGGCACCACGATAGAACGTTACATCGCCGATTACGATCACTGGATCGCTTTCGGCTTGCTGGCCTTTGTCGGCATTCGCATGCTTCGCTCCGGTTTCGACCCGAATGATGAACAACAACAGAACGACATCTCACGCGGCTGGACATTGGTTATGCTCTCGGTTGCTGTCAGCATCGACGCGCTGGCAATCGGCCTGAGCCTGGGGTTGATTGGTGCCACCATTTGGTACCCGGCAGTGGTAATTGGCGTGGTGACCGGCCTGGTCTCCTGGCTGGGGCTGCAGCTGGGGAATAGGTTGAGCGTGAAATTCGGAGAGAGGATGGAGATTGCGGGAGGAATTGTGTTGATATTGATCGGTATAAGAATCTTGATCGCACATATTATGGGATGAAACAACCTCCCTCAGGCTTCAAACCAGACGGGAGGTTTTTATAATTGTGGCGTACGATCCGCTCTACAAGAGTAATGCGATCATTGCCCCTGCTGTCGCGCAGGCCAGGTTGACCATGTCGTTATTCAGCCACTTCCAGCCGCGGATTTGCACGGTCTCCATTTCGCAGGTGTGGACGGGGTGGCGCTCGGTCTCCTTGTCACAACGCGGGCAGCGGTAGATGGCCTGGACGGTCGCGCCGAGCAGGGAGTCGAAGAGAGCGCCGGTAATTCCAGCGAGGGTGACGAGTAAAAAGTAATAAGCAATAAGGGACGAGTGGTTGTAAGGATTGAGGACAATGGCAAGGATAGCGATCAGCGCCGCGCCGGTCAGGGCGGAGAACGTCCCGTAAAATGAGATCGCGCCTGAGGTGCCCCTGTCCACTGACTTGCCGTTAGTGATCAGGCGCGGCGGAACCGGGTTCAGCACGCCCAGCTCAGTGGCCCAGGTATCGGCGTTGACCGCGGCCATCGAAGCCGAGAAGGCCAGCCAGGGCCAGGCGGTTGCGGGGAAAAAGAAGTGCAGCCCTGCAAATAAAGATGCAACTGCGCCGTTGGCGAGCACCTGGGCGGCGTCACGCTGGCCGCCCTTTTCGAATTCCTCGTTTAAAGCAGCTTTGCGCTTACCGAACAGGCGCGTGAGCGCGCTGGAGGAAACGAAGAAGGTCAGCAGGATGATCGCCCATTGCCAGCCGCCTAAGCCGAAGATCAGCGTGCCGACCAGGATGGCTGCATAAGCCCCGCTGCGGCTCAGGCTGCGGGCGCGGTAAGCTAGAAAGGCGATAATGAGGGCAAATAGGAAGCCGAGGAGAAGTTGAGGCATGAGTAAATTCTGTTGGGTTGGATATGATAATTGAAGTGTAAAACGTGAGACGTGGTTAGATGGGAGTCGTGACGATGAACATCACGGCGAGCAAGAAGAGTAAGGCGGTCAGGGCGCTTGAAGCCCAGAGGATAAAGGCCAGTGTACGCTGCCCCTCTCGGCGGTAGAAGATCAACCCGGCGATCCAGCCGATGGCAGAGAGGAAGACACTGAGGATGGGCAGCAGGATCAAGCGCGAACCGGCAACCGCCTCCAGCGGCCCGCCGTAGGGTTGAAAGCCTAACGATACGCCCGGCAGGGTCGGGATGAGCAGGCTGACCCAGATCAATAGGCCGACGTTCAGGAATAAGCCTGCCAGCCAGAGATAGCGCGCCAGGGCGCTCTCCCAGGCGTGGGCGATGACGAAGGTGGGGTAGAGCGACTGCGCCGCCGCTGGCGCCAGGCTGCCCATTTCGATGGCGCGTTGGAAATCCTGGACGAAAGCCGCCGGGTCGTTGGGCGAGATGGCAAAGACGCGCCTGGCAGTGGCGACCAGCAGTATCTTCTTGCGATTGGCGGCCATGAATTCGACCGGTCCGAGGTCCGCGTGGCGGCGGACGCCAAGCACCGCTCCGGGCAGGCAGAACCAGGGCAAACGCAGGGGCGAGGTCAGGTCGGCGATTGGGCGCACCCATTCCACGTCCGAGACCGGGATTCGTTCGATTCGGAGTCCCCACGTTAGGGAGAGCGTATCCCGGTCGAGGGTGTAGTTGGCGCGCATCAGCGCAGACAGCCGGTAGGCCAGGATGGGCAAGAGAATGAAGGCGGCTCCTGCCAGCAGGCTGAACAGGGTCAGCATCAGGCCGACCGCCGACTCGAAGGCGCGCCAAGCGGCGAACGTCGATAGAGCTGCCAATGCCAAAATGAGGATGGCATGGAGGGCTGCCCCGGGCTGCCGGGGAGGGGGGTATTCAGCTGGTTTCATCTGCCCCTCAGCACGGCGCGCAACGTCTGGCAGACGCGTTCGACCTGCGCTTCGCTCATCACGCCGGAGAAAGGCAGAGCCAGCCCGCGCGAGCCCAGGTCTTCCGTCACCGGGAAATCGCCCGGACGGTAGCCAAAGCGCTTGATCATGTAAGGCTGGAGATGGATGGGAGCAAAATAGGGACGCACCGGCACGCCGCGCGCTTCGAGCGCGTTCGCCAAACCGTCGCGGTCAACGCTTTTGTCGAAGAGAGCGACGTACACGAACCACGACATGCGCGTGGTGAACGGCTCGACGGACGGCGTCTCCACCTCGGGCATCTCCGCCAGTCGCTCCGTGTACCAGGCCGCCACCTGTTCGCGTTTATTCAGCAGTTCATCCAGCCGGGCCATTTGCGCCGTACCCAGCGCAGCGGACATCTCGTCCAGGCGGTAGTTGTAGCCCAGGTAAGTGTGCTGGAGCCAGGTATCGCCTACGGCGCGTCCCTGGTTGCGTAGGGCGCGCATGAAATCAGCGGCCTGGTCATCATCCGTGACGATGACGCCGCCCTCGCCGGTGGTGATCTGCTTATTCGGGTAAAAGGCATAAACGCCGTAATCGCCCAGCGTCCCGACCTTGCGGCCCTTGTACTCTGCTCCCAGCGCCTCGCAGGAGTCTTCGATGACTTTCAAGCCGTATTTCTGGGCGACTTTGCGGATGGGATCCAGGTCGGCGGGCTGGCCGAACACGTCCACCGGCAGGATGGCCTTTAGTGAGCGGTTCGGTTCGGACCCTTTGCGGGGTAACCAATCTTGGGCTTTTTCGCCACCTATTACCAGGTCGCGGGCCGCCTCGGCGACCAGGCCCGGGTCAATGTTTCCAGTGCGTGCGTCCACATCCACGAAGACCGGTACGGCATTCTCGAACAGGATGACATTGGCCGAGGCGACGAACGAGAAGGGCGTGGTGATGACGTAGTCGCCTGGCTCTATTCCAGCAGCCCGTACGCACAGATGCAATCCCGTAGTGCCAGAAGAGACCCCCATAGCGTGCTTCCTGCCGCTGAAATCGCAGAAGGCTTGTTCGAACTCCAGGATGCGCGGCCCCATGCTCAATGAGGGCGTATTCAATACCTCCAGCACGGCCTGGCGGTCGGCGTCCGCCAGGTCGGGGGAGGACATGGGGATTGGTGGGTTTCGGATTGCGGACTTGGCCTGAACAGGGGCGAAGGGTTGTGGATTGCGGATTGGCACGGGGACCTTCAGTTACGAAACTTTGGCAGTTGACTGATCACTGATAACTGAAGACTGATCACTGGACTCCGGCCCTAAATCCAGCTCGACCGCGTCTTCCATAGTAACCTGGCCGCGCAGGAAGGCGCCCTCTTCGGTGGCGAAGGAGACCGTGACCACGTCCCCCCAGATGCGGCCGGTGGCGCGGATCTCGACCTTCTGGGCGATGATGTTGCCGCGCACCGCCCCGGCCACGATGACGGTGTTGGCGCGGATTTTTTCGCAGGTGACGCGCCCGGTCTCGCCGACGACCAGGATGCCGCGCATGGCGACCTGTCCCTCGAAGGTGCCCTCGATGCGCACGCCACCGGAGCCGGAGATGCTACCCTGCCAGATGACCCCCGTGCCAAGCACCGAGGTGATGCGCTCGACAGCCTGTACCGTGGTGGGCTGGGTTTGATGTGTATTACGTTTGAACATAGTTTCAGCCTAAAAGAAAGAACGCGGTCTAATCCGCGTCCTATTTTATCATCTTCTTGCGCTCCTCTCTCCTTTCAAGAGAGGGCCCGGGGGTGAGGACTAACTCTCCTCTCCCTATGGGAGAGGAGCCGGGGGTGAGGGATGCTCCGGCACGCCCATAATGCTGTAACCCGAATCGACGTACAGAACTTCTCCGGTGATGTGCGCGGCCATGTCTGAGCACAGGAAGACAGCTGCGTTGCCTACATCCTCAATGGTAACGTTCTCGCGCAGCGGAGCCATCTCGGCAAACTGGCGGTACATGTCTTTGAAGCCACTCACGCCGGCCGCCGCAAGCGTGCGGATCGGCCCAGCGGAAATGGCGTTGACACGCACCCCTTGTGGTCCGAAATCGTAAGCCAGGTAACGCGTCGAAGCCTCCAAAGCAGCCTTGGAGACGCCCATCACATTGTAGTGCGGGACGACTTTCTCCGCGCCGTAGTAAGTCATGCACAGCATGGCTCCGCCACGACGCATCCACGGCTGAAAGGCGCACGCCAGGGCGACGAAGGAATATACACTGATGTCCATAGCGGTGCGGAAGCCCTCGCGGCTGGTGATGTAATACGGCCCATTCAGCTCCTCGCGCACGGCAAAGGCGATGGAGTGGATAAGGATGTCAATCTGCTCAAAGGCTGCGCCGGCCTTTGCGGCGACGGCGGTTATATCCTCGTCTTTCGAGACATCGCACGCCTCGACGAAGGTGCATTCGACCGATCCTGCCAGCGGTCGCACGCGGCGCTCCAAGGCTTCTCCCGCGTAGCTGATGCCGATCCTGGCGCCCTGAGCGTGCATGGCCTGGGTGATGCCCCAGGCAATCGAGCGTTCGTTGGCAAGACCAAATACCAAAGCAGTTTTACCTTCGAGAATACCCATAAAACCTCCGTGTCAAGTGTTCCCGTGTCATGTGTCACGCGACACTATGAACCGCCATGGCTTGCTCTTCCATGGCTCCGGTACTGTATATAACCCCACGCGCGGGCCAATCGTCACGGCTTCGTCGGGGATGGACGCCCCCGCTTCGATCCATAGACCCGCAACCGGGTCGCACAAACTGACGCCGTTCAGCGTCCCGTCAATGCCGAGGGCCTGGGTCAACTTGGCCGGGCCGTTGGTGTCACGCCCATTTCGCCGAGTGTGGATGATTGCAGCGCCTTCTTCGGGCCGGATGGCGCGGATGAGTACCGCGGCTGGGAATCCCTCCACTTCGGCGACCGCGTTCAAACACCAGTGCATACCATAAGTGAAGTAGACGTAGGCATGTCCCGGCAGTCCGTACATAACCGCATTGCGCTTCGTTTTCCCAGAATGAGCATGGCAGCCCAAATCCTCCTTGCCGATGTAAGCCTCGGCCTCGGTGATGATACCAGAGAGCCGTTGATTATCCAGGATTCGCACCAGGCGCGCACCGAGCAGATCGCGAGCGACGGTCAAGGGTGGTCGGTTGTAGAATTCTTGAGGAAGAATTTCTACCACAGAGTTCACAGCCTGCCCTGGCGGGCTAGGCCAAGGAGAACACGGAGATTTTTATTGGCGGCTTTTCCGCTTTTTCGAAAAAAACTTCTAAACACAAAGGTCACAAAGAAACACGAAGTAAAATCCATAAAAATGAGCTTCTTTTCCTTTGTGCCACTTTGTGCCCTTTGTGTTGAGTTCTCCCGCCAAATACGGGAAAGCCTAAAGGGTTTAATTGGCGAGGCGTTTATGGTGAATTACGCGGTCTTGAAGCGCGGGTCGCGCGCCAACGTCAGCCGCAAGCCTTCTTCCAACGGAACGGCCGGTTTATAGTTGAGTTTCTCGGCCGCCAGGTTCAAATCGGCGCACATGCGCGAGACTCCCCCCTCGGTCTGAGAGTTATAGATCACATTAGCCTTGCTGCCGGTGATTTCCAACACCAGCCTGACCAGGTCGCGCACGCTGGTCTCTGTCTTGCTGCCAACGTTGATCACCAACCCGTTGAGACCGGGCGCAGTGGCAGCGGCTACCATCGCTGCGGTCACGTCGTCCACGTAAACGTAGTCGCGCGTCTGTTGACCGTCGCTGTGGACGACCAGTGTCCCGCCGCGCAGCGCCTGGCGCAGGAAATATGGCACCACCGGCGGGTGGGAAGGCGGCAGGTGTTGACCTGGGCCGTAGGCGTTGAAGATGCGCAGACAAACCGTTTCGATTCCCCACAGCGCGCCGATCGTGCGGATGTAGTATTCCGCCGCCAGCTTCGAGACGGCATACGGCGAGCGCGGTTTTGTGGGCTGCGCCTCCGTCAAAGGCTGGATCTTTTGATCGCCGTAGATCGCGCCGGAGGAGGCCAGCACTACGCGCCGGACGCCGACATCGCGCATGGCCTCTATCAGGCTGACGGTCCCGCCAACGTTGACGGCGTTGTACTCGCGCGGGTACAGAATCGATTCTGGGACCGAAACCCGCGCCGCCAGATGATAAACGCAGTCCACCTCTTGAAGCAATGTCCACAATTTAGGCCGGTCGTTGACATCCCCGCGCGTGAAATGGACATCCGGGGCGAGTGCCTGTGGATCGCCGGTTGACAGATCGTCCAGGCCGCGCACTTGGTGTCCCTCGCGGGCAAGCTGGTTGGCAAGAGCCGAGCCGAGGAATCCGGCCGCTCCAGTAATTAAGAAGTTCATAGTCGTCAGAGAAAAGATTATAGCACAGGCAAGAATAATGGTAGCCCGAAATATGGCTACCATAATGGCAGCCTGGCCTCGCAGGACTGCCACTGATTACTGATCACTGGAAACTGATCACTTTGCTTTCCTGGCGTGCTCTTTTGCAAACTCTGCACCCCTGTGCAGCGCCTCGAAGTTCTTGGGAAGCAAATGCTTGTGGCGGCCCGGCATGTGCGCGGTCAGGGCTGCCTCGATATCTTCCAGCTTTAGCACGGGAAGCAAGGCTAAAAGTGCGCCGGTGGCCACGATGTTCGCCATTCGCCGGTCGCCGAGCATTTCAGCGATCTCGTTGCACGGAACGGCGACCGAGGTGATATCCTCTCGCTGCACTTCGCGATCCACCATCGAAGCGTTGACCACCAGTACGCCGCCCGCTTTGACCAGCGGCTCGTATTTATCCAGCGAAGGCAGGTTCATGACGACAATGGCCGGTGGATTGTTGACCAGCGGCGAGCCGATCTCCTCGTCCGCGACGACCACGGTGCAGTTGGCCGTGCCGCCACGCATTTCCGGCCCGTAAGAGGGGATCCAGGTCACTTCCTTGCCGGTATCCATGGCCGCGTAAGCCACCACCTGACCGGCAAACATGACACCCTGCCCACCAAAGCCAGCAAAAAGGAACTCAGTTTGCATTATGATTCTCCGTTCCTTGTGTCATTGCGAGCGAACGCTGGTCGAGTAAACCCGTTCTCTTCGGGGCGTATCGAGACCAAGTGAGCGTAGCAATCTCCTCGCGAATCGGGGATTGCTTCGCTTCGGTCTCGATGCGGCAAAAGAACACTGCCTACTCGACCTCTGCTCGTAATGACCCGAATCGTTTAGATTTTCAACGCCGCCACCGAAGGCGCAACCTTGTAATCGCCAAGCGGGAAGGCCGGGACCATGTGCTCCTCCAGCCAGGCCAGCGATTCGACCGGCGAGACACCCCAGCCGGTGCTGCAGGTGGAGAGCAGCTCGACCAGGGAGAAGCCCAGGCCGTGCAACTGCGTTTCGAACGCGAGACGGATCGCCTTCTTCGCCAGCCGGATGTTCTTGGGGTCGTGCAGGCTGCGGCGGACAATGTAACCTGCGCCGTCGAGCGTCGCCAGCATCTCGGCCATGCGGATGGGAAAGCCCTGCGCTTCCACGTCGCGGCCGTTGGGCGAGGAGGTGGTCTTCATGCCGGGCAGGGTGGTGGGAGCCATCTGGCCGCCGGTCATGCCGTAAATGGCGTTGTTGATGAAGATGATGGTGATGTTCTCGCCACGCGCCGCCGCATGGACGGTCTCCGCCATGCCGATGGAGGCCAGGTCGCCATCGCCCTGGTAGGTGAAGACGACCCGGTCAGGCAGGACGCGCTTAATGCCGGTGGCCATGGCCGGGGCGCGTCCGTGGGCGGCCTCGACAAAATCAGTGTCAATGTAGTTATAAGCAAACACTGCACATCCGACTGGCGCGACGCCGATGGCTCGATCCAACACGTTCATTTCTCCCAATACTTCAGCGACCAGGCGATGAGCCGTGCCGTGCGTGCAGCCCGGGCAGTAGTGCGACGGGGTTTGGGTCAGCCCTCTGGGGCGGGCGTATACCAGGTTCGTAGGATTGATTATCGCTGTTGAAACCATCGCATATACCTCTCATTCTTGTTAGCGGGACATCATCCGTTGGAACCACAGATCGGCGGGATCGTCATCGGGTTTCGATGGATTCTTGACCATCTCTTGGGTCTCGCACGTGATCTCATCCGGGAAGGGCACCACGCCGCCCAACCGACCATAGAAGCGGATCGGGACCCGATTCCTGACCGCGCGCTGGACATCCTTGAGCATCTGGCCGGTATTCATCTCCACCACCAGGAAGGATTTGGCCTGCTTGCAGATTTCCTCCACCCGCTTGTATGGATAAGGATTGACGCTGATCGGGCGGAACAGGCCGACCTTGATGCCCTGGGCGCGGGCGGCGCGTACGGACGAAAGCGCAACCCGGCCGGCTGTCCCGAAGCCGATGATGATGTATTCGGCGTCGTCAACGTAATACTCGCGGTAGCGGACTTCATTTGCCTCCGCCTGCTTCCAGCGTGAGAGAATCCGCAAGTTGACCTTTTCCTCGGTTGGAACGTCGAGGTAGATCGAGCTGAGAATGCGCCGCTTGCGTCTAATCGCCCCGCTGGTAGCCCAATCGTATTCCTTGCGCACAACGGGCTGCATTTCCGGCAATTTCACCGGCTCCCGCATCTGGCCGATGGAACCGTCTATCAGGATGGCGCAAATGTTCAGGTACTTTTGCGCCAGCTCGAAGGCCAGCGGCATCAGGTCAACCGCTTCCTGGATGGAAGCCGGGGCCAGCACGATGGGGTGATAGTCGCCATGGCCGCCGCCGTGGCAGATCTGGGCGTAATCGCCCTGTGAGGGGGCGATGTTGCCCAGGCCCGGGCCGCCGCGCATCACGTCCACCAGCACCATCGGCACCTCGGTGCCGGCGATGTACGAGAGGCCTTCCATCATCAGGCTGATGCCGGGACTGGAGGAGGAGGTCATCACGCGCGCGCCGGTGCAGGCCGCGCCGTAGACCATGTTGATAGCCGCCGGTTCGCTCTCGGCTTGGACGAATGCCCGTCCAAGCTCCGGCAGGCGATGAGACATGTATTCGAGCACCTCGTTCTGCGGGGTGATCGGGTAACCAAAGTAGGCTTCCACGCCGGCGCGGACGGCCGCCTCGGCAATCGCTTCGTTGCCTTCCCATAATTCTCTTGGCATATTTTCTCCCGTGAATCTGCGACCGCGAAGGAACGAAGTCCGCGAAGATACTTCTAAAAATTTTTCTTCGCGGTCTCCGCTTTTTCGCGGCTAATCTATGCAGTGGCAGGAACCGCCTTGCTTAATTCGCGGTAGACGGTGATGGCGGCATCCGGGCAGATGATGGCGCAGATCGCGCAGCCGGTGCAGCCATCTTTGAAAACGTGAGCTGGATGGTAGCCTTTGGTGGTCAGGCGTTCCTCATCCAGCTCGATTACCTTCGGCGGGCAGGTGCTGATACATAACTCGCAGCCCTTGCAGAACGTATCGTTGACTTCGATCCAGCCTTTAGCAGGCATTCATTGCTCCTTATCTGAGAAGTTGGACAAGGTTTGTGGATATTAATTATCCGCATTGATTATCAGCATCTTCTCGAAAAGTAAGGGGAGACGGGGGTGTGCTGACGGCGAAGCCGCCCACACACCCCCGGTGTGCCTAGTTTATTGAGAGATGCGATTATACTATTATAGCAGAGGGCGGGTAGTGTAATGCGTCATAACCGAGGATTTACATATTTCCTTGTATTTTCCCATCCAGCAAGACCTCCGAGGCTTTGAACCTCGGAGGTCTGCTGATATGTATATGAGCTCATGTTTTGAAGTAGTTGTGGTGACCGTTGCGGCTTTACGCGCTCACCAGCGCCTCGAAGCGCGGGTCGTCGCGGATGAACTCGAAGTCCGGGTCGCGGCGCACCCAATCGGGCGTGGTTTGCTTTTTCTCCAAAGATTCCTTGAGCAATGTCAAAGCCTGGTCGGTATCCCCGCAGATCGCCGCGAAGCAGGCCCGGTTGTATTCTGTTTCATCCTTCATGGTCGGCAGGGCAATCGTGATGTGCTTTTTGGCCTCGTTTTCGTTGCCCAACCTGCGGTAGTATCCAGCCAATGTACAGTGGGCGAGGTTGTAATCCGGGTTCAATTCGACGACTTTTTGAAAGGCGCGGATCGCCTCATCATAGCATTTTAGAGCTGCGTAGACGAGGCCCAAGTGGTAGTGAAATACTTCTCGGTTCGGGTCGAGAGCAACGGCCTGTTCGAATGCCGCGACGGCCTCATCGTAGCGTCCGGAGGTTCTGAAGAGATTGCCCAGCGTGTGCCATGCGCGCGCGTTTTTGGGATTGAGTTCAGTCACTCTTTGGTATGTGGCGATGGCCTCGTCGTTGGCATGGTTGGCGATTAGAGCCGCGTTTTGACCAGGCGCAACAGGACTTTGACCCGGAACGGCGATCCCTGCCTCGTTATTGACAACTTCCTCAACAGGCCTCACATCCTGACCGATTGCCTGTGGAGCGTTCCCGACCGAAGGCTGGGCTGGAAAAACCTCGGCCGTTTTCTGCTCTGCGACTCTGGCATCCTCTTTGTTGGTAACAATCGTCTCATCGAGATGGCCCATATCATAATGAAGTTCGCCGAGATCAATCCAGGCAAAGGCGCGGTCATGCCCGAGGTCCACATCGTTTTGATCCTGTGTGATGGCATCCTCCTTGTCCGCTGCAAGGGCTTTATCCGCGTACCCCGGGTCAGTATCAACTTCGACCAGGCTATCCCTGAGCGTGTCATCCTGCGGGTTGGGCAGGGCCAAGCCAACGTTCTTTTGATAAGCGATAATTTTATTACCATTGCCATCAGGCGCGTCCAGTCCAGTTGCTTTATTGTAAGCATCGTTGACCTCATCCTTGTGGCCTGAGCCGTCGCGCCTGATGCCCGGATCGGTTTTGATCAGCGCCTTGTGCGGATCGAACATGACCAGCTCGACGGTTCTTTGATCTATTGAGAGGGCATCATTTTTTTCGGAGACAGCCTCGTCCATGCTGCCGGGATCATGATGATGTTCGCCATGATGGATTCCGTCGAGATCATTCTTGAAGGCGGCCTCCTCGGGTTCGAGCTCGATGGCTCTCTGATAGGCTGCAATGGCATTCCCGGCGTCATCCAGCTGCCAGTAGGTGTGACCGAGCCGATTCCACGCGACAGCTTTATCCTTGTTGTTGCTGAGTAACTCTATGCTTTTTTGATAGAGCGGGATCGCTTCTTCGTATTTTCCTTGATGTGAGTAAGCGAAAGCCAAATTACAATACGGCCAACCGAATCCGTGATCTTGCTCGATGGCTTTATTGTAAGCGTTTATAGCTTCATCGTATGCGCCTGCATTAAGGTAGACATTCCCCTGCTCGTTCCAGAGGAGGGCGTTATTGGGGTCAATTTCAAAAGCTTTTTGGTATGCTTGGATGGCCTCTTCGCTGCGTTTTTGCTTTTCGAAGATGTTCCCCAAGTTGATCCAGGGATGGACGATGCGCGCATTGATCTCGATCGCCTTTCGAAAGGCGCCTATGGCCTCCTCGATGCGTTCTGAGTTTGCAAACACCTCTCCTAAACCGATCCAGGGGTAGGCGCAGTTGGGGTCACATTCGATTGCCTTTTGGTATGTAGCGATTGCGTCTTCACTGCGCCCCAATTTATGATATACATTTCCTAACCCATTCCAACTGATGGCATCCAAAGGATTGAGCTCGATTGCTTTTTCGAGGGTAGCGATGGCTTCCTCGTCGCGGTCGAGCTGGCTGTAAAGATTTCCCAGGTTATTCCAGGGAAATGCCTGGTAAGGAGCGATAGCAGCAGCTTGTTTCAATAACTCGATGGCCTCATCAACTTTCCCCAGAGTCGTGTTCACGAGCGCGACCGCATTAAAACCGACCGCTTCGAACCATTTATCTTGAGTGTAGGCGGCGATCTCCAGGGTGGTTTGTAAGAACCGGAAAGCTTTTTCGTAATCCCCTCTTCGCCAATGCAATACACCCAATGCAAACAGCAGGTTCCCGCGTATGGCAATGGATTCGTCCCCTTCGGGCAATTCGTTCAGCATCGCATCCCGCAGGGCGATTTTTGCGTCAATATCGTCGAGGGGTTCCGCATATTCGCCAATGCCTTGCCAGGTCGCTTCCAAGGCGCGAAGCGAGATCTGTTCAGGCATAGGCGGCTCGACGAACTCGATGACCCGGTGGCGATAAGCCCAAAAGTCTGGGGCGTAGTGAGCCAGGTCATTAGCCTCATTCTCTGTCAACCAGAAGACAGCGCGAATCCGCATATCAATAAAGTGTTCCCGACCGATGCTGAGCGCCCGAAATGCCCTGGTCCCATCCTTATCGCCTCCCAATCTTAGACCCTCGATAAAGAAGACCGTCTTGTCCAGGTCAGCGATCTCCGAAAGGTATAAAGGGATATCCGAATTTTCATCATTGGAGATCTGGAAATGATGGATATTCTGCGCTATGTCTATCAATCTATTCTTTAGCATGGTTTTGGCGTCTGCGTGCACATACTTCGAGTCATAAACCGCCAGCAGAATGGATGGCCGCTGCCACTTGATCGCCAGTTCCAGTTCCCTAAAGAGGATATCCACCCGATCCTCGAAAGGCTCAACATCCTGGTATTCGACACGGATGTCTTGATATGTGTTATTCATTTAATATTTTCCTCAGAACGGGATGAACATCACACCAGTTTTCGCCATTTCGATATTCCAGCAAGGCCAATAGTTGCAGCAGCGGCCTCAACCGGTCGTTGTACTCGAGGCGGTTGTTTTCGTTGACCGTTCTCAAGATTTCCAGGTCATCCTTATCCAAAATGCGCCGGTACTCATTGCGGATCTCCGTGGTTGCCGCTTCCACATCGCTACTCTCGACTTTGTCAGCCTTGCGCCGCCTGGCCCGCCCGATGGCCGTGCGCATAATGCGCGCCATTTCCCGGAAAACGCCGCCGCTGTAAGTAATTGCATCCTCCAGCGCCAGGGGGGCAATGAGATTGGAGTTCATCCGCAGATGTGCGAAGCTGCGCAGCGTATCGTATCCTTCTTGGTCCTTCTCATCAGGTTTTTGGGGAGGGTGCAGCATGATATTGGGCAAGAAGTAGGCCTGATCGCGGATGGCGTCGAAATCCTTGCTGTAGAATAAAGCGCTAGAGACGGTATAGACAATGGCGCAAATGGGCTGCATCATTATCTCGCGGCGATCATGAAAGATCGCCCTGGCTTCTTCCAGATTGGGCTTATCCAGGTCGTCAATGAGGATGAGTGGGATGCGCCTCTCTTTGCTATAAATGGCCGCAGCAATGTTATTGATGACTGCAATCAAGCCGGTGATATCCCTTTCGAACACCTGACGTAGTTCGGCGCGCGTCTTGGGTTCCAGTTTCATCTTCAACCCCGCATTGGCGAAGAAGGCATCCACTGCCGCGCCGAATTCGAACTCCAATGGGCGACCGGAAATCGTCCTTACTTCTTCTTCGACTTTTCCCCTCCAGCTATTCAGCTCTTTGAGCAATTGTTCGGGCAGTTGACCTCCTCTTTTCCGATAATCGCGGAACATGCGACCGCCGACGGCGAGCAACACATCCCGAAAATCCAGATCAATGATGTCTGCTTCCTCGCGGATGGTGAAGTTGATCGGCCAATATTTTTTCTGGATCTCTGGATTGGACATCAGGTGGAGCAGTTCGGTTGATTTCCCGCAGCCGCGGTGCCCGGAGAAGAAGAACTTCGGCGGGCGATAGAAGGGCGCCAGCAAGGCGTCTTCTAACTCGGCGATCGGGTTGCCAGGCCGGTTGATATAGAATGGGTTGGGTTCCCCATTTTCACCGGGCTTGAGGGGCAAATCAAGTTCGAAATTAAGCCAGGCACGGTCGAAATCTGTAGCCAGGAAGTACTCGAATTTGCTCATAATTTCCTCTTATAAAAAGCTGACAATTTCGCACAACATGACTGTTGCGCACTGAATAAGGATGCGCCGCAGGTCAGCGCGCGATCCGATCATCTCAACCCACGGCGAGGTCGAGCATGACGAAGCGTTGAGAATTGGTTTCAGCATCCTGCAATTGCGTTTCCTGCTCGTGCCAATGCGCTGGCGACCAGACCTCGAAGTAATCGCCCTGCCCGACCAGGACCGCCTCGCCGTTCAGGTTTGCGAACTCGCGCAGGTTTTGCGGGACGAAAATGCAGCCAGCCTCGTCCATCTCCAGTTCAGAGGCAGCGCCGAGAATCATACGCAGCAGGAGACGCGCCAGGGGGTCCGTCAGGTTCATCGCGGTGACCCGCCGGTAGATCTCTTGGAATGCCTGCGCGGTGAGCACCCACAGGTTGCGGTCGAACCCCTGCGTAACGAACGCGCCGCCGGAGAGACGTTCACGAAAGCCTGCCGGGATCGTCAAGCGGCTTTCATCATTGATCGCACGGTGGTATTGGCCTATAAACATTTGGATCCTTCCTAACCAGGGT
>Ga0315293_10000338_pt1 | contig 42660 bp, 64 predicted proteins | sample YL17G13_20_MG_FD_203071 | JGI IMG/M metagenome (GOLD analysis project Ga0315293, IMG submission 203071) | Sediment microbial communities from Yellowstone Lake, YNP, Wyoming, USA - YL17G13_20 | ecosystem: Environmental > Aquatic > Freshwater > Lake > Sediment | place: USA: Wyoming | collected... | reverse complement strand
CAAACCTTCGGACTCGCGTCTGTCAGTGGCTCGAATTCGCGGGTTTCAGGATTCATCATGACCTTCCTCCTTCCCAGCACCAGGATCCAACTTCACGCGCCACGCATGGCGCCGGGTCTCGCCGTGGACAGGGCAGTACCCGAGCAGCTCGCGCTTCCTCTCGACGTACAGCGAGACACACTCGCACCGGTACTCCTCGAACCACTGCCGGGCATGCCGTCGCTTCATCGTTCCACCTCCACAAACAGCGGTGCCGTACCCTCGATGCGGCGGCGCGCCATCTCGACGTACTCCGACGAAAGGTCAATGCCGAGGAAGTCGCGGCCAGCTCGCAGCGCCACCACACCCACGGTGCCGGAGCCGGAGAAGGGGTCGAGGACCGTGTCGCCTGGCTTGCTCCCCGCCGCGATACACGGCTCGACCAGCGCCTCGGGGAAGGTGGCGAAGTGCGCCTCGGGGTACGGCTGCGTGGGGATCGTCCAGACGGTCCGGCGGTTCCGGGAGAGGCCAAACGGAGAGTCATGATCGCCGCCCGCTAGGCGCGCCGCCTTCACATTCTCGACGATCCGCCTGCCCGAGGCGTGCGGACCCTGACTTGCGTTCTTATACCGGCCCCTCCGGTGCCGATGCGAGGTCGACTGTTGATCCCACCCGCTCGGGACCTTCGCGCGTCCTAGTCGGTGCTGTCGATAACCCTGGCCGGGCACTTCGGCCTCTTTCGTCTCTCGCTCAAAACTGAGGGCCCGGACGTGCTGCGGAGTCGCCCGTTCCCGGATCGTCTCCGCGTCGTAGTAGTAGTCGTGCCCGCGCCAGAGGTTAAGCCGGGACCACCGCCGGGATTGTTCCCCGTTTACTAAGTAGGTCTCATCGCGCCAGTCCCCCGGCGGCTCCGCGTCTCGTTCCTGCCCGCCGTGGGCGTGATCCCTCCAGATGTAGTCCGGCGCCGGCTCCGAGAAGGCCCACACTCTCCGCCTGGTGTGGTACCAACAGGTCGTCTCGCCGCTCTTGGTCAGCAAAAAAAGGTACTCGTGTGCCTTCGTGGGCCGCTCCGTCACACTCTCCGGCATGGGGTTTGGTTTGCTCCAGATGATGTCGGAGCGTAGCCACCAACCGTCGGCGCGAAGTGCAAACGCGACCATCCAGGGGATACCGCAAAGGTCCTTGTCCTTGAGCCCCGCCTGGGGCAGGCGGTTCGGCGACACGCCCTCGAGGTGGCTGCCCGTCGCCTTGGACTGCATCGGGGAGTTCTCCCAACGGTGAGAATCCTTGCGGTAGCCCCCGCGGTCTCCCGAGTGGTAGCAGTCCCCGAGGTTGAGCCAGAGTGTCCCGTCGCCCGGCAGCACCCGCCGCACGTCTCGGAAAACCTCAACCAGCTTGGCGACGTACTCCTCTGGCGTGCGCTCAAGGCCGAGTTGGCCGGCAATACCGTAGTCCCTCAAAGACCAGTAGGGCGGCGACGTGATGCAGCACTGCACCGACTCATCCGGTAACAGCCGAAGCTGTTCTAGCGCGTCGCCGCAGAGGAGACGAATCACGGGAGCACCCGCCAGAGTTGGCTCATCCCTCCGCCTCGCCCGGGTAGGCGTTGTGCTCCACGCCGTCGAGCAGTCGGCCAGCGGCTTTCTTGGCGACGCGACGCGACACGTTCTCCAGATCCCAGACGTGGTACTTCTCCAACCCATCGAAGGAGAAGCTGTTCCCACGACAAGGCACAGGTGTCCACTCCCCCCATTGCTTGAAGAAGAACGGCACGTCTGCGGCCTGGCACTGGTCGCGGACCGATCTGAACCAGTCCGGGTGCGCCGGCCGAGCGTTCGGGCCACTCTCCCCGCCAGCGATCACCCAATCCAGCTTTGTTTGGTGGTCGTTGTGCCAGTAGCCCCGGAGCGCATCCACAAACAACTGGCGGCTGCTCCCTAGAACGACGTCGCCACCTGGATCGTGAGGAAGTTTGCAGAAGTCCACCGGCCCGAGCGCCGGCTCGTAGCAGACGAACCGCACCGCCGCGGGGCAGCGCAAGAGGTGGGGAATCCGCTCATTGGCGGTTGCCTGGTCCTCGATCGAGGTCCCGAGCCAGACGTTCGGCAAGAACGGTTTGCCGAATAGGTACCGGCACATCGGCCCGACGTTCTCGGCCATCGTACTCGGGCGCTTTGTGAGCACGAGGAAGGTGTGTCGACTCGCCGCCTCCATGCGCTTCCAGACCTGCACGGCAAACCACATCAGCATGGCTGAATGAAACAGGTCGGACATCGAGCACACAAACACTCGCCGCGCCTTGCGCCAATGCAGCGGTTCGTCGAGGCGCTCCGGGCGCATGGTCAGGGCGAACGGGTGCTCTGCCGGGTAGCCAAAACGCCCGGCGAACCTCTTCGCCTGCCGCTCGGCGTAGCAATGCGCACACCCGGCGCTGACCTTCGTGCAGCCGGTGACGGGGCTCCAAGAAGCATCCGCCCACCCAATCTTAGTCCGCCCACTCATCGTCGTCCCTCCCAGGTCGGCGTTGCCGCTCCCACCGATGCCGGCCGACCTGCGGATCCCATCCCCACCAGGGGAACAGCCAGGCCACCAGGGCCCCCACCGCGTACCACGCCAGCACGACAAGGTTCACCACCACAACGGCCAGGACGTAGCCGACCGCCACCGCACCCAGGACGTACAGCACGATCACTCCGTCACCTCCGCCGGCGCGAGCTCGCCCAACCGTTCGAGTGCCAGCCGCAGCACGGCGGCCGTGTTCGCGATCGCTACCGTCTGCGGGACGGGCTCACCGAGGGCCACCAGCGCGTTCCACAGCGCGTCCCCGATGATCTGCAGACGACCAACCCGAGAGCAGCCCGCCGTGAGCAGCGCCTCACTGGCCCGGTGGAACATCACGACGGGGAAGTGCTGGACCGTCGTTTTCGCGTCGCGTGAGAGCGCGTCGAGCCCGGGTAGGTTGTGCAAAGCCAACGCGAGCGGCCGCAGCGCCGCGATGCAGTCGAAAAGGAACGACGTCGGATCGCCGACCCCGGCGAGCGAGTTGACGCAGGCGACGACGCGCTCCCGCACTTCCGGCCCCGCGAACCGGATCTCCGCCACCGAGCGACCGTGCTTGTCGAGGACCACCCTCTGATCGGGCCCTGACAGCCGCCACGGTTCCCCGTGGTCTTGCACACACGCCACCGCTCGCTCGTCGGCCATCACTTCACCCCCCGGCTGTGAATGCCGGTGTAAATCTCCCAAGGCGGTTCCCACGTCGGCGGTGTGGTTCTCGGCCCGGGGTCGCTCGATTGCACGGCCCACAAGACGATCGCCGCGAGCAGGCCCAGGATCACCACCACCAGCACCGCGTACCCAAGCATCCATCCTCCAATCTCAGTCCACGCCCCAACCCTTCGTCCGCGCCCACCAGCGCGCCACGCCGACGCTCATGCGCTCGCGCGGCTTGGCGTGCAACAGCGCGTGTGGGTCCTCGATCACGCTCCACGGGACCCAGGACTCGTACTCCCCGTCGAACTCGACCAGGACGGCGTGCTCGGTCGCGCGCACCAAGTAGGCGTCCAGGTACACGAATGGCTCCCCGCCGTTGCTCGCCCTCACGGTCATGTGCTGTCCCAGCCGCTTCTCGTCGGCCGGGCCCTCCCAGCCAGGAGCTTGAGCACCGTGTTCCAATCCATGAACCGCCACAGGTAAACCTCGACGCCTGGGCACGCGCCGAGGTCGTCCGCCCAACCCTTCTGCTCGGGCCTCTCGCGCTCGGTGTTGTTCTTGAGCTCGGCGAAGATCAGCCGCCGCTGCCGGCGCGACACCAGCACCAGGTCGAGAAACCCCTCCTCGCTCTTGCGGCTGTCGTGGGTGTGGTAGGCGCGATAACCCATGCGCTTGGCTGCGTCGACGAGTTGCGCCTGGAAGTCGGCCTCGCTCGTGAAGATCGGCAGGACCTCGGCGGGTTTCATAGTTCGGGCCCCGGGACCAGCATTTTCACGAGGTCGCGGACGTCCGCCAGGATCCCCCGCACCTGTCGAATCTCGGAGAGCAGCACCGAGTCGACGAGCTGGCCAATACCGCCGGTCACAAAGTTGGGCGGTACGGCAGGCGCCACCGCCCCGGCCAGACCAAGCTCACCACCACCGCGGCGCTCGATCTCGCCGGCGAGTACCTGACCTTTGTCCCGCTGCTGCTCGAGACCCGCGGCGCGCGTGTAGCGCCTCCGCAACGTCTGCCAACTCGCCGTCCGGTGTCGGCCGCCTCGCTCTCTCCCGAGGGTCACGGGATCCAGCGGCTCGAGCCGCACGAGCTCCTCCTGGCTGTCAACCTCGGTGACGAGCACGCACGCAGTCGTCACCAAGGAGCCGTCCAGGCGATCCAACTCGCAACGGCGCCGGGTGTAAATCTGCCGGAGCCCAGGTGCCTCGTCACGTTCACGCTTTCCCGCTACCCTGCGCGCTTTCAGCATCACACCCCTCCCTTGTCGGTACACGCATGCCCCAACGCCACGCCCCGAACTGATTGCGATGCGACGAACACAGGACGTCAAAAGCCCCGTGTCGGTGCGGTTTCTCAACCCCCCACTCGAAGCAGATCAGGCACGACTCCGATCCCTCCACCCACCGGTAGAGGTTCGGCACCCCGCCTCCCGCTCCAGGCGTCGTTGTGGGTTTTCCACAGGAAAGGGGAGGGAACGGCTGCGAAGCAGCCGAGGGAGGGGTGCCTCTGTCTTTGTCTCTCAACTGAATCACTGAAGCACTACTGTGATTCAGTGATTCAGTGAGGGGTTCCCCGGACGGTTTGGCGAACGGTTCCCCGAACGATTCGGCGAACCCTTTGGCGAACCCTTTACCCAACGGTTCGATCAACCGTTTAAGTGCCTGGTAAACCTCGCCCTTGAGGTCACAATCCGGGAGCCTGCCGAAGCACTTGCCCCACTTGACGACCACGTTCGGGTTGGCTGGCCGGTTGTACTTCACCGCCTCCGGCAGCCAGACGAGGCAATGGTTCCAGTCGGCTTTGACCATACCCGCGCCTAACAGTTCCCCGAACGCTTTGTCGAACGGTTCGCCGAACGGTTGCGGGGTGTTGGGTTGACCAGGCGCCGCGATGCCGTTGAGCCCGGCCCACTCCGCACCGAGGCGGTCGATCAGCGCGCCGCGCCCGGCCTCGATCACCCCGGGCAACGGTCCGGTCAGATCGCCGGTCAGCAGGTAGAGGAACAGGCCGCGCGAACAGGGCGGCATGGGCGGCAGGCGGGAGAACGAGCCCTGCCGCCACATGCGCGGCCCGAACACCACGCGGTAGACTCCGCGCTCCGACTCGGACCTGGCCATGACCGCGCTAGAGTTGCAGCCGCTCGGTCAGCTCAGCCAGGCCGGATGCCAGCACCTGCACGCGGCAGTAGAGCGAGTGCAAGCGTTCGGTGACCGGCGAGAAGCTGACCGGCGGCATGGGCTCCTTGGCGTTCGGTACGTCGGTGCGCGGCTCCTGGCTGATGACCGGGACCAGCCGCTGAGCAAGCGCACCAGCCCGCGCCTCCAACCCCTCCACCGCGCGCTCGATCATCTCCAGGCGGTGAAGCACGGAACCCGGTTTCACGTCTGCCCTGCCCTCGGGTACTTCTCCAAGTGTCCTCGTCATGACTCACGCCCTTACCCGATCACGCGCACGTCGGCCGGGAGGCGCTCCCGCAGCCACGCGACGATCGAATCCACCGCCTCCAGGCGCCACGCCTCGGTCAGGACCGGGAACAGGCCGCAACGCGGCGCGTTCTCCGGCCCCTTGCCCACCCGGAACACGAACGGCGACTCCGGCTGCGCGACCTCCGGGAACGTCCGGTACGGCCGCAGCATCACCGGCGAAGGAACCTGCGCCGCAGCGAGGCGTTGCACACCCTCACGCAGCGAGGCGGTCTGCGACACCCCGTCGTCGAGCAGGTTGACCGTGGACTCGCTCGTGAGGTTGCCCGCCACCGCCAGGACACGCCCCGCCTCCGCGGTCAGCACGAATCCCGCGAGCAGGCCAATAATGAACTCCTCCTGCGCCAGGTAGGTGTTGAACCGGAACTGACAGCGGTTCGGCGACAGGGCCCGGGCCAACACCGGACGCTCCAGGAAGGCTCCGCCGATAACGCTCACGACGTCGACCAGGCCGGGGTCGGCAACGTGCACGGCGAGTAGGTTCCCGCTGACGGGCGCCACGTTTCTGACGTCGTACTCCCCGAGCGAGAACCTGCGCGGGCCGCCGATATGAACGGTTACATCGTCCGCCGGGACCTCTGGAGTTGGTGCCGCGCCCACCAGGTACTCCACCAGGCCGGTCAGGGTGGCGACCACGAGTGCGGCCGGCTGCGGGTCCTTGACCGGCCTGAGCGGCTCGGTCGCGTACGTCCGGCCCTCGACCTTCACCGTTTGCGGACGCGCCAGCGCGACGAGGTACTGCGCGAACTCTTTCAGCATCGAACTACTCCCTCCTGTCCCCGTTGACCGCGTGGAGCTTGGGCGGTTCCGCGGGGGCTTCCGGGGCGACCACGCCAGGCGCGGGCCCGCCCATCTCATTGAACAGCGTGCCGGTGACCCCGATCTCGCGCGCCGCGAGCTCACCGTCCGCCGTGACGCCGAGTACCGCGTCGGACTCGAACACCCGCCACGGCACCAGGCGGTTCGTCACCCAAAACCGCAGCGTCACGCGCTTGCGGTCCTCCTTGGGCAGCAGCCGCACGTGCAGGACGACCTCGCGCGACGGCTTGTAGTCGGTGTTGGGGTCAGCGATGTTGGTGAGGACCTTCTCCAGGGCCTCCGCGAACTGCTCCGCCGCCGCCCCACCACCGAGGTTGACCAGGCTGAGGTTGTCGGCCGGCACCTCACACCTTCCCCTCGTCGAGCTCGTGGCCCTCGCCGTACCAAGCGTCACGCGCCTTCGTCGCGGCATCGAACGCCGCCAAACACGCGACGAGGTAGTCCGCAAGGAACAAATCGGGCGTGTCCGAGCCGTTCTCCTTGCTGTGCTGGTTGATGAGCTTCTGCAGATCGTCGCGAAACTCGTCCGACTTCGCCCGCTCCGGCTGTGGCTCGGGCTCCCCCAAATCCGTGTCTCTCTCCATGACGTCCTCCAGGTCCAAGTTGCAGCCCCCGCCGCCCACGGGGGCTCACATCCGCTAGCTTGTCTCGCCGGTTTGCAGGGCGGCCGGCGCCGCAGAGTGTTGGGCCCCTACATGCAAGCACCTCCTCTCACCCACCAAGAATCCCCGCGTCTTTCCATGCCTCCCGCCACCAACGCAGAGAGTGAAGTTTCCGTCGAGACTGTGAGAGGAAGGCGTGACCCCTTACGATCACCCACAACCAGCCCAGTCTTTCCAACAGCGTCCTGTCGTTCATCCCCCCACCTCCCCTCATAAGCGCCGGCGCTCGAGCTCTTGCGAGATCGCCCGCATCCGGCGCGCCAGTTCCTCAGCCTCCGCCGACTCCGAACCCCGCACGGAGGCGGGCAACCAGGTCCTGCTCGCACGTCGCTCCGCCGCGCGTCGCAGGAACACGAGCTGCCGGCGGATGTGCACCAGCTCGGCAGTCCCGAGGCCCTCGATCACCTTCTGGATCTCCTTGCTGTCCCTCCGGCCGTGATAGAGCAACGCCCGTCCTGCTGAGCCGCGCGGGACCTCGGTGGCGAAGTCAGACGGCAATCGAGCCTCCAGCGAGCCAGTCTTTGATGGCGTCCGGACCATCGCCCCGGATGATGGTCGGGATGCAGATGTCGTGGACCGGGCCCCGGGCCGACTCGCGCGTTGGACCCATGCCGGGCAGTGCGAGCGGGAGATCGCACTCCACGCACCGCGCTACCCTGCGCACCTTCCACTTGAGGAACCAGCGCAGCATCGCAACCTCCTCACCGCCTAGAGAGCCAAAGCGCCGCCCCATAGAAACAGGCGGCGAGGAACACCAGCGGAAGGGCAATCAAGGTGGCCGGCCACAGAAAGGCCAGCCCACACACGAGCGCCGGCGAAGCCTCCTCCTCGAAACGAATCAGACCGGCCGCCACAACCAGGCTGACGAACAGGTAGGCGAGGATCCAGATCATCATCATCACTCCACCTCCAGCAAGCCACGTTCGATCGCGTAGAGGTAGAGTTGCCGGAAGAGCCATTGCCACACCGGCATGCCGAGGTCGCGCTCAAACTCCGCGAGCCTCCCTTGGGCGAGCATGTGATGGCGCCAGCAGGCCCAGAAGCCGGCGAAGTCCGAGCCCCCGAGCAGCGGGTCGCTGCCCCTGGCGCCAGTGCGTTTCTCGTGGTGGAACTCCAGACCCCCGTAGCACTGAGGTCCCTTCGCGATGCAACCACCCAGCCTCAGCCACTCCCTGAAAGCCTCGGTTGTCGTGCGCTTCGGCTTTTCGAGGTTCATCGCTCCGCCTCACGCCAAGCCAGGGAAGCGCCGCAGGAGCGCCACCCTGGTATCAACCTCAACGAGCTCGAGAACCGTCATGACTGCCGCCCCTTCACCACGACCGAGCACGGGGGACAGAGATAGCGGGTGGAAGCTCGGTACATATCGGACATGAACTCGTTGTAGGGGCGGCCTTCCCCGGCCGCGATCGCACGCCAACAACGACCGCAGTGTGCGCGCCTCACGTTCGACGAAAACCGCCACGCCCCGCTCGTCAGGTCGATCCTGCCGTGGCGTCGGAGGAACTCGAAGAGCGCCGGCGAGGGTACAGCGCTCATACCCGACCCCCGGCCTCGTCATGGACGCACAGCCTGGACAGCAGCGCGTCCACCAGGTAGTAATCACCACGCCGGCAGAGCACGCGACCGGTGCGGTCCATCCGCTTCTCGAATTGGCCCTTGGGCATTTCGATCGTGGCGGCACGCGTCCCCTCCGGGGTCAGGAAGACCACGGTGAGCGCCTGGAACGTCGCGCCGTAGTGGTGCGGGTTGGGCACCCCGACACTTGAGACGACTACACAGCGCCTCTGGTCAGTTGGTGCGCCACAATCCGATTGACGCGGCCGATACTCCGGGAACAACGACGCCCCCATACCCACCCCTTTCCCAAAACCGACTTCCCCGCCGAAGATCGGCGTGTGGCGGTTCACACCACTTCCCCTTCAAGGCTGGCCGATCCGGCCTCGTTTGAATCCAGTCTCAGTTGTGACTCGGGAATCGCGGCTCGCGAATGGGGTCTACTGTAACAACTTGACTCTTTATATCTTATCGGACATTGCAGGTAGACATGAAGGTCCCGGGCCGGGCCAACCGGTTCTGGACAAGATGTGAGATCAGGCTCAGTCGGCGAGCCACGACCCGGGGCCACTTGGTTTTGCGAGGTTGTTTTACCTGATCTCACACTGCCATCCTGGGGCCCGGTTTTGCGTTTGTCAAGAGCGCCATTGTGGCACAACGTCCGGTAAGACCGGTTATGTCAAAAAAGGACAGGCCCGTGCAGGCAGTCTGGACCATCTCAAGCCCTAGGGGCCGTTCTGTGCGCGCACGGGCACTTTGAAGGAGGTGTTTGAGGCGGCGGACTTACTGGCGTGTCCCTCCCCCGGGTTGACTTAAACAACGCCCGGCGGTTAAGGTGGCGCCGGCGGTGACCGCCATGAGGTCAGATTGAGAGAACGTCTCGAACAGTGGGCCTATCTCATCGTGGCCCTCGCGATGTTTGCAGTCACCGGCTTTGGACTGTACGAGGTCGGCCGGTGCCTGCTCCACGGCCGCATCTTGTGCGCGGCCGCGGCCGTGGTCTCCGCGGGCCTCGGGATCTGGCTCATTCAGCTGGTCGGTGGTTCCGTCATGGGGGTCCTCCTGGCCGTCTTCACCAAGAACGAGCAGAAAGCGTGAGAGCACCCTTAGCCTTGGCCGTTGTCCTACTCGTCACCGCATGCGGAGGCGGAGACAACGGCTCACCCACGGAACCACAACCCCTCACACTGACCGGCACGTGGGCCGGCACGATCGTCGATAGCGTCGGTGGCCACGGAACCGTTAGGGCAACCGTTCGACAAGACGGGAACCAGGTCACCGGAACCTGGGCCGCCACCTTTACCGACCCACGTGGCAATAACGGTGGCAGCCTCTCGGGGACTGTGAATGGGTCAGCAGTCAGCCTGACGCTGTACGGGCCGAACGAAGGCGTTTGCCCATTTCGCGTCACCGCTACCTGGTCCGGCGACCGGCTCACCGGGACCTATGCGGCCTTCAGCTGCACAACCGCCATCACGGGAAGCCTAGACCTGCGGCGCCAGTAGATGGCCAAGGGCGACGCGGCCCGCTACCTGATCTGGAACCACGACAATGGTCACGGAAAAAGAGCCACCCCCGGCGAGAGTCCACCGGGAGTGGCTAAGGGCGTGATGCACCCGCGGGGTGTTGCGGGTTCTGTAACTCCACCAGGAAAAAAGCGCCGGCCCCCGCTGGCTAGTCGGGGGCCGACCGAGAAGGCCGCGGGAAAAGGAGGACGGAAACCCGCGGCCGAGCTATCGGCTTGCAGCCTAAGGGCTCCGCCCAGGCGCCGGTACCGGCGGCTTCGCCGCGTAGGGTGCCAGCAGCGTCTCGAGCTTTTCGATGTGCCCTTCGAGGATCACGCGTGCTCCCACCTGCTTCGTCGCGCAATCTGCATCGGTATCGCCCGCCACGCAGCACGGGACCGCGGGCCGCGGCGGCACCCTGACGGTCGGGCACTCGATGGGCGCAGGGATGAGCGCCTCCTTCGGCGGTGCCGTCGAGCAGCACCCTACGGCGGCGGCTGCTGCCAGCGCGAGCAAAATTCGTCGTACCGTTCGCGTTCCCATGCCATCACCTCCACGCACGGCGCGGCCGGCGCCGGCCGTATCTCCGTGATCGTCTTGAGCCGCCACTTCGTGCCCGTCTCGATCACGGGCACGCGCGCTTCCGCCTCTCTGACCTCCGCCTTCATCCGTTCACCCCGGGCGACCCACGCGCGCACCGCGGCGTTCTGCCGGTTCATCGAGAGCGAGAATTGCTTGGTCAAGACCTTGTAGGTTGCGAGGTCCGCCGCGTAGAACTTGTGCGCCACCCAGGCGCCGCCAGCGGCCGAACCCGCGAGCGCGAGCCCGGCGATGATGAGCTTAGCCTGCAGGAACATTGCTCCCTCCGTTTCCCTCCACGCCAGCGCGCTGTTTCAGTTCGCGCGCCTCGTTCCAGAGTGCCTCCATCCGTTCATCGCCCAGGAAGCAGCACAATGGCGCAAAGTGATCTACTGCCCTGTTAAGGTCTGCCGCCCGGCCCTGGGTAAACTCGACAATCCGCGGATCTTCGACGAACTCCTCCGCAAGCCGAACGGTCACGAGAATCCCGTTGAGGCCCTCGCCGGGGCAGGGTGACCAGTGTCTCTCGCACCACCGCGGGTTTCGCTCAGGCATTCCCGTTTCCCTTCGCGGCCATCCTCGTCTGCCAGACCTGGATGAGGATCATCGGGAGCTTGGAACCCCCGGCGATCGCCATGGCGCTCAGGATCACACCGAGCCTGTGCTCGTCCGGGTGGCCGAGGATGGCGCCGATCACGTCGATGTCCCACGTCCGGCAGATCGCGAACGAGACCGCGAACGTGATGACCTCTTTCCAGCCCTTGAGCCTGTCCACCAGCCGGCGGTGCTCGAAGAAAAGGGCGAGCGCCCGCTCCTGGAAGATGGCGATGATCGAGACCTGAGCCAGGACCCCTATCGTCAGCTCCCAGTTGATAGCAGGCGTCACGTCAGAGGCCGATCTTGTGCCCCACCCAGGCGGCCGTTCTCTTGATCGCGCCCCACAGCCACGCTCCGCCGACCTTGAAGGCCAGGCGCAGCGCGGCCTCGACCGCCCCGAGCTCGGCCCTGGCCTTGACCGGATCCCGGTGCAGAGCCACGACGTAGGCAACCAGGGCGCCACAAACGAAACCGAGTACGATCCTCAGCATTGTTCCCTCCGATCATTTCTTGAGGTGCTGCCTTGCTCGCGGCACGTCCCCCAACACCACCGCCTGGAGGTGCCAGGTCGCCCATGCGTCGCCCGTTGAGTAGAGCAAAAAGGACCACATACCCAAAGACCGTCCGTCCGGTCCCCGATTCACGGCAAACGCCAGCATGTTGGCGGCATAGCCGCTGATTGTTCGATCAATGATGCCCACCTTAGTGCCGAGCGTTGAGATGCAGTCACCGCCCCGGTAGACGGTGACAATGCCAGGTCCCGCGCTGACCCATGCGCTGTCTTCGGCCATCCAGCACCCGGACAACTCCCACGCGAGCGGGTACGCTGGCTGCGTGTAACGCAGTTTCTCAGGAGGCACCGGGAAAGGTCGGCCGGCACTATCTAGCGCCATCCGGTAGTTGCCCCGTTCTATGCCCCGGACACCGCCGTACGCGGTGAAGTAGAGGTAGTTTGCCTCACGGATCGTCACCGCAGAGAGTGCGTAGGTCTCTCCCCCTGGCGTTGCGAAGATCGGATTGCGCGGGTCCTTGACCCAGATCACCCCGTCGTCGGAGTAGGCGAGACCGATGCCACCCTTCGCCTCGGTGTTCTTGTACGGCCCTGCGGTGTAACCCATGACGTAGCCGCACGGGAGACTCAACACGCAGGCGTTGCTGACGCCGTGCTGGAAGCCGTCCCAGTGGTCGATTCCTTGGTCATCGTCCTCCCATTGGACTGTCGCCTCGAGGACTCGCTCCCCACCGTTCCACGTCTGACCGTCGGGTGAGGTGTACCGGAGGATGGCGTCGTTGACGGTCACCCAGGCCGTGTGTCGGTCGCCATTCCAAATTGCGCTGCCTCCGTACCAGAATGTCGCATGTCCAGGGTCGGGAAAATTCACGACCACCGAACGCAATGTGAGGGGCGACGGTATCGGGCTCGGCGTCCGGGTTGGCGTAGGCATTGCGACCGGGCACGGCACGCTCGATGCCCGCTCGTACTCCGCACAGCCGAGGGTGCCGGCGAAGTAGCAACTCCTACCCTCGTAGCAGTATTGAGCCACCGCGGCAGGAGCTAGAAAAGCCCCCACGAGCAGGGCCAGGAAAACCCTCAAAGGTCGCCTTCGCATTGGTCCTCCGATCTAATGACGGCGCGCCCCACTCCTCCGCGCCGGCACATGGGCACCTCGCCAGGGACTAAAAAAGCCGCCACAGGGGCGGCCAGGAGAATCACCAGGCTACGTTTCAGACGTGCTGCGTGCGATCCCACCCGAACAGGACCTCTTGGGGCAACGTCTCGCTCACGTCGAGGTGGATGCACCCACGCTCGATCCCGATTCGGCGGAAGCCGGCGAGGTAGGCGTACTTCACGAGCTGAAAAGCTCGCCGGCTGTCGGGGCAGGCGACGTCGGCCGCCTCGCCGCTCGTGTGCGCCGAGAGACCGGAGCCGCCGATCTCCGCGTTGTGCTTCGGGCAGCGGCAGCCCGAGTTGACCTTCATCGGCCCAATCAAGGGTCGCATCGCTTCCAGTTTCTCGATAAGCAGGGGGCTCACGTCGCCGGGAAGAGTGCCGAGCCCGCAGCCGTCCTGGCACGCAAACTCGGTGGTATCGAAGTGAGGCGAAAGGTCACCCACCGTTTGCCTCCTCCCCGACCCCGCCGGTCCCGTGGACACGGTGATGCTTGGTCAGCAGATCATGCTCCGCCTGGAGCGCCGCGAAGTCCTTCGTCATGCTGTCCTTCCACTTGAAAATCAGGTCGAACTTGCGATCAATGCTGGCGAGCTTCTGCGCGGAGAACCACACGCCCAGGCCGAACAGGAGGGTGATGAGCGCCTTAGCCACATCCCAACGGTCCAGCCAAGTCGGCACCGGCTCGGGCAGGATGGACGGTTGTGGGTGAACCGCCGTGGTCGACATGACGAGCGTCACAGCGAGCACCAGCCCCCAGAACGCGATTGCGCGTATCGCCGTCTTCATTCCCCCACCACCTCCGCTGGCCGAGCTCGCAGGGCCCGGATCCGCTCCAGCAGCTCCTCATCGGTGCGACCCATCGCCCGCCACCGCTCCATCAGCATCTTCGCGGTGTTCTCCCGACCCGGCAGCGCTTGAAGAGGCTCACGCTGCTTGCCCCTGCTTACCGTCCGACCGGTGTAGACCATGTGGGACAGGCGCTCGGCGATGTAGTCGGGGTCGTAGCGCCGGAACTGCTTCTCGGCCACGTCGAGGATTGGCGCCGTGAATGCGAGGTTTTGGAACAGCGGGCGCAGTGTCCCTTGGCGCCAGGCACGCGCGAGCCCCGTCGCCACCCGGTTCAGCGTCTCGGTCTGCGGCGGGTTGAACACGTCGGGGAAGAACTCATGCCCGAACTCCCCGAAGTGCCGCACACCGTAGTCGACCGCCGTCCACAGCCCAAGGGCCCCCACCTCCACCAGGTCGGAGTAGAGGCCCGCCCACCACGACTCGTCCTCCCGCTTTCGGTCCTTGAAGAAGTTGCGGGCGGCCATGATCGCCTCGCCCGTCACCGACCCCGCGAAGAGCAGCCGCAGCAGCGGCGCCACGTTCCCCTCGCGTACCTCCCGCACCGCGTACTCGCTCGTCTTGCCGAACTTCCGAAAGTAGCTCGTGTAAGCCATCACCAGGCGCCAGAGCGTGTTGTCAATGTGCGGCGGGCGGGCCATCGCCGACTCGTTCATCACGTTGACGTTCTCGATCTCCTTCTGCATCGCCCGCGACACATCGGCCTCAGTCGGTTCCCCGAACACCATGCGCTCCACGTCGTCCTTCGAGAAGCCGAGCTGCTGCACGAGGTAGCGCCGGGCCGTCTCGGCGTCGCGCGTCACGCCCCGCGCGCCCCACTTGGCCGACTTCCCCTCCCGGATCGACTGGAGGGCCGAGTCGAGCAGGAACTTATCCACCGACCACGCCACCGCCTGATTGATCTTCCGGTTGGCGAGCTGGAAACCCGTCACCCGCAGGACGCGGCTGGCGATCCGAGCCGGGAGGCGTTGGATCGTCTCGGTGATCGGCATACCGGCGAGCAGGTCACGCCCGACGAGTGGCCGCATCAGGTCCTGGTGCAGATACGCGAGGCGGCGGAGCCGCGTCTCGTCGGCGCTCCCGATCGCGGTGGTCCAGGCGTGGATGAAGCCCTTGATGGCCGGCACGACGCCGTGCCGGATGGTCAACGGCAGGTGACCACCAAACAGGTTCGGCACTACCGCGAGCGACAGGTTCGAGCCGGCCGCGAGAGCCTCGACCGCGTTCCACAACACTTTCCAGCTGGTCGTCATGAACGGGTTGCCCGCGCGCTGCGCCCCCTGCAGCCGCCTCCAGACCAGCGGGATCATGTGCTCGGCCTGGTCCGCGTCCATGCCGTGCGCCACCATCCGCTCCGCGAGCTCGCGCAGGTACTCGGCATTCCCCTCCTGACCAAACTGCTCGATGATGGCTAGGCGGCGGGTCGCGCTGATGATGTGCTGACCGAGGATCGCTGGGTCGTCCTCCAGCACCTTGACCGTCTTGCCCTCGACCTGGATGGTGCGCGGCAGGTCCGCCAGGCGCGGGTGTTCGAGGCTCCCGTGCCGCTTGGTCACGAACGGCGGGTTGACGAGCTCCCACAGGATTTCCGTCGGGATCCCACGCGCCTTGCCCTCCTCAATGAGACGCTGGTAGATCCGCCCGCGCCGGTTGCGGAGGGCGTCGCGCGCGTCACCCGTGAGCCGGTGGGGGACGTAGGTTGCCGGATCACGGGCCGCGAACGGTCGCGGTTCACCACCCCCGCCCGGCGTGGCCATCACGCCGAGGTCCTCTGCCTTGTCCCCGATCCAGGTGACGGCGGCGCGGTACGCCTCGGCAAACTTGACCAGCCCCGGCGTCGGCATCTTCTTTCGGTCCTCGTAGGCCCACACGAACTTGTCCCCGAGCCACTTCCGCTCAGTGCGATCGAGGGCCTTCCATGCCAGCCAAAGCGGCTCGCTGAGCTCGCTGCCGTACTTCTGGCCGTTGGTCTTGGCGTTCTCCCCGCGCTGGAACAACTCCTCACCGCCAGGTCCCAACGACCGGAACAGCCGCTCCGGCGAGGGGAATACGAACTCACCCTGCGGGATCGTGACCAGCAGGAACCGTCCGAGAGCCACACCCTCGTCCGCCAGCTTCTTGGCCACGCTGCGGAGCGTGCCCTGTTCCATCGCCTCCGGGGGCGTCTTGACACCAGGCAGCGGGCCCGTGAAACGCACACCTCGAGGGGCACCACGCGGCTCTCCACCCTCGGCCTCAGCCTCAGCTCGTGCCGCCCGTTGCCGCTCGACGTCGGCCTCGTGCCGGCCTTTCAGGTCGGCAACGATCTCCTCATCGAACAGGCGAGCCGAAGCCTCGTCGGCCAGACGGCGGCGCCGGAGGAAGAACGGCCCCTCCTCTTCCCCGAGCATCTTGCCAAGGACGCGCCGAACCTCTGGCTTCACCTGGCGCTCCAACCCGCGCAGCAACTCGCTCAGCCACACTTTGAACCGCTCGAACAGCGTCTGTGCTGCTGGCACCGGAGCCTCACCCGTGCGCAGGTATTCCTGGAAGTCCTGCACGAACCGTTCTTCGTGCTCGCGGCCCCAAAGTTCGCCTACCTTGAGGTCGTAGGCGCCACGCAACGTGAGTCTGTCTTCTACCGGCAACTCGTTGAAGAAGACATGCCCCGCCTCGTGGAGGAGGTTCTTGATGTTGGCGCCCCGGAACAGGGTGAGCTGACTCCGGCCGTCATCCAGCAGGGTTGTGGTGGCCGCCACTTTCACGCGAGAGCGGGCGAGAGCAGCCTCAAACGGAATGCCATGCTCCTTGGCATAAGCCTCGACCGCCGCCCTGTGCGTGGGGTGCAATTCTTCCCTGGCCAGGACGTTTTGGGTCAGACGTTCCCGTTCGGCTTCTGTGCCAACTTCGGCGCCCGCCAGGGTCTTCTCGTACCATTCCTCCGCCGGACGGTTGAACGCCTTCGCCCACGCCTGCGCCCGGACCTGGAACAGCTCGAGGAGCCCTTGCGTTTCCTCGCTGGACACCCCGACCGCCTCGGCGGCCTTCGTGATTCGCTCGACGAGCGTCATCTCCCACGGCTGCGCTTGCGCCGTGCCCGCAACCTTGCCAGCGGCCCGGGCGATGGGGCCGGGGCGTTCCGGCCGCGCTGGCCCACCACCGGGTTCTCCGGGTGGTCCCGGTTCCACAGGCTCGCCGAGAGCGCCTGCGCGCGGTCGTACGCCTCCTGCCGGCTCATGCCCTTCCGCAGGTTCTCCAGGTAGAGCGAGTCCCGCCTCCGCTCGTACTGCTCCGGCACGACGCACCTCCTCCGGCGCCACCCGTAGACTTTCCACGGCCATGTTCGTCCGCCTGCCAGTCGCCAGGTTCTCGACGGTCACGCGGCTCGAAGTCATCAGCTCCCCGGGCTCCATACCCCTTGGGAGCCTCACCACCCGGTACACACCGGCCCGCTCCGACCGGTAGGTCGGCAAGCCATAGAACACCTCGCCGACCTTCACGTTGTAGGAGTGCATCACCGGTTGGGTGGCCTGATCCGCTGGGACCGGCTGGAAGAGACGGTTGGTCCGCTCCACCTTGACGCCGCCGGCCCGAAGTGTGGGCACAGCATCAACCTGTTCCTCCGCCCACCTGGCCGCGTCATCGTGCGACGTGAACTGTCCACCCCTACCATCCGCGAGCCACGCCTCCCACACCGCACTGCCGTCAGGCAACTCTCTCTCGGTGATGTAGGCTTTCCCGTCCTCCATCCCGCCCTCTTTCGGCAGGTCAAGGGCATAGTACGGTTCACCGGGGTAAGCCCCGGGATCGCCGGTCCACCTTGCGCCTGGAGGGGCATAACCCATCATCCCGTCGCCCGGAACCTCACCCGGCTTCATCGGTTCGGCGAAGTGGGACTCGGGCTTGATCTCGGGTTGCGGGCCGCCTTTGAGCTCTTCGGTGGCCCGGGGGACCTCACCCCTCGCCCGCGCACCAAGCCTGCCCGCCAGCGAGAGCTGGCCCGTCTCCCTCTCGGCCGCGAGCCTTCTGGCCTCCACCGCGTCGCGCGCCGCCTCGCGCTCCTCACCCTCGAACAAGCTGACCTGCTGCCCGCGCGGTTGTGCCGGCGGTGCCTCGGGAACGGTGGGTCTCACCAGGGGCTCGAGCTGCGCCTCCTCGGCACCAAAGAGGGCGCCCTGTCGCCGCTCCCCCTCCGGCTGCATTCCCGGCAGCCACCTCGATTCCCGGCGCGGGCGCAGGTACTCGGGTTCTCCCGCCGCTTCCTCACCAAAGTTCGCCCGCACGCCCCAGCGATCGAGCACCTGGTTCCCACGCACCGCCAGCCGCCTGATCCGGAGGAGGTCGTGGACCTTTTGGTTGGGGCCGCGAAGGTCGACCCACACCGCGTCTCGGTAGACGTAGGTCGGCCCGACCCGGCCGACCTCGACCGGTATCGCGCTCGCTCGCAGGGTCCGGTCGTTGACCGCCAGCCGCATCGGCTCGCGCTCCGCCTCCTGAAGCCAGGACGCCTCGACGCGCACTCGGTCCGAATCCGGCACATGACCAGAGAGTGCCGTCTCCTCCGGCGCCGCTTCACGGACCCGCCGCGGCCGCAGGAACGGCGGCTCCTCCCCTGTCGGCTCGGGCTGCGGCGGCAGGGCCGACTCACCCGCCTCGAACCGCCCGAACGCCTCCGCCAGGGCCTCGTGCAGCAGCTCGCGCTCCTGCGCCAGCTCCACGTCCCCCAGCCGCTGGTCGCCCTTGAGTGACTCGACCGCCCGCGTCCGCCACCGCGGAGCGGGTTGCTGGAGGATCGCCACCAGGTCGTTCGTGGTGGCGCCCTCGGGGAGTAGCCCGGCGGCGATCGCGTTGCTGAGCGCCTCATCAGGACCCCCAGCCTTCCGATCGCTGGTCCGGTACTCCTTGAGGATCCCCGCGTAGTCCTCGATCACCGTGCCGGCGCGCTTGCCCATCCCCGCCAGGCGCTGCCAGCCGACACCGGCCAGCTCGCCCTGCTGCTTCGGCACCTTCGGGAGGCGAATCGGGTTCTCGCGCGCCCAATCACGGACGGCGTCGTCGCTGCCCTCCGTGCGCGCCTGACCGCGCAACTCCACCATCCGGGCGGAGATCGCCGACGACGACGGGCCCTTGACCTCGCCGACGCCCCGGAGCCCCGCGTAGTCCGAGAGCATCACGGTGTAGACGTCGCGCAACCGCTCCACGTCGCGGACGTACGGCTCGGCCTGGTACTCCTTCGGCACCTTCCGGATCAAGCGGTCGAGAACGTTGACAAGCCTCCACACCAACTCCTGGAAGGCCCGCGGCGCCCGATCCGCCAGCTTGGCCCAGAACTCCCGGCGCTTGATCTGCTCCCCCAGGAAGTCCCCCATGAACTCCCACTCGGGGCGCTCCCGTCCGATGCGCGCCCTGGTCCCCGCCTGCCACCTGCCGAGGTCAACCTCCTCGGCGATCACGTCCAGGACGGGTTTCGCCAGGTGGGGGGCGTTGTTGCGGATCTCGTGCGCGAGCTCGTGCCCGGCGACGAACGTCAGGGGGGCGTCCGCGTTGATGTTGAGGACGATGCGCCCACCGTGACCCGGACGCCCTCCGCTGCGGGGGCGGACTGCCCGCAGGAACAGCCCGTCGAAGCGGTCGGAGACCTCGGGACGCGCGATCCGCACCAGCAGCGGCTCCTGGCCGGTCGCGTCACGGATCAGCGCGTGGGCTAGTTCTACTTCTCCAGAGAGGGCTTCGGGGGGGTTGGCCGGGTCGACGAGCTCGAAGTCTTGCGACGAAACGGGAGTAGGCCCTTGGCGAGATAGTTCGTAAGCCAGGTCCTCAAGAACTGCCCGAGATCCTGCAGTCTCGCGTCCTCCTCCGCGGCCCGCCGGTCCGACTCCTCCGGCGACTCCGGGGCGTGGGGCCTCGGCCGGAAGATATGCACGACCTCCCACTCCAGTTGCCGGGGCGGCTCTGGCGCCGGGTTGACCAGGTACAGCGGGCGCTGCTCGTTGTCCACCAGCAACCTCCCCCTCTACAGTAGGTCCTTCGGGCGGAGCTGGCAACCACCCCTCGGGGGGCACCTGCCCCGGCCCGGCGGCACGGTACAGGCCATCCCCGCGGGCCGCAGCGGCCCCGAGCTGGCCTTTCGCCTCCTCCGGCGTCACCCAGGACGGCTTGGCGCGCGCGGCCTCCTCGTCGCTCATCCTGGCGTTGGCCCACTCCTCCAGGCGGTGCCCGAGCAACCACGGAGGGGCGGCGGTGCGACGGAATCCAGCCCGCCGGGCGGCATCCCGCGCCTCGAGGTCTGCGGAAATCTCTGTGGAAATCGGCGGGGCCTCCACCGCCTCGGGACGCATCGCCGGACGACCGCCTCGAACCTGCTCCAACGCAGCCTCGACGGTAGTCCTCGGCGCCGGGGCGGCCTCGCGCGCGGCCCTGATCCGGTCCATGAGCCCGCCAGGCAGCGCCGGCCGCCCCGGCATCGCCTGCACCTGCGCGCGCTCCGGGGACATCGCCCGAGCAGCCCAGGCCCGCGCGCCGCCTTCCTCGACCGCCTGCTGGACCGCCTGGCGCATGGTCGGGTGAAAGGCCCCCATGCCCAGGTCGAGGATTCCGAGCTCCACCGCGGATTTGAGAGCGTCCTCGTCCGAGGCGCCCTGCACCTTCGCGGTAACGTAGACCGGCAGCGCGGCGCCCGTGGCGCGGGTGATGCGCTCGGCCCCCGATGCGACAGTCCGAGCCAGCGCCGGAGCCATCGCAGCTTCGGCCGGACCAGCACCGATCAGGCGACTCACCCAACGCTCGACTGCGGGGGCCACCGCTGGGCCGAGGAAACGACCGGCCAGCGCGCCGCCCACCACCATCGGCGCCAGCGTCGCGGCTTCTGTCGCGACACCCGCCGCGACCTCGCCCATCGGCTTCCCGGCCCCGTAATCCTGCATGAACCGGTTCACCAGGAAAGCCCCCAGGACCAGCCTTCCCGGGACCCCAACCACCCCGGCCTCAACCGCGGGCGCCAAGCCAGCCATGACCTCACCAGGGGCAGCGGCGACCTTTCCCAAGGCCGTCGCCGGCGGTGCCTCGCGGTTGGTGGCCGCCTCGGCGAGGACCTCGCCCGGCTGCGCCTGGATCCCCACCAGCCGGCCGTACGACCGCAGCAGGTCCGCCGCCTGCCGGTAGGGCTCGGCGGCCAGCGTCTGCCTGCCGTAGCGCCAACCAGCCGCCACGTCGCGGCGCACGCGCTCCTCGGTCGTGATCGGGTAGAGCCCCGCCTCGCGCGCCAGGATCGGCGGCCGCCGGCCCATGATGTCGCGCGACTCGATGCCGCGGGGGGTGCGGACGATGAGGGGCGCAGCCGCGGGCGCGTGGCTCGGCTCGAGCGGCGGTTCCGCCGCCGCCAACTCAGGGTAGCGCGTGTCGCCGCGGGCCTGCAGCTCGTGGAGGAGTTCCGCGTAGGCGTCGGCCTCGTCCTGGGTCTTGAAGATCCCGAGATGGCGCCCGATGCGGTGGTAGTGGTCCACCGCCTCCTGGTCCGACATCACCCGGCCGTCGTCGCTGACCGTGGGGATCACGACCCGGTGACCGTCCTCCTCGATGCCGATCGAGCGGATGCTGCTCACGGTGCCGTCGGGGTTCACGACCGCGGGCCGCTTGGTCAGGTCAACGTTCCCAGGCACGAGCGGCTGCGGGACGCCCTCGGCCGCGACCTGTGGCACCTTGGCCGCCTGCAGCCACGGGTGCCCGGGCTCGGTGATGATGCCACCCTCGCGCGGGTTCATCGCCGCCGGGCGCACGATCTCCGCGTAGCCCTTGAGCTGCTCCTCCTTCGGCAGCCCTTGAAACTCCGGGTCCGAGCCGGCGACCTCGGCGAACCCCTTCCGACGCTCCTCCTCCGGGAGCGCCTGAAACTCGGGATCGTCGAAGGTCCGCCAGTTGACCGCCATCAGGGGCTCCGGCTCTGCTTGAACTCGCCCCACGTCTTCGGCGGGGGTCCCTGGCCATGCGACGCCGCGGGGGCGCCACCAGCGCCGGCGGGGACCCTCCGGGCTCCGCGCAGCCGCGCCGCAGCCTCACCCAGTGCGCCCCGGATCGCCGCGAGCTCCTGCTCGGCCTGCGTCGTCAGCTCCGACTTCGGAGGCTGCTCGGGGTATGGACTCCCGAGCGCCCGACGCACAAACCCAGGCCGGTCTTTCTCCCACCCCTGCAGATCGGCCTGCCTCGCCTTGGCCAGCCGGACCTGGGCCGACTGCTCCGCGGTGGCCAGTCGGTTGTATTCGCCCGCGACGTCCTCCTCCCGCGGTGGCACATGCGGCGGTGGCGGAGGTGGCTCCTCGCCCTCCTTGACCCACTTCCTGATCGGTCTGCCCTGCGCGTCCACCGTCTCGACCAGGTGCGCTGCGCCCGGCGGCTTCGCCTCGCCCGGGCTGTCGAACACCCACCCATCCTGCTGCGGTGACCAGCGGTAGAGCCCCTCGCCCTGCGGCCCAACCCGGTGCACCAGGCGGGGCCCCTCGGGCGGCGGGTAGCCCTCCTCGGCAGCCACGGCCATGCTCGCAGCGGAGGCGGGCGCCAGCGGCGCAAGGGCACGGATCACGCTTTGGCGGCGGCTCGGGGGCTTCGGAGGTCCGCCACCGAGTGGCGGTGTCTCGCTCGTCGCCGCGTCCACCAGGGCCGCGATCGCGCTCCCTTTGTTCTTCTCTTCGGCGGCAGTCTGCGCCCTGCGCGAGCGCGCAGTCGCCCCCTCGCGGTAGAGCATGGTCGCCGTCTCGACGTCGCCGGCCCTGGCGATCTCCCTGGCGGCGCTCATCTCAGGCACCTCCGGGTCGTCGGGCAGGTTCGACAGGAAGGCACCCACACGCCCTTGCCGTGCCGCCGCCTGCGCCTCAGCCTCGCGCCGGCGCCGCGCCTCGCGCATGGAGATCCCAATGTCCAGCGCCGTGCCGACGCCGTGGGCGGCCTGCGGGCTCGCGGCCGCGACCAGGCCCCCAAGGATCGGCGCCAGAATCTCGCCTACCTTTGCCATGGCTCACGCCCCTCGGTTCATCGCGGCCAGGTAGCGCAGCAGCCGCTCCTTCGCGCTCGGGAGGGTCGTCTCCAGGTTCGGGCTGCCGTGAAACAACCCGCCGATCGGGCCCGGCTTCGGTGTCATGCCCTGCGCGATCCCGCCGCCCACCGCCGCCCCGAGGCGCGCGTTCTCCATCCAGTTACTCTCACCTGGCTTCGTCGGCGTCACGGTCACACCCGTGGCGGCTCCCATCCCCATCCGCACGGCGTCCATCCAACTCCCCTCGCCCTGCGCGTTCTGCTTGACCTGCTCGGCCGTGGGCTTCGGCGGCCCGACCTCCGCCCCCATTCCCGCCGGCGATGGAGTGGTCCCCGGTGTTTCCGCCGCTGGCGTGCCCGGCGTACCCGGCGTTCCCGTCGTCGAGTATTGGAACGGCTCCGCGCCTGCGGCCTTTGTAATCGGCGGCGTGGCCGTCCCACCCGGCGCGATGCCCGCGAGCGCCTGGCCCACGTTGGCGCCCCCGGCTCGGGCCTGAGCCTGCTCCATCGCGCCCTTGACGGTCGGCGTGTAGTTGAGGTTCATCGCCTGGCCGGTCGGCCCAGCCTTTTTCTGCTCCATGGCCTTCGAGGCGATGGCCCCCACCACCGACGACAGGAGCGCCGCTATCAGGGGCGCGATGCCCTGCGGCTGCGGTTCGTGGATGAACCGCGGTCCGCCGCTCCGCCGCCGGAAACCCGCATACGGTTTCTCGAGCATCATCGCCTCCTACTTCGCCTTGCCGGTCTTCGACCCGATCGAGGTCGGGAGGAGTCCCATCGGGCCCCCCACCGACCCCTCGGCCAGTGCCCGGAGACGCATCTTCTCCGCCTCGTTCTTTGCGGCGCGTTCGGTTTCGATCCCGCGCTCGAGCGCACCCTGCGGCACCGCCACGCCGAACGCCGCCGCCAGCCGGCCCGCCCGAGCCGCGGCCGCTCCCGTCTGCTGCCCGATCGCCGTTTCGGTCGCCCGCTGTCCGCGCTCAATCGCCCGCTCGCCGCGTCCCATCTGCGCCTCCAGCGCCGGCGCCAACTGTGCCATCCAGTTCTTCGCCAGCACGTCCGGCACCGCGGAGCCGCGGTTGTAGCCGCCCATCGTGGCCTCGTTCTTCAATAGTTCCTTGGTCGAGCCCTGGAAAACGTCTTTGAGCGCCTTGATTGTGGGATCTTCCGCCGTCACACCCGGCGTCCGTTCAGCCGAGCCGATTCCGCCGAGGGCCAACCGGCCGGCCTCTATCTCCTGCATCGGATCGGCCACGAGCTCGCCTATGTTCTGGCCGACGAGCTGCTGCCAGGGAGACAGGCCCGGCGTGGCCTCCGGGTTAAAGCCGAGGAGCTGGTTGATGTCGTACCCGCTCGCGGCGTCCGGACCACCCGGAGGCGAAATAGTCGGGTCGGTTTTCGTGCCGGTGCCCGGGAAGGTGAACTCGTCCTTGATGTTCTGAAGAACGGCCGGCTGGTCTATATCTCCCCCGGTGCCAGTTCCGGTGCCGGTGGAGACCGCAGCCTTGGCGCCCACCTCGTCAAGAGGTACCTCCGGTTTGAATGGGTCCCGCTTGAAGGGGTCCACGTCCACGTCTGGGTCCGGCGGCGCGATCTTCCCCTGCGGGGTGAGATTTCCAAGGAAGTAGTTCTGCATGCCTAGATTTTTGCCGGCCGTTGACCTGTAGAACTGCGTCAGCCAGTCGGGGACCTTGACGTCGGTCGACGCGCCTTTGTTCCCCTGCGGGCACGGCTCGGGCATGGAGTACGCCCCACCCGTCCGCCGCCGGAAACCCGCATACCCGTGTCCGTACATGGCCACCTCCTACTCCGCCTCACAACTCCCGTTCCATCGGAACCCTGTGCAGCTCGCGGAAGCCGTAGAACACCCGGTACGCCCGCGCCAAATTCCGGCTCCTCGCCTGGGTGCGGATCCGCAGCGCCCCCTTCTCTCGGCCCCACGCGATCATTTCCTCGAGGATCCTCAGCGCGCCCTTGCCATAGGGAAAACCACGGTCCGAGGCGTGCTGGCTGATAACGAGGTAGGGCAGGCCGTGCTCGTTGGCCAACTCCACCAGGGTGTGCGCCCGCACCACGCCCTCGTCCACCCCGACCCAACAGGCCATCTCAACCTTGTCCGGCTGCACCAGGCCGCCGGCGAAGTGGGTCAGCAAGTGCAGCATCAGCAGAGGAGGCACCGTCCCGTGCTCCTCCTCTGCGGATGCCATCACCCGCGCGAGAACCATCGGGATGAGCCGCCAGTCGGCCGGCCGGAACGGGTCGAGGCGTTGGACTTCCACGTGTGCCCCTACACCACGCCGGCGAACCGCGAGGCCGCCAGGCTACGCACTCCGCCGGCCGACGTTTCGGGCATCAATTGAACTCGTTGTAGAGAAAATCCCAGTAACCGCTAACCCAGGTGCCAGCAGCATCAGCCTTGAGGAAGATTCCCGCCCGACCCGCGCACGGCATCCACGACACCGGCCCGACGCCGAGTCCGATACCAAAGTTGGCCTTGGCCTCACCCCATAGGTAGCCACTGATGTAATACTGGCCGCCCGAGTACCAGACGTTCAAGGAAAGGGTCTGCAAAAACGTGACAGGCAGCCTTACCTGGGACGCCGTGGTTGTTATGCCGCCGCCGACCGTGTTCTGATAGCGCATCTTCACGATGAATGTGCCGTCGTTGGCCGTGCCGTCGCATACCAGTTCGAAGAATGGGTGCGTCGAGAGGTTGCTTCCGTCGTCAACTCGCACGCCCGCGATCAGCGAACCCCCGGGCGAGCATCGCGTCTGGAGAAGCTTGTTCTGCCAGTTCGCGGCTGCGTTGGTTACCGCACGTTGGAAGAAGTGGGCTTGACTGGCGCCGTTCGCTGCGCCGCCGAAGTAATCCCCCCGGTACCCAAAGGTCGCATTGTTCGGCGCCCCGTAGAAGATACCACTCGTCGGCGCCCAGGCGTAACCCGGGGTCGGGCTTGTCGAGACGAAGTGCGTATCCGGTGCGATCCCCATGTTGACGACCCGCTGGATCAGTCCGAGCTCCGCCCCGATTCCGCCGCCGAAGAAATCCTTGGCAGCAGCGGTAATTCGCAAACTACCGGCCATCTCCTGATCGCCGACCGTCTGGACGAAACTGCTCGGAGCCTTGCCGGAGTCCTTCTGCGCGCCCACCGCATCCGAAAACGCCACCAAGTTGTTGACTACCGAAGGGTTGACCTTCGCAGGGTAGCTCCCCGACAGGTCCGGGATCCACCCGGCGGCTAGCGCACCGCCGGCGCCAGCTTTGGGAATCGCGTTGGCGGCCGGTGTCGCCGTCGCAACTTCGTCCGCCCCGCCGTGCTGGTGCGAGGCGGCGTGCAGTCCGAGGACTCCCCCCAACTGCTCCGCGATCACCCGGTAGAGGTCCGCCACCGCGCCCGTGAACGCCCGCGCCCAGCCCACCACCTCGCCGTTCGCGGTCGGAGGAATCGGGAGTGTTGCGCTGGCCGGTATCTTCCAGGCCATCAGCGCAGCCCCCGCACCGCGTACCCCACCTCGGCGCCCAGGAAGTCGATCGGCTGCGTGCCCTGGATCTCATACCGAGCCGACAGCAGGCGCCCCGAGACCCGGTGGCCGGTCCGCAGCGGACCCGTGTTCAGCAGGTCGAATGACCGCGCGTCGGACAAGCTCCGGTCCTCCCCGTTCTTGGAGTAGGCCACACGCACCTGGACGAGCTGGCTCGCCGGCGTCCGGTTAAACGCGTGGTCCATCGAAACGACGGTCTTCCAGCTCTGGAACGAGCCGGCGTCGCCCAGGCCGTACTCCCAGACCTCCGGGATTGCGGCCCCGAGGTCGTCGTGCCCCGACGCCTCGCAGACCTGCCCGGTCGTGGCCCCGAACAGCGTCGCCAGCCGGTCCTGCGACGTCTCGCCAAAGGTCAGCGGCGACTCCCCGAACGGCAGCTCCACCTCCCCGAACGCGAGTTCCTGCGCGGTTGCGACCTGACCGCCAGCCGACATCCGCAACGTCGACCACCGCATCGGGTAGAGACTCCACGAGGGAAGCGAGAGGCAGATCGCGTGCGAGAGCTCCATCGTCGCCTTGTGCGGGTACACGAACCACAGCTCGCGTCGCGTCTCATCGTAAAAGCCCCAACACTGCTCCCGAGAAGGGAAGTACCAGTTGTCCGAGATGAACCGCTGAATGTGCGAGCCGGCGCTATCGTACGACGATCCGCTGAACCGGTACACCGCACCGTCCATGGCCAGGACGGCGTGCTCGCCGCTCGGGAGTGGCACCACCACCAGCGGCGAGACCGGGCCCGGGACCTTAAGAAACTTCGGCGACCAGTGAAAGAACGTCGCCTCGTCCGACTGCGCGCCCGCCAGGTAAATGCTGTCCTCCTTGTAGCCGACCACGTTGTAGGCGCCGAGTTCCTGGAGAGCGATGATGCCGCCCGGGGTGTCGCCGAGGTTCTTGCCGTGACCGGGGCTCGAGTAGCCCGAGTCGAAGTCCAGGTTGTTGGACCACTCCACGTCCTGGTCCCCGTCCAGAAAGCCACCCATGATGAGGTGATCGGCCGCGACGGCCATGCACCGCGGGATCCTCGTCTGGCCGCCGATGTTGGCGTAGGTGTGCGCCACGTCGCCGTCCCACTTCTTCGCCAGGTCGACGCCGTTGCAACCGAGCAGGTACTTCACCCCCGCCTCGTTCTGGAAGAACCGAAACAGAACCTGCGAGGAGTTGACCCCGTTGAGGCGGTTGGCCGGGTCGCTGACTTCCACCCAGGCGCTCGTCACCTTGTTCCAGCGCAGCCATCGCGCCACCGTACCGAGTACCACGCGCCGGTCCTCGCTCGGGTGGTCGTACTGCGCGAGCCCCATCGGCCGCTCGGCCACCGAGGCGCCAAACACCACCAGGCCCCCTCGGTCCACGAACCGGCCATCCCGGCAGAGCATGTTCTCCGCCTCGTAGAGCCCCATGGGGTCGATCGCCCGAGGGTGGCGGTCCGCCTCCACGCCCAGGAGCGGGATCGGCAACGTGATCGACGGGTTGAGCGTGGGCATGGACTAGACCCCAAAAACCTTGGAGACGCCCGACCTCGCGATCCCCAGGATCTTCCCCAACGCCGTGCCGGCAAACCCGAGGAACTTGTGCTGGTATCCAGCCCCGGGCGTGTAATACACGGTGATTTCGACACTATCAATGTAGGCAATCTGACCGCTACCCGACGACTTCCAGGCATCCACCAATACCCCAAACCCGGAACCGTTGATCTCTGCTGGGGTCCATGTCGTCCCCCAGAGATCAGACGGCCCCCCGAAGGTGTGGGTCGTCGGCGACGTGGGCCAGTATGTCTCCTCCGGCGTGCCCGTTAGGCGGTGATCGCTGCCGACGCCGCTCTGCCCATTCTTTGTTAAGAGAATGTTCCCGTCGTAGACCTGGTTCACTACGCTGGCGTAACGACTGTGAAACGCGACCTTTATCCCGTCAATTGTTGCGCCCCCCGGAATCGAAAACTGGAAGGTGGTTGGGATAAGGAAATTGGAGAAGTTCCCACTGGCGAAAGTCCATGATGCGTAGGAACCGTCACTCGCGGTAACTCTATCCGGGTTGTCCCATGTGCCGGTCGGATACCATGCGGTCGGAAGTTTCGGTCCCTGACTCGCCATTAGACCACCAACTCCCCCCACGCCCGCGACGGGTCAAACCAAGCCGTGTTTGCCGCCGAGCCATCCGCATAACCGCACGGACGCACGATGTTCCCGTTGGCCGACGGCTTCGTCTGCGTCATGAGCCCCGCGGTGGCGGCGGAGACCCACAGTGCCCCGCCTTTGGTCCCCCAATTCCAGCCGGTCACGGTCAGGTAGCCCCGCCGCAGGAACACACCGGACGCACCGCCGGAGATTGAGGCCGTGGCCAGGAACAGCCGCACGGGCCCCGAGGTCGCCTCGGCGTCCGCCTTCGCCTTCCACACCTTCTCATCGCTCTTCAGGTACCCCAACTCCCCGGCAGAGAACGCCTCGCCCGCGGTAAGGGTCTCGGTCTCCTGATTCGGGGCGTTCACACCAGGCACCCGCTCCGAGGACTTCAGCGCCACCGCGGCGCTGAAATCCACGTCAATCGGGATGCCGAGGGCATCCGCGACCGCCTGCTCGGCCAGGCCCACCTTGCCCGGGCCCTGCGCGATCGGCGTGCCGCCCGTGATCCGGGCGCTTTTCAGCTGGTTCGGGTATCCCATCTCCTCCTCCCTATCCCGGCGCCTCCATCACCCCGTCCTCCGGCGTGCTGTCGCGATCGGTTTCCTCCTGCATGAAGTCGTCCAGCAGCTCGTCGCGCGTCGCTCTCCAGGTCGGGATCCGCTGGTCCTCCACCACCCACACCGGCACGAACTCCGCCAGCGCGGTGAAGACCACGAGCTCCGGCACGTGGTCCACGAGCGCGTTGGTGTCCGCGGCCTCCACCAGGTCGGCGAACACCTTCCAGAAGTCACACGTGAGCGAAAGGTCCGTCGCGCTCGGCGGACCGACGAGGATCGACCGCCCCCAAAAGGTGAAGTTGCCCGGCTCCCCGGGCGTGGTCCCCACCGGGTAGGCCGTTCGGAACCGGTCCAGGTCCGGCTCGTAGACGATCCTGACGACCTTGCCCGTGGTGGGCGAGACGTACTGCAGCCTCCGCACCGCGGTCAGCGACGCCGCAAGCGCCACCGAGGGCGCACCGGCGCTCAGAGCGATCGTGTCCGTCACCGCATTGAGTGACGAGCGGTGGCGGCGGCACAACCGCCGCTGGGCGAGGTTCAGGCACAGGACCTGCGCCGCCGCGTCGATCCGCCCCTCGTCAAGGACACCGAACCCCAGGAGCCAGGTCTGCAGGGTTGAGAGCTGCACCTACTCCTCCTCCCCGGGCGCCTTGAAATCGACGATCAGGTCGACCAGCTTGGCCTTGGTCGCCTCCTCGGGGACCAGGGCGCCCAGGCCCACCAGGAGCTTCTGCAGCTCTTTCTTGTTCATGCGCCCGAGCTCGGCCCGAGTCGGGGGAGCTGCGGCCTTGTCGGGGCACTCCTCGACGGCCAGGCCGCCGAACGCCGCGCTTCTCTCGATTACCGCCTGGAGCTTGGGGTCGTCCGTCTCGAACGCCGAGCCCCACCTCTCCGTCGTCGGGTCGAACCACGGCACGAAGAGCACCGGCCCGATCGAGAGGTGGCTGTGCTTCTTGTCGATGTAACGCTTCATCTCACCACCCCCTGACTTCCACGCGCACCACCTTCGTGTTGATGTCGGTGGCCCCGACCTCGACCATCGGACCCGCGGCGCCGACCTTGTAGGCCCACAACTTCCCGGCCACGGTGTCGAACGAGAACACGAAACCGCCGGGCGAGTTGAGGGGTGCCCCGAGGTAGAGCCCCTTCAAGCCGAAGCTCGTGGCCGTCAGGACGTAACCACCCGCCGGGTACGAGTTGTCGCAGGTGATGTCGAAAATCCCGTCCCTGACACCATCCCTGACGACGTTGAACAACTTGACCTTGGTGATCGTGAGCGCCATTTCTTCCTCCGCGGTGCTCCGCGGGGGCCCCACAGGACCCCCGCGGTCACCTGGTCACATGCTGCCGTTGAGGGTTAGCTCGGGAGCGGATCGCCCACGTCCCACTTCGCGTGGACGGTCGCCTGGCCGAGCATCAGCCCAAGGACCGCGCGCCAACGACCCTTGCGGCCCTTGTAGCCGTTGTCTTTCTTGATGTCGTCGTCGAAGTGGACCGGCCCGATCTTCCCCGTGAGGCGTGCGAGCTTCAGGTACTTCGGGTCGAGGATCCACACTCGGTTGGTCGCGACCAGGGACATCGTGCCCGAGTGGATAAGCTGCAGGGTCAACGCCGGCCCCTGCAGCTCCCGGATCGTGATGCCCCACGTCCCGCGACGGTCGAGCGGCTGCGACATCTCCACGTTGCTGTTGGTGCTCTTGCGAACCAGGTTGGACAGCCTGGTGATCGCACCGATGCCGGCGATGCCCCACTTCACCATGGAGCCCTGCCCGTACGAGCGAATGGTCGCCATGATGTCCAGCACGCGGTCGATCGAGGTGCCCGTCGAGGAGTCGTCGAAGAGCTGCGAGATCCAGTAGTTCAGGCCGCCGGTCATGTACGCCTTCTTGCTGCTGACCGTGCCCGCTACCTTCTTCCCGTAGTACAGCGTCTTCTCCCAGGCGAGCTGGAAGCGCTCCATGGCGCGCCGCTTCTCACGCGCGTACTGCTTCTCCTGGCGGGGGCGAATCTCGATCGAGTCCGCCCAATCGGACAGCTCGCAGGACTCCTCGAGGTCCTGCAGGTAGTTCCAGTCCACCGCCAGCGTGTCGGAGATCGCGGTCGGTGCGACGTCGGCCTCGAGCCCCGGCGGCGACATCATGTCCAGGATGTCACCGTCGATCATTGCCGCCGCGCCGCCACCCCACGTACCGCGGGTGTCGACCACGATTGAAGTGAATGCGGATACCGGATCGGACGCGACCCGAAGGATCTCGTCCGTCCGGCGGTTGCGAACCGCCATCCCGCCGCGCACCGCCTTTGCAGGCGTGGTGCCGGCGAGGTTGATCGTGGTCACGGCGTTGTCGTGCGCGCCGCTCACCGTGAGGTAGTTGACCACCAGCCCCTCGTTGAACACCGCGTACTCAAAGTCCGTGACCGGCTCCTCGCCCAACTTCGAGGACAGGTTGAAAAGCGGCGCCATGTCGGGCACGAGCTTGAAAATCAGCTCGTGATAGCACTTCGGCCGCTCGTCGGGGACAGTCCAGTCCCCGATTCCTCGCGTGTTGAAGATCAAACTCATGGTCCAACCCTCCCGGGTCAGACCGTCCGTCTGGCGTTACTGCTCCAGTTCTTTCTCCGCCTTGGCCATCTCGTCGTCGGCCGCAGGGACTCCCCCACGACCGCCTCCGGTCTCGCCGCCGGCCCGGCCGCGTTCCCCCGTTGCGAGGTCGGCTTTCTTGAGCATCGCCCGGTAGGTCTGCGGTGCGATCCGGTAGAGCCAGGCCCAATACGCCTCGGCCACCAGCTCCTGGTCCACGTCCTTGTCGTCGAGGTGGGAGTACCGCTTCGCGAAGAACTCGGTAAACGCCTTCCGCTGCTCGGGCTTGACCAGGCCCTCGTACAACGGGTCCTTCGCCAAGGTGTCGAGCAACCCGCCGTAGCGGGCACGAAAGACCTCGTTCTCCGCCTCCTCGGTCAACCTGGACGCTTCGCCCTGGATGCCACCCAGCCTCTCCTCGAGGGTGCTGAGCCTCTTGAACAGGTGGTCGCCCACCATCCGCGTCTCCGCCTTGAAGATCATCTCGTCGACGTAGACGCTCGGCAACTCGTTGGCCAACTCGGCGTGTTCCGGCCCGAGCTGGCCCCCTTGAATGACCTTGAGGGCCCCCGCGAAGAGCGCCCGCTTCTGCTCCTGCGTGACGCCCGGGGTGGCGGCCGGTGTTTCTGCCGCCCTGCCCTCCTCGGCCTTGGCCTTGGCCTCGAGCTCCTCGATCCGTTTCCCACGGTCCTCGTGGAGCTTCTGGAAGTGCGACGCCTGCAATGCCTGCGTCGACATCTTCGCCAGCACGTCCGTCTGTTTGACTAGTTCCTCTGGCGTGTACTCCCGATCCCCGAAGCGAATCTTGACGGCCGCTCCGGCCACCTCCTTGCCTGCGCCCTGCGCCGGCGCTCCCTCCTCGGCAGCGGCGGACTCGGCCGGGGTCTTCGCCGGCTGTCCCTCGCTGCTGGCGGCGCCGCCCGCCCCGCTCCCACCGGCTGCCGCGCCCTCCGGCGGGATCGGGAGATCGCCGCCAGTCAGTTGCGCTTCGGCTGCCGCCAGGTCGGCGGTGTTGTCGGGCTCCTCTGCCTTTCCAGACATACTTCTCCCTCCCGCGCTCCCGGCTCCCACCAGGTCGGCGCGTCAAAGCCCGGCGATCGGCTCTAGGTCAGCGCTCCGGGTGGAGCGCTCCCAGACCCAGGTCGGGGAGGGGGCTTCCGTGCTCCTGCATTTGTTCGTAGTTGGCTTTACGACTCTCGTAGGTGTGAATCGTGGCCCGGTTTTTCAGGGCCGCCTCGAGCTGCGACTCGGCCGTGCCGATGACGTGGCCGGCCATGACCGGCGAGGTTTCGTTCGTCAGGCAGCCGAGTGTGGCGAGCGCGAGCGCGCAGCCGTCGAGCGACAGGCGCACCGCCTCCAGGCTGTTGAACCACTCGCACGCGACGAGGTACTCGCCCTCGTGCTCGCGCAACCATGACTGCTCACGGTCGAGCTCGTCTTTGAAGGCCCGGCCGAACATCGGCTAACCCGCCAGCCCCAGCGGCGGACCGCCGCGCCGCACCCCCGGCATCATCAGGGCCTGCACGTTGCGATCCACCGGGACCATGTTGCCGGTCTGGACGCCCTTGGCGATCTCCTCGTCCGGCACCACCTTGATGAACAACTGATCGAGGTAGGTGATACCCATCGAGCGCGCGATCTCCTCGACCACCGCGCGCGGGTTCAACTGCCGTCCGTCCGGGCCCGGGGTCATGAGCCCCGGCACCGAGCCCGCCACCTTGAGAAGGCCCATCCAGGTCGTCGCCATGCGTGCGGGGTCGCCCGGCATCGTCGCCGTGATCGCCCGGTAGTCGTACTGGCCCCACAGGTCCTCCGGCCGCAGGAAGACGTGCTCGCTCCCGAACTGCTTGGCCATGTCGCCCGCCACCCTCACCCACCGCGCCTGGTCGGAGAACTGCTGCAGGTTCGAGATCATGCGGCCGAATAAGCCCTTGAGGAGCTGGGCGTCCATCAAACGCGCCACCATGAGCACCCGTTGGCTCGCTTGCCCGAGGGCGGCCTGGACCTCGCCGAGGGTCCGCTTGTCGGGGGTCAACATCCCCTGCATCGTGTCGGTGGCGGCCATCATCCGCTGGCCGAAGCCGTACAGCGACTCCGCCAGGCCCATGTGCCCCTGGCTGACGTTCATGACCTGGATCTGCTGCAGGAACGACCCGATGGGGTGCCCCATGCGGATCAACTTGTGCCCCTCCGGGGTGACCTCCACCACCCGGCCCGGTCCCGGCTTCTTGAGCTGGTGTACCTTGACAAGCAGTGGGTCGGCCAGGATCATCTGGTAGAGCGAGACCATCACGTTCATGATGTAGGCGTTGACCGACCAGTTGATCATGCGGCTGATGCCGTCCAGGAGCTCGCCCGAGCCCGGCGTCCAGGCCGCGTGGCGGTCCGGGTGGACCTGCCCGATCCCGTAGTTGAACTGCCCGTGCTCGTACGCGGTCGGGTGGGCGCGCACGATCACGTCGCGGCCACCCTGGTCGCCCCCGCTCCAGGTGAACCACCAGAGCTCCGGGTCCTCGCTCTGGCCGAGCTTCCACCAGCGCGGGACCAGCCGCACGCCCATGTGGGAGGTCTGCAGAAAGCCAGGGTCGCGAGAGTCCGAGTCCACCGCGGCACCCGTGTCGAACGAGCCCGTGGTCTGCCGGCCGGTCGCCTCGTCGGTGCGCGGCGCGCCCTGGCGCACCGCATCCAGGTTGAAGTAGGGCCCCCCGGCCTCCCTCCGAGCCGCCCACAGCGAGAGGAACGCCCGGTAGGCGTCGTGCCCGAAGAACTCGCCGGATTGGTGCACGCCGATGGGGACCCGCGGATCCGCCAACATCATGAACGGGTCCAGGACGTCGACCAGGTTGAACTGCCGGCGGATCCCGTACCGCTCCACCGGCTGCCGGGCGAGGGCGAGCTGCCACGGCGACAGCATCGCGGCCACCTTCGGATCCAACCGCGAGATCGGCCGCTCGCGCACGATCCCCCGCTCCTCAAACCACGAGTCGTACCACACCGTCGTGCCGTACCGCTCGGCGTCGAAACACCCCTGAAACACGTTGAGCAGGTGATTCGACTGATCCAGGTCGTACGCCAACCCGACCTCGATAAGGCGCGCTCCCTTGACGTCCTCCGGCCCGCCGGGCGCCACCTGCGGATCCCGTGCGGTGAGGATCTGCGTCTCCAGCATCGCCCGGACGTACAGCATCGCGTAGCTGGTCGGCATCGCGATCGCCCGCCCGAACGGCATCTCCTTGGTCGTCGGGTCCTCGGTCTTGTCGGCCAGTTTGGCGCTCCGCCGCAGGTCGATCACCATGCGGAGCTGCTCGTCGACCTGATTCCAGTCGTCGAAGCGCTGCTCCCGGTGCTGGCGCCCCGCCTCCCGCCGCCGAGTCAGCCGGCCCAGGATGTCCCTGTGCAGGTCCGAGTCAGGACCGAGACGCTGCCAGAGTGGCCGCTCCTCAACCGTCACCTGCGCGCTACTCGCGGCGACGATCGCCGAAACGGGCTTCTCCGCGGCCATCCGCTAGTCCGCCGCGATGCGCCTGCACACGAGCTGGATCACGCGGGCCGCCCCCTGGTTGACCGGCGTGGCCGCCGTGCCCGACCGGACCTGCAGGAACCTGACGCCGGCCAGGTCGAGGGCGGGCAGGTAGATACAGGTGTCGACCGCGACCGTGAGGCTGAGTTCCGCACCCGCCTTGTCGACCAACTTGCGGACCGTCCCCGACACCGCCCCAGCCAGGAACGTCATCGCCGCGGCGGTCCACCCCGCCGGCATCACAATCCCGACCAGGGTCCGCCCTGCGAGCGAAACCTCCTCCGAGAGCGCTGTACCGTTCGGGATCGTGACCTCAATCAAGCCAATGCTCGGTTTGTGCATGCCGTCTCCCTCTCCGTTTCTTCCGTTTGGGTTGTGCCTTCAGCCGGCGGTAGGCGTCGCGCGCCGGGCACTTCCGCGACTTGTCCGGCTTGAACGCCTCGGCCAGGAGCATCGCGAAGCGTTCCTCCCGCGTCGGAGCCGGCGCCTGCGCCTTGATGCGCGGATCCGTCACTGGGGGGCCCCCGGTCACCGGGACCAGGGCCTCCGGCCGCTCCGGGTACGACAGAAAGTCGAGCACCACTGCCCCGGGAACGCCCGCCAACGGGTGCACCAGGAGGTCCGCGCCCATGCCCGTGCGAATGCGGATGGTCCTCTCGACGTCGACCAGGCCGCTCATCAAGCCCTACCCGCGCAGACCCATGAACTTCGCCAGGCGCTCCAAGTAGGCGGCCGGCTCCTGCCCACCGCACGCCCTGCGCGCCTCCTCGTACACCGCTCGGCGGTTCAGCACGCCCGCCTGGAATAGTTGACACAAGGGCCACCGCCCGACAACCTTGAGCAGGTCAACCCATGCCTCCGCACTGCTGCTCGGCCCTTCCACGCTCACCCCCCGACCTTGAGCATCCCGCGCGCGATCTGCCGCCTGCGTCTCTCAGCCTCGTGTTCCCGGTTGAACGGCCCACTCCTCCCGCCGTGCCTCATCCACCACGGCCGCATCGGCAGCAGCGCCCCCGGAAGCCGCGCCGCATCAAAAGCGCCATCGCGGCGAGCAGACCCTTGTCCTTGAACGGAAAAGACGGCCTCATTCCGTCGCCCCCTTCTAGACTTTCAGTGGGATCACCGTCTCGCGCTCCACTTCGTCCCCAGGCCGCGGCTCGTAGACGTTCCCAAGGACGTGCGACCCGTACCAACACGGCAGCGCCAGCGCGAGCGCCAGGTCGTCGTGCGCCCCCGAACTCTCCGGCTCGAACGTCTCGCCCTTCTCGGTCAGCTTGCGGCGCAGCGAGAGGAGTTCCTGAATGAGCTGGTCGCCATCCGGCAGGCCCTCGGCGATCTTCAACCGCTTCGCCTGAAGCAAGACTTGGACGGTGGAGATTAGGTCCCGCCTCGGGACGTGGTACGCCTCGACAGCGAGCGGCTCCTGGCCCTTCACCGGCCGAACCACGGTCACGTCGAAGCCGCCGGTGATGGTCACGGCGATCGGATCCAGGCCCTCGCCCTCGAGCATTTCGACGATCGGCCGGCCAACGCTCGTGGCGTCCACCACCAGGTACCGTTGCATCGTCGCGACGGCCCCGTCCTTCACCACCCGTGCGACTTCGGCCACCATCGACCGGTACGCGGTCCCGAGCGGCCAGCGCCGCAGGTAGCGGACTCCGAACAGCGCCGGCACCAGCCCCGAACGCTGCACCATCGTCAGCGCCGACGGATCCGGCGCCTGCCCGACGTCGAGGCCGAACAACGCCAACTCGGCCGGTTGCGGCTTCCGCTCCCTCATATCCTCAGCCTCTCCACCCCGCCCACCAGGTCCTCGCGACGGATCTCCGCCGGGACGGTGAGGTGCAGCGGCGCAGCCCCACCGAGTGCCCCCATCACGAGCTCGTAGGCGAGCGCCTGGTCCTCGGTGTCCGAGAACAGGCACAGGTACTCCTGCAGGAACCACCACTCGGGATACCGCCGCCTCTCGTCCAGAAGGAAGTCCAGCGTGATCCGCGGCGACAGCGGGATGAGTTCGCCGGCGAGGCCCATCTTCGCGGCCGGTTGCTCCGCCCGCACCCAGGCATCGCCGCCCTTGGTCCACTCGTAGTGAAAGAAGCCGCGCTTACCGAACGGCGTGGACAACCCGATGATGTTGCCGCCGCTGACCGCGATCATCGGGCGCACCGAGGCGTACACCTTGTCCTCAACGCGCGCGGCCTCGTCGATGATGAGTTCGTTGACCCCGGAGTAGCCCCGGATCGTCCGTTCCTTGCCTGGCAGCGCGATGATCCGGCTCCCGTTGTGGAACGTCAGCGAGAGCTCATTGTCCTTGTCCAGGCCGAGGTCAACGTCATGCCCGACCGCGTTGGCGATCGTCTTGGCCTTGAGCAGGGTCTCCTGCGACTGGCGCTCGGTGGGGCTGATGATGAGAGCCAGCCACGGCGGCCGGTACAGCGCCCGGTGGATGGACCGACCAGCCGCCACGGTGGACTTGCCTGACTGGCGGTGGCAGTTCAGCAGGATGCGCGGCGCCTCGGAGCGCAGGATCCCCGCCTGCCACTCGTCGGCCTCGAGGCCGGCCTTTCGCACCAGCGCCACCGGATCCAGCGCGTAGGTCAGGTCACGCTCGAGAGCGCTCACCCCGCCGGAACCCTTCAACGACCCCCGGCTCGCGCACCGTGCGCACCGTCCGCAACGTCGCGATCACCAGGTGACACGCCCCGCACACCAGGTCCCCGACCTTGCCCTCGACCAGGTCCACGCAACTCGCGGGCAAAAGCGCCTCGCGCACCAGCGGCCGGAACGCCTCGCACCCCGGGCAGTAGATCTCCCGGCGCTCCGTCAGTCTGGCGTCGCGCCCAGCGCGGCCACGATCCGAGTCCGGCAGCTCTCCTCGCACTGTCCCACCGCCTCCACGATCCGAGCCCGCAGCGCCCGCCATTCCGGGGAGCGCAGCAGGTCCGCCCCGCCCTCCTTGTTCGCCTTCTGCACCAGCTCCTCCAGCCAACGCTGCTGCCCCTCAAGTCGGTGTGCCGCCTCCAGGACGAGCCGGCGGGGATCCGTCACCTTCCACCGCACGCCCAGGACCGACGTGTCGGCCTTCTCCTCGAAGCGCGGCAGCAACTCGGACAGCAGCGCCTTCTTCGGGACGACGATCTGCGTCCCGTTCCCGCGCTCGCCCACGACTTCCAGGTAGGTGACCTCAAGCTCGTGCGCGCGGGGGTTGAGGTCGTACTGGCCCGGGTTCGAGGGATCGGCCAGGAACCGGTCGCAGGCATCGAACAGCTTGGTGACGATCCCGAACAGCTTGCCGAGCTGCTTGTAGAGGTCCAGGGACCGCACGTCCTCGAGCTCGGCCTGCTGCGCTACCCGAGCCCCGATCCGCGCCACCAGGCCGACCTGCGCCGCCTCCGCGAGTTCTTGCCCGTGCTTCATCGCCGCCGTCAGGTGGTGGGCTTTGTGCCGCCGAAGCGCGTCCAGCTTCAAGCCGTACTGACGCCCTATGCCGCGAATTGACGTGCTATGCCCGACCAGGAGCTTGTCAATCGCCTCACAGTCGGGATGCGTGCAGACCGTGCACAGCCGCCCCACACCGGCCTACTTCCGGCGTTTCCCTGGCCTGTACTTCGCGTACTTCTGCGCCAGACGCGCCCGCGCCGCCGTCTTCCCCTTGCCGCGCGCCTTCTTGGCGATCCACTCCTTGTTGATGGTGCCCTGCTCCGTGATCTTGCCCTCGTTCGCGGCGGTGTCGCGCAGAGCGCCCGGCCGCTTGGACGCGGAGCTCATCCATTTGCCGTCACCGAGCGCCTTTCCCACCTTCGCCATCGCCTGCCCCCTAGATCCTCAGCGGACCGGCGCGCCGGCGATCGAGCTCCGTGCACAACACCGCCAGTTCCCGGCCGAACGTCGCCGTCCGCGAGATCCCATCCTGGACCGTGCGCCACGCATTCCGCTCGGCCCTGGCCTGCGCGACCATCCCGTTGAGGCTCCCGATCGCCTCCTCAAGCTGGTGTCGCCTGGCGGCGAGGGCCTCGTACGTTCGGTCGTGCTCGCGTTCCAGCTCCCGCGCGCGGTTGCGGTACTTGCTCATCAAATGGCCGAGCTCCGACCTGGTGCGGCGAACCAGCGTGAACTGCCACACCTCCATCCACGCCACCCGTCGCAGCCAGCCGTGGTAGACGTGGAGGCGCGTGGCATCCAGCGCGTCACGGACCTCGCTTCCCCAGTCCCACAGCCGGGGTGCCCCCATCCTGGCAACCAACCGCGCGGAGTCCAGGCTCGCGGCTCGACCGCCACCGAACGCGAGCAGCTCCTGGTACTGCAGCACGACCTCCTCGGCGTCTCGAAAGACCAAGGGGCCGCGTGTCACCTGGGAACGGAAAGGGCCGGCGACAGCCGGCCCGAGGAGAGACTCCCCAATTCTGGCAATATCTACCCCTGAGCATCCCACTTGTCAAGCCCCCCAGTTGTGGTCAACCCGAGGATCTTCCTCGAGCCGCTCGCAGTGGTCCGCCACTAACCCTCCCAGCGTCGCGAGGCTGATCCCCCACTTGGCTGCGATCCCGCAAAAGGTCAGCCCTTCCGTGTGCAGTTCGTGACAGAGGATCTCTCCAAAGCTCGCACCGCAGCCAGTCGGGCAGGTTGCGTACTGCTCCTCGATGAGCCGGCGGAGCCGCTCAAGCCGCGGTTCGTCGGGCCGAGCCATTATCAAGCCCCCCGTGTCCACCACCGATGAGCTCGGAAAAACAGACCCGTGAACGACCACTCTCCAAGCGCAAACAGGAAGACCAGCACCGCCAGGAGCACCCACAGCCAGTCCGGCCACGACGCGAGCCAGGCGAGCACGCTAGCCGGCCTTCGCAGCAGCACGCGCGGCGTTGTGTTCCCGGGTCCGTGCCTCGGCGAAGTCCGCGAGCTCGCGCAGGCACTCCGCGTCGAAAATGAACCGCGCCAACGCAAACGGGATCGTCGCGGCTCCCGCGATGAAGCAGTACCGACGCCAATGGCTGTACCAGCGGACCTCGCCGACTAGGAGGCCGTCCCTCACCGCGAGGACCAGCCACACCCTCGTCTTCGCGGACCTGCGAATCGAGTAGCGGCGCTCCACGAACCGAATCCACCGAGCTTCTTTCATCGCTCACCTCTGCCCACGATCGGAACGTAGATCGCCTTGCGCTGCGCCGCGGCGATCTCGGACGCCGGACGGCGGTCATACGCCGCGACCGATTGAAGGTCCCGGTGGCGCAGCGCTCGCTGCAGCAGGAGGTGGTCGTAGCCGGCCCGCAACAACGACGTCGCAAACGTGCGCCGAAGGTCGTGCGCGCTCGTCCGGCCGATGCCGGCCTGAGCCGCCCGCTTCCGAACAATCTGGAAGACCGCCCCGGCGCCCAGGCCAGCGCTACCAAGCTTCCCGCTCGCCCACACCTGGAGCAGCAACGGCCCGGCTCGATCGCCCCTCACCGCGAGCCAGTCCTCGAGGAGCGGCGTCGCCGCTTCCAGCGATACCACGTCCTCGCGCCTGCCCTTCCCCCTCACCAACACCTGGCCCTGGCGACGCTCGACCAGATCCTCCACCCTCAACCCGGCCGCCTCGCCGGCGCGCAGGCCGGTCGCGTGGAGCAGCGCGATCGTCAGGGCGTCCCGCCGACCTTGCGGCTTCGGATCCACCGCACAGGCGCGGTAGAGGGCCTCCAGCTCGCCCGATCGCAGCGCCCGGCCAGGCGGGAGTTCCTCGCCCCTCACCTGTTTGATCTCCGACAGCCGGCGATAGTCCTCGTAGGCGAGCGAACCGTCCCGCCATGCGAAGTAGAGGACCTGGCGCAGCGCCGTCAGCGCCCGGTTCACGGTGGCGACCCGGTATCTTGCCGCTAGTTCCTCTCTGATCCGGTCGGTGTCCTCGGCCGTAATTCGATGCCAAGCCAGGCGCGAGGCGTCTTTCACGGGCCTGCGCTTCCAGATTCTCCCCATTTGGCCCAATGCCCAGCGCTGAGATCGCCGTCCCGAGGGTGCCAGGCTTGCCAGATAACGCTGTGCGGCGTTGCCTTTCCCTGCCCCTCCAGTACTCCGTTTACTGTGAATCAGTATTCCGCGCGGACCGCCCGGAGCGCACGGTGAGAGTGGGCCGGTCGGAAACACAGAGGTGAGGGCGTTACGCGGTTTCATCCACCCGCTCCGGCGGCAACGGCGTCGCGAGGTAGATGTCGCCGCAGCCGCGGCACCGGCCGGCCCAGTAGTACCGGCGCATGCGCCCGTTTCGCATTTCGTGGCGTCTGAGTTCCACCGTTTCAACCTGCACCGACGCCGGGTCCTTGTTCGGCCACCACGGGAATCCAATCAGGCCGCGCCAGCGACCCACACACCCGCAGGAAATCCGCAGGTGCTCCGGTGCGGGGGTCGGGACTACGACTTCCGGCCGTTCCACCGCGTCGGCGTCGAGCAAGACCGCCCACAACAGGTCCTCGGGGCTCACCTCGCCGTGAAAGCCAGCCGCTTCCATTGCCTCCGTCTCGGCTCGGTAGCCCTCATCGTTCAGGTCGGTCACCGGACACCTCCACTTGTGGCACTTCACTTCCTCCACATCGGCTGCTGCCATTTCGTACGCTTCATCGTCCCGTCGTACGTCACCTGCGCCGGGGAGGCGACGCGCTGCCAGCCCCGAGCGATCGCAGCCTGCACGAGGCGCTCCAGTTCGCGCAGGTCAAGGGCGGCCACCGTCTGCACCCTGATGGTCACGGCTTGTCCTTCGCGGCAGCACGAGTGGTTTTCTCGGCACGTGCCCGTTCCATCCCCGCCTCCAACACCGCGACGAACCTCTCCGTGGGCATGATCGGGATGCGCGGGGGCCGTCGCGTTGCGATGCTGAGTGGGTATCCGAGCTTGGAGCGCTGGAGAAACGCCACCAGTACCTGTGCGGTTTCCCGGTCTCGCAAAGGTCCAACCGCCTCGACCGGGACCATGTTCTCGGACGCCACGACGTAGAACTCCCCGCTGGCGCTCATCACTCCGCCCCCTTCGCGGCATTGAGCATCGCCTCGAAACAGCCAGCGAGGTACAACCTCGTGAGCACGCCGTCCTTGCCTTTTCCCCCCGGCGGCCGAACGCGGGCGAGATAGGTGCCATCGGCTCGCGACTGCACGGACCACGTGCCGGCCCGTCGGAGCGCACGCAGAGCCGAGCGGACAGTCATCGCTTCCTCTCAGCCACTCCGCGTTTCATGCCCCCTTTGGTCGGCTCTTGGACGTGGAGAACCACCTCACCCCCGCAGCACTTCTCAACCCTCCACCACCACCCCCTGAAGGCGATCCGTTCGCCAATCTCGAATCGCGCCCAAACCTTCGGACTCGCGTCTGTCAGTGGCTCGAATTCGCGGGTTTCAGGATTCATCATGACCTTCCTCCTTCCCAGCACCAGGATCCAACTTCACGCGCCACGCATGGCGCCGGGTCTCGCCGTGG
>Ga0315293_10000337_pt1 | contig 42744 bp, 53 predicted proteins | sample YL17G13_20_MG_FD_203071 | JGI IMG/M metagenome (GOLD analysis project Ga0315293, IMG submission 203071) | Sediment microbial communities from Yellowstone Lake, YNP, Wyoming, USA - YL17G13_20 | ecosystem: Environmental > Aquatic > Freshwater > Lake > Sediment | place: USA: Wyoming | collected... | reverse complement strand
TTCAGTCGTCGATGTATCACGTAGGATTTTATCGACCGTCCCCTCGAATAGGAAGGGCCAACTTTGAAAATGAACTTGCAATTTTGTCTCCACCCACTGAGTCTCGAAGTAGAGGGGTTGAGGGAATCGTTCCCAGAAGATTTGGGACATGGCGACGGCCTTATTATACAACTCGGTCAGCATCCCAGCCTGACGAGCCGTGTTCCCGTCGAGGTCCTCCCCCTTGTTTACCCGATCCATTAGGGCCGTCTGCTGCTTCTGTACCTCGGCCATCACCGTCATCTCGCTGCCCGGCCCCAGACATTGCAACCGATGGTAGATCGTACCGAGCGTAGCGGCATCCTTTCGCTCCGTGCCCCGCAACTCGATCCCCATGCGGTATTTGCACCACCACTTGCGCTTGCACGCCAAGGCACACGCCAACTTCGATTGGCTGCACACCACCGGAATAGGTTCAAGCTTGGTCAGGTCCATTATCATCCTCCAACGTCATGGGGTAACCTGCCTCAATTGCAAGCAGAACGATGGGGCAGGAAGGAAACAATTCCGAACACTGTTTCCAAGGGGCACAATCCCCGTCATCATAGTAGAAGCATCGTCGGTACTCGCTAAGAGTAAACAGGTCTTCGACAATTTTGAACATTTGCTCTTGTTTCATTGATCTCTCCTACGTAGCTATCCACGGATATCTCGGACGGAAGATAACGTACACCTCCGCAGAGAATGAATGGGCAATGTCATTCAACCCACTCAGAGTTACTCTTCCCCCCCCACAATCGCCGATCAATCCCTTAACCTCAAGTCCAGAAATATGGTCTTCCCCAGGAGCACAGTAGACATCCTCCCAATGTACACAATTGGCAAGGTCATCCCATGTCATCTGAAAGTCGGTGAGCTTCTGTTCAATGGCCGTCTTGAGTTGGGTACACATTCTCTCATACGACTCTTGCCGCAGGAGTTCCAACTTCTCTGTGCTCACGCCCTTGTTTGGATCAATCATTGTGGTTCAAATCTCCCACTCTGTGTTTGAATTTCCAGGGCCTCTATCCGCTCCTCCAGTTTCGCTATAGTCTCTTGTTGGACTATAACCTTGGCTTCTAGGTCGATAAGTCTTCGCCATGTTCTATCGTCAGTCATTGGTTCTCTCTGGTTAAGAAAAACGAGCGGGCGGATCGAAGACACTGCCAACGACCCGCCCGACTCTGCGGAGGTCAAATCTGGTGGGTGTTGCGAGCCAACTCTTTACGTTTCCGTGGGTCCAACAGGACTTGTTGTGCAACACCCACAACTGTATTGTATCCGATTTGCTACCATAGGTCAAGGGAAAATCACGATTTCTCAACATTTTTTTCGTCCTCGTCCAGGACCCATTGAAGTGCCAACGCATAGCATCGTAACTTGATCCGCGTATAGATATCACTGGTCGAATCCGTCTTTGGCATATCGGCACGGGTAGCTTCCAATTCTTCCATGATTTCCTTCTCTGGTCTCATTCATTGCCCCCATCCAGCAACACCGGGGGAACATCGAATACATCCGTCAGCGCACAAGCCAGCATTATATGGAGCATGAGGGTCCCCACCTTCCTCCGCACGTCGGGGCTACGGGACTTCCACGGGAGGAAGATCGTATGGAATCCGTACTTGGCCATTGCCATCGCCAGCCGGTGGCACACGAACTCCGGCTGCTTGATACGGGGGTCGTCCGCCAGCAACTCCACGGGGGACGCCTCCACCAGCAGGTACGGGAACTTGCACCCACACGACAGCTTCCGAAACGCCTTGGCCTGCCTCACCCGGTCATGGGTATCGTTCAGGTTCTTGAAGATTTCCAGTTGGGTCGCTTTCCTCTCGAACACGCACAGGTCTGGGTACTCCACCAGCCGGTAGTCCCCAAACGGAAGCGCGATCCGTTCCTCCTTGACGGGGATCACCAACTCCTTGAACGTCAACTCTGGGTGGGCAATCCTGATGGTTGCCGGGAACAGAATTGGGCACTGTTCCCTCGTGTCGATCTGCACCGTGATCCCCTGCGGAATCGCATACCTATAGAACACATCATTGTTGGTCATACGTCATTCCCCCATACGTCCCATCCTTCTGTTTTCGTTCGTGCAAACAACTCTATTCGAGAAACGTCTCCGCAGAGTTGAACTATTCTATCTCGAATCTCCGAAGGCTTCTCCGAATGTCTTCCAATTCGAGCGTCACAAACTTGTAGAACACTTCTACTCTTTCTCAACGTCTGGCAATGTCCTTTCGTCCCCAACAGACAAATCTCCGAGTTGGCCCTTGTGTAGTTCCCGCACCCTACGAAGTAGGAGTCCGATACCCTATTCCTCTTGATCCATGTAAAGGCGCAAGTAGCATACTTGAATCCCCAAGCGTCAATTACCTTTAATCCAGAAGGAAGATTGGGAAACGTCACCCATAAAAACAGAAAACATGTTTCTTCCGACAAGGAAGGCACTGGTAGCTTCTGTATCCATTCTTCATCCTGTACTTCGTAGTGATTCGCCGGGCATTTCAGCCCACTACCGTTATTCCACCCCAATCCGTTCCACGGGGGATCAGCATAGATCACAGTGTATTTCCTGTCCGGGAATGGAATCATGTCTCTTTCCTTTCATAATCCCACGGCACTGTTCTTCCCACCCACCTCGAAAACACTTCGAGCAGGGGGGGATGTTTCATACAGTCGCCCATGATCGCGTCCACTCGTTCTCCCTCCGCAGGGTAAGTGTCCACAAACAGAGCGTCGTAGATTTGCAGGCATATCACACTGCGGAGGTTTGCTTCCATGAAACGTGCTTGGGCCCGGTACTGGACTGAGTGCAGCAGTTGGGCGCAGGGGGTCTGGTGGAGGAAGTTGCATATTTCCCCCCCCTTTCCAGCCGTACACCCGACCCCGAACGTCCTGGACCATCCGGTGGGCAGAACAAGATACCCCTGTCTACCGGCCAAGGCTATCATCTCATCTTGCCACGCCTTGTATACGTGGTGTTTGGCATACCACGTCTTGATCGCCCGATCACAGAACTCAATATCGACCTCGATTCCCGCGTCTCTCCGGGCCGTGCTCTGAAAGGCGTCGGCCCCCCCACGGAACAGGACGAGGAAATTGAGCGTCTTCCCCAGTGCGTACTTCACCGGCTCCCGCTTCTTGAACCCCACCGGGTTCTCGTTGGGGAACAGCGTCAAGGCGGTTCGAGTATGGATGCTCTCCCCTTCTTTCGTATAGGCTTCCATGAGCAGGGGGTCGCCAGACAGCAACGCTGCCATCCGTAGATGATCTTGGTTCACGTCGTACTCAACGATCTTCCCCCCCGGCCATCGGGAGCACGAGCAATCACGTATGCTGTGTGGCTCCGTCTGCCGGGCGGGTTTCTTGCACGAGAACCGTCCCTGAATCTGACCCCCGCTCTTGACATCCGAACTTCCCCCCCGCTCCGAGTACATAGGAATTGCGTACCACGTCGGATAGACCATCCCCACGTCCCCGGTGTGTGGCATAATCCCCTTCCGAGGATCGATCAGGAGCGGACCCGTGTAAGTAGAAACGAGTTTGGATCGTTCCTTGTAGTCCTGGAACATCGCAATAAGTTGCTTGTTCTTTCCCTCCGGAATATGTTCCAAGATGAGATTGACGTTCTCGACCCCTATCGAAATCTTCTTTGTCTTCCCCGTCCACTCCACTCGGCTGTCTTCCAACAACCCTGCTTCTCGCAGGCAGTCGAGTAGGAGTTGTCTCAGGGGAGCATCTGATCCGGTCCCGCAAAGTTTGATCTCGTGGTCCGTCTCTGCGGAGGTCAAGAGATTTTGGCATCGGATGGTCTCTTCCTCATGGAAAGCCTGTAGCTTGGCGACGTCAAATGAGCTACCCGTCTCTTCCAGGTAGAACGTATCCCACAGGATCATGTTCCGAGTCCAAGCGCAGGTCTTGCTCAACTTGGGAGAGTCGGGGCCGTATCGTTCCTTGATCCTCCGCAGGAGTTCCTCGTACAGGACGAGGGTAGCCGCCGCGTCAAGGCAGTTGTAGTAGTGTAAGTCCTTATCCCACGAGGACTTAGCATTACCAGACTTTCCGGTTACGTTAACTTCGGAATAGTCCGCGATCCCGAATAGCGTAGCCAATTCCTTGAGGCCCTTCTCCGGCTGCTGCTCATAGAGGAGGAAACTCAACAACAACGTGTCGTCCAGAGTTATTCGTCTTTGGTTAATCAGGAATGGAAGTATTGGGTCTTTTGACAAGTACAAATACAAGAGATCGAACTTGATATTCTGTCCAACCACCACAACCTTTTGTTCGTTAATCCGGTAAAACCATTCCCGTATCTGCTCTTTGTGATGGGGTTCAGACCACACATACTGCGCCGTCCTCAGTCTGTCCCCATCCCTCCATCCAAACGCTACGGAGACGATCTGGTCCTCGAACGGAACCCCGTCGATCTCCTTCGACTTGATCGGGTGGAACACCGTCTGTTCCTTACCCTCCAAGATTCCATAGGTCTCGATGTCCATTGTGACGAACGGGGGTAGAACCTGCGGAGGATCAATCCCCACCTCCGGATCAATCTGCAACGCATTGGGGATTAACTCCCCCCGGAGGTAGCGAAGGATCAACGAGAAATGGGTTTCGACGGCGAATATTTTCCCCGGCTCCCGCAATGGGTGAAGCATAGCAGGATGGAACGTGCAAAACACACGAACCTTACCACCAAATACAGCACTCTTCTGACCCTGCTTCTTGAGGGCCGCACCCAATGAGGACAGGTGAAGGGCGGAATAGGCTGCCTTAGCTCCCAACGCCACGATAACGACCTCTTCATACATTCCTCCAAGTATAGCTACGTCCTCTTGCAAGTACGGGAGGCACGCCCGGATATTGGACTGTGACTCGTCCGCCCCCTGCGGGGGTTTGCACCGGCAGGAATTGACCAAGTACACGTCAGCGTAGTCCGTCAGTCGCGACGCCCGGACCATCTTCTCCAACAACTGGCCGGTGAATCCAACGAACGACTTCCCTTTCATATCCTCTTGGTGCCCCGGACTTTGGCCGGTAAATAAGATTGCTACGTTTTTTTGTAGTGGTTGTCCATCATAGAGACTTCTTGTGGGTAGTCCGGGATTCCTTGCCGATTGGTACAATGGGCATAGTTTACAATCTGAATGTGATTCAAACGTCAGGCTGCCCACAAATAGCCCCATGTCTTTCTATTCACGATCTGCCCGACTGTGACAACACTTATACCATAGCTTTCTGCTATTTCCCTTCGTGTAAACTCCCCGGTCCTCCACATGTAGACGATGAGCCTAACGTCTCTCTCCGTCAGCTTTGCCGCAGGATTATCTTCCCCTATGCCAATTGGAGGATTGACCTTTGTTCCATGTCTTACTGAATCCATGACATTCTCTTTCCATGTTCCCCATTTAAGGTTCCCCAGTCGGTTATCACTTGGGTCCCCGTTCAAGTGTCTACATTGCATCCCATCCGGACAAGGACCCACGAATGTCTCCAGCACCAACACATGAACTCGTCTTTCAAATCTTTTCTCCCCGGCGCATAGGTGTACTCTCCTATACCCAAAAGAATCGTGGCGGAGTCTCAACCAACGTCCATGTTTACTCCAACCTTTTCCTGGTTTTGGATTGGACCATACACGCCCATCATCGGTTACTTGATATCCGGGGCAATATGGTACGGGTTTCATCGTCATGCGTAGATTGTACCCTCTGCGGAGGTTGGATGCAAGAGAAATCTACTACGGTTAAAAGTTGGTAATATCTGGGAGACCCACGAACTCCGATCTATTCCTCAACCACATCCATAACTTGTGGTATCGTTCATGGTCATAGTCCTCAGGGTTACGAGGGCGGTTAGGTAGTCCTTCATCCAATAGACACATCGCCTGTACGGACGCCACGTCATTAAGATGAATAGGCCCATCCTCCAATGGACCGAAGCTTGAGCAATGACCAAGACCAAACAGATCATAACCACCTGATTTACACTTGGTGATTGCTACTCCGCTCCCCTCATAACCACTTGCCTCGTACCAGTACACGAACCACTCGTACTCTTCCTCAAGGATATTCTTCCAGTCCCAATCGGAGAACTCGTCTGGCCCAATTTTGTATTTTTCCATTTTTCTTCCTTTCTGTATGCACACATTGTACTACCTACGGGGTATCAATGCAAGAGAAATCTACTGGAGGGAGGCGTAATATCTCTGCACGGAGTCGGGTCCGCCCTGTTCGATATCCTCCGTCATCCGTCCCAGCCCCGCCTCTCCGATAACCTGTGAGAATATCGGACGGTAGGCGGTGGGGATTCCCCTCTCGATGCGGGACAGTCGGCTGATCTGCTTGCGGTTCTCAATAGCTTTCAGGTCAGACTTCTTGATCTGCAACTCCCCAAGCTCCGGGTACACCTTCTGGAACTCGGCCTTGATCTTGTCGGCCTTCTGGGTCTCGTTGTCCGTGATCGCTTGGGTGAAATCCCGTCGGTATCCCCGAATACGATCTCTCTGGGACACCAGCCACTTAGCCGCGCCAGCCTCCGCAGAGACGGAGGTGGGGCGCAGACCCATAGACCGTAGGGTAAGCTCCATCGGGGAGAGTGTCCCGATCAATGACTTGTTATGGTCATATAGGGGCACCCGGCCCTCCGGAGTCGGGTTCGTGTAGTCCGCGTACCGGGGGGAGAGCGTCCGGTAGGCCCGGCTCAGTGCGATCCCACCCGGAACCGCCATAGCCGCAGCCCCCGCCAGTTGGGACGTATCCCCCTTCAACAGTCCCATCGCTGTCGTTCCCGCCACCTGTGCAATCGGAGGTACAAATGGGAACGGGTAGAACGGGGACTTCTCATACTCCGGGATAGGCAATGCCCCCGTCATCAACCCCTTGGATATGTCGACCCCCAGAAGGTCCCGCGCCGTCAGGTATGCCGCCGCTGATCCAGCCGTAGCCCGTCCGATGAATCCAAAATCGAGCTTGCTGGGGTCCATCCCCATACGTAGCGAGCCATGCAACGCCCCCATCATGCGAAGGGGGAAGTGCATGAACTGCCTCGCCGCTGGGGACCAATTCATAATGGCCTTGGGTACCCCCAGTGGTCCCCCCGTAAAATTGGATACCATGTTGAGGGTCTGCCCCACCTCACCCGCTTCCTTGAGGATAGCTGCCCGGCCCTCTGCGGAGGCTTCGGCCAGCTTGGTAGCGTTATGGAATAGGTGGGTATTCTTCCCGGAGTAGTAGGCCAGCAGTTTATTGTGAGTCTCGGAAGTGGAGAAGGGGAGCATCATCGCATCCTTGACCTTCCCCCACACGGTCTTTGCCCCCACACTCAACGCGCCCGATTGCTCCGTCTCTATAGCCAATTGGGTGCTGATCGCCTTAGATGCTGTCCCAAGGTCTTCTACGAAGTCGGGGAACGCCGCCTTGAACGCCTCGTCTCGCCCCACCCCCTTAGACAAGTCTCCAACATATCGGCTCATTCGAGATAGCATCCCCTCTTGACCGGCGAATCCCTTGAGGCCATACCATATACCACGCACGCCCACAGAGTTGACGGTTGTGAGGAGGGGTTGTAGTGAATTAGCTGCGGCCGACGATACGTTACCCCCCAAAGTGGATAGGTAGAAGTTACTCGCTGCGGCACTACTCATGGAATCGAGGGAAGAGAAGAATTTGGAGTCCTTGTAGTAGTTCATCAACCATTTCTTGTTCTCCGGCCCAATCACCGAGTCGATCATGGGGTGGCTTCCCAGCCAGTTGTATATCTTCTCCTTGTGTATAGTGGCATTTAAGGATCGTGCCAGTTGCTTGTCAGTCATCACTCCCCGGACGTGAGGAATAAGCCCGTCTTCCACATAGGATTTGGCCCACGGGTCCTTATCGAACTCCCCTTTACGCTTGACAATAGCCTCAATCTCTTTACCATACCCGGTCCCATGCCACGCATGGGTATCTGCCACGGTGCTTACGTACCGGCCCAGTGCCTCATGGGGATCGAGGGAATACTGTCCCGGCTCTGCCAGCACCCTACCGATGCTTTGGAACTCCTTCTTGATTGCCTCCTGCCCCCCGAACCGTGCCTGTTGGAGAGATAGGGCCATTGCGTCCAAGGTAGACCTAGCCTTTTCTGGTTTACCCAACCGAGCCACAAAATTCATATTACTCTTCTCGGAATACTCGGTCATCCTCTGGGCGAACATGGCCCGGTGTGCCCCCTCGTCCGTCCCGATCACCTTGACCTCGTTCCACACCCTCTCCACTGTACTCGCCGCTTCTCCCGACCACCTATTCAAGACCGCACGAGCCGCCTTATTGTATCCGAGCGGAATCATCCCGGCCTTTTCCATCTCCAACAGGTTATCCAAGTTGCCCATTGAGTAATCAGGACGTTCCACATAGGCCCCACTCACCTTTGTATAATCCTCATCATGCACGTAGTTACGACTCTGTACACCGCTCACTCCTCGGTGGTAGTCATTCTCGTACCTGTTGAATTTTACCGAACGGGGGAAATGGCTATCTATCCTCCCCCCAGAAACCAACCCCTTCTTCTCAACCGCATCGTGGATACGCTTCTCCGCCTCTGGATTGCTGGTGGCCCACTTCCATACGTCATCTTGCAAGTCCCGCATCTTATCGGCTGCTCCTACAACCTCTTTCCGCATCTTGCCTTGAAGTCCCGCTGCAACGGGAACATTCTTTCCCCCCATAAGTGCTATGATTTCCGGCTCATTCCCAAGCAGCTTCACCATACTGTGGTCTGCGTTTTGTAACCCATCCATCCGTGCCGCCACCGCAAGACGCTCGACCTTGCTCATGGGTCCGGCATCGAGGAATATCTTGTTGGCCCTCTCCCAATACTTCAGTTTGAACGCAGCCGTGGCCTCATACACAGAGTTCAACTTCTCGAACAGTCCGGGGTGTGTGCGCAGGTTCATCATCGCCCCGTGCATCCCGGCGAACAACGAGTCCATCGCAGCGGCCTTGGGCAATAAACCCCTCCGCAGGGCGAGAAGAGGTTCGGTCGTGCCCAGGGGAAATTTCCAAAGGCCCACGACCAGCCCGGCGATCACGAGGGGGTTGGTGGCTATGTCGGTGATGGTCTTGAGGATTGGGTTTGGGTGCTTGCCGGGCAGGAGCGTATCCCGCACCGTCTTGATCTGGGTGGGGGTGAGTGTAGAGGGGGACAGCATCGCTCTGGTAATACCATCAACGTCGCCACGGAGGAGGTTGGCAAATGCGAGTTGGGGCCTGTCATACCCGGTGATTGGGAAGTCTGCGGAGGCTACCCCATAGGGAGCGTCGTCATCGAGTTCATATTTTTTGCCCATCTCCTAACGCCCGCCGATAAGTCTTTCGCCCCTTGCAAGAGAAGGACCAATAACGCCTCCCGACAGGTGGGACATCAGGCTTTGCCGAGCTTCGGACTCTTCGAGTTGAGCTTGGGGTAACGCCGCCTGGTAGTACAAGCTCTCTGGGGTCACGGACCTACCCTGTGACTGTAAGGCTTCCCGTTGCAGGTCGGCCTCTCCCATCTCCGTAGGAAGATTGAGCATCTTTTGAATGGCAGCAAATAGCAGGAGGCCCGGAGCATAGGGTCCGACCTTCTTGGCCACTCTCGTACCCAATCCTTCCGCAGGTAAAGTCTGGATTCCCCCTGTAACCTTCGATATCCTGGGGTCGAGTCCCATTTTTTCTTCCACGGACCCGCTTACCCTGTCACGCAAGGCTCTTCTCATAAACTCCCGTGCGGATTTTGTTGCCATTACAGATTACTCCTCAAGATTCCCGTGATCCCCCCGCCAGCAGCCGGTTGGCTCCCCGCCATCCCAGGTGTTCCCGCCCTCCCCTGCGCGGCCTGGAGTAGCATGGCCACTTGATTCTGCTGTCCAGATAGGAACATCTCCATCATCCTATCCTCCTGTGCTCGACGGAGATCCTCTTTCCGTATCTCTCTCGTCTCCTTTAAGGACTTCTCCGTGCCCGCTCTGGATTCTTGCACCAGCAACTTGGTAGCCTCCGCAGACATCCCGGCGAGTTTCTCCTGCAATGCAAGTTCCGCGCGGGAGATATTCCGTTGTCCTGCTGCTCCGAACTGCCCAAGAATCTCATTCCCAAAGTAGGCCCCACCGGCCAAAGCAGCAAGACCACCAGGAGTCGATGCAGCTTCTTCCGCCTTCCCCCATCCTGCCTTGGCCAGTCCGGGCGTGGCCTTACCCGCGGCCTTAGCCCCTCTACCCAACATCTTTAATCCACCGGGGACCATCGCAAGAAGAGACAACAGCTTGAGCAATGCAGCAGGCATAGTTACAGTCCTTCAATACCACGAGTATCCAATTGATCCAACGTCAGTTTCCTCGCGGGAACCACAGGTGTTATTGACCCTGCGGAGGGAAACACGGATAGCTTCATCTTGTTGAGAAAATCATACGCTTCAACATCCTCTGGAGTAGCATTGGGGGGGTAGGCATACGGGTCACTATATTCCATCTTCTTCCTTAGTCCTTCTTTGACAGAAGCCGTTGCTTTTCTCATATCACCCATAAGGACTTTACGCAACGCTATTTCCGAACTTACGGTAGACCCGCTGATTGACCCTGTAGCTTCACGTATAACATGGGCCACCGTCTTACCAGTTTGGTCCCCTGCAATCTTCGTCCCTGTTTCACCACCCAATCCCATCAACGTTGACCTCCGCAGACCCAACCTTACCTTCTCTCTCCCCCACGCTTTCTTGTCGCTCTCCGTTGAGGATTCCTTGATCTTCTCATCTACCGCCAACATCCCACCATCCAGACCAGCGATAGCCTTCCGAACATCCATATAGTCAATCTCTCCCCGTGCAATCCCGTCCTTGATCTTATGGGCATCGGAACTACTCAATGCGGTGATATCCACCTTGGACCCATTAGCAGTCACTCTCTCCTGAACCGCCCCAAGAATAGAACGCGTACCCCCGACAGTGATCGTCTCAGGCACATAACGAGTGGCAGGTCCGGCTTGGGTTCGTTCCGTTACAGCGTTTCGTACCTCCATAGGGATAGTTAGATCAAATCCCTTATTCTGCAGAATAGAATTTTTGGATAATTCTATTTGACCATCATGCACTATTTTGTCCTGTTCGGCCTTCTCCGCACTGGACGTCAATCCATCATCATACGTCGCCATAGCAGATTCTTGCATTTGGGAAAGATCGACGGCACTGAGCATTACTTTGGCGGATTCTCTGGCCGAAGCCAATGCAGCCGCCCCCCTTGCTCCCTCCAAAGCCATCAGCCGCCTATACGCCTTCTCCGCCCTCGCATCGTCGTGGCCTTGGTCGGCCAATTCCGCCTCGCGTAGAAGCTCGCTCTGCTTGGCCAAGAACCCCTGATTCTGGGTCTGGAGCATCTCCGTATGTTTCCGATCCTCCCCCTTGGACGCAATCTCCGCAGCCATTTCCTTATCCCGCATCGCCAAATCCGCCGCCTGCTTCTGTATCGCCTGCTGACCGGCCATCGCCTGTTGCTTCTCTGCGGAGGCGGTCTGCATCCCGGCCCGTTGCGTCTCACCCTGTTGCTGCATGGCCGTAATCAACCGATTGCTCGATTGCTGCTGGCCCTGTTGCAAGGATTGCGACACATAAGGATCAAGTTGTCCCCCCGTCACGTTTGGGGCATCCGGTGCTCTTGCCATACTATGTTCCTATAGATTGTCTTGGACCCCACTCCCCCGTAGTCAGGTTAGTTGTTCTATGGTAGGGGACGAAATTTGCTTTCGTATACGCTTGATTTTCTTCCTCCGCAGTGCGTTCGATCTGGGCAATGGCCACGAGCGTGGGGGTGATATCCATAGTGAACGTCGGACTCTGGACAATCCAGTTGGCGAGGTTCTCCATCCCGCTCATCTTCATCTGCTCCAGGGTAGCCTCCAACTGCGCCCCCTGCAACGCATACTGCTGACGGTTGGACTCTTGATACTTGAGCATCTCGACGTGTTGCTGCTCCTGGTAGCCAACGTACATGTTCGATTTGGTGTAGGCGTCGGAGGTTATAGCGAGATAGTTCTCCTGCTGCTGTGCCCGAATCTTGGAGAAATTCGATTGGATGTTGCTTTGCACCGTGGCCAGTGTCGTCTTCTTGCTGGCTTGGAACTGCTGGTACTCCTTGCTGTCCGTCCCATAGTTCTGAGAGATGTTCCTTTCCTCGTCCTTCATCGACCCCATCACCGCCTGAACCCCCGCCTGCATCTCGTGGGCCTTGGCGAAATCGTTGTCCTGGGCGATACTGGTATTGATCGCATCGAGCTTCTTCAATACCTCATCCACCCGTCCCCGCGAAGCCTTCACGTATTCGTCTGCCTTCTCCGCCGCCGCGCTCCACGTCCCAGACGCCTCCGATACGTTCTTCTTAACCCCCGCCGCGATGGTATCGAGAGCCTGCATACTCTTCAAGGTAGTCGCCCCGGTCATCTCCAAAGCCGACGCCGCCTTCTCTGCCTGAGATTCCAAGGCACCCTGTTGGGTTTTCGCCTGACCGGCCAACGAGCCGACTAACGCTCCTTGTGCCCCCGATAAGGTAGTCGCCCTCATCCCTGGCAATCCCATGTCGTAACTCTTACCAGCATAGGGCTTTGCCGTATAATTCGTTAAGGGCTTGATATCCCCCCCAACGGTCCTTGTCTTTGCCGCCGCGTCCTGAATCTTCTTGGCGTAGTCGTCGTATCCGGGCATCCCCGTGACTGTCTGTACGCCGGGTGTGGTATTAGATAGTGCCATTAGTCTGAATCCCCCCGCCTTGCCATTCTCAACACGCTTCCCAAAGCCTTGGCTCTGTTCCCCAAGACTTTGAGCGCTGCATCATACAATTCGGGTTTGGTGGACTCCGCCTCCTTTGCTCGCATGATCGTATCTGCGAGGTTTTCTACTTCGTACTTTGGAAATCCAAATAGCTTCTCTTCTTTTGGTGTACAAGCCATATCGTCACCGTTCCTAGGAATACTATCTTATATCACTCATTGTACCACAAATCCCAATTTGGTCAAGCCCCATCCCGGCGGGAATCCGTCAAAGTGAGGTTAAATTCGGCGTCCGTAAGCTCGAACGACACCCCCGACGCAAGCTGCTCGATGTACGGTTCCACGTCCACCCCATGCACACCGAGAGCCACCGCGGAGTCCTTGGGGTCCGGGGCCACGGTTGGATAGGCTACGGCAGATTCCAGAGTCGTGCTGTTGTTCCGGTAGACGCCCACCCGCCACTTGTTGTTCACGTTATTGGTGAATCCCGATAGGCCCCTGGTCTTCAACGAGACCCCGGCCACGATCCATCGGTTGAACCGACTGATCCCCTCAAACTGCAACGGCCACGCCCTCAACGAGAACGGTACAGGGCTGACTGAATAGGTATCCCCCGTAGAGAAATCATTGGGGAAAGCCGCCGTGAAGGTGATCGTCTTCGTGGAGTTGTTGATCGTCGCCACCGTCCGGCCCAACCCGGCGTTAAGCCCAGTGGAAGCGTAGAGTTTGGCCCCCACCATATCCGCATGGAACGTGGCATTGGCGTCCACGAGACTGGCCCCCGTCGCCGTGGCCGTACCATTCAGGGTGTAGGAACTACTCAGGTCCCACATCGTTCCCGACCCAGCCGCCAACACGTCCGGGGATACGATCAGGCCCGTCTTGGTGATGAAGAACGCCCGGTCGCCCGTCCCCGCCATGCTGGGGCCTTCCGACACCCCAACGAAGTTGGCCCCGTCCAGCATCGTGACCACCTGCGTCGAGTGCCACACGACCAGCATCTCCTCCCGCGTCGTATCGAGGAAAAACGAAGCGTTGGCCAGAGAATCGTACCCACTCTTGATGTTGGCCAGATCACTTTTCCAATCGTCAAAGAGCACCCGATCTGCCGTCGATACTCCCCCCATGCTCCCATCCATAGCGTTCAGTATTGACACCCCCAAGCCCGTAATAAGGAAGACGCTGTTCCCCGCCGAGTGTGCGGCCTCCTTCCCCACGAGACCCCTTTTCTTATGTAACCTCGTGAACTGGATGGGCTTCAACTTCCCCGACTTGTAGATAAACACCACGGCGTTGTGGCTCAACTGGAACATCGAGTCCCCAGCCGTGATGAACCGCAATGGTCTACCGTCTTCGGGTTCACCCCTCCGCAGGTTGTACGTGCTGAAATACTCCGGAGATAGGTGCTCTGCGGAGGAGAACAAAGTATCCTGTGCCCCCGCCACGGACGCAGCCTGCCCCATGTAGGTCTGGCCCTCATACCTTCCGATGGTCCCGCTCTGCGGAGGAGTGCTCACGATGTCCTTCTCCGGATCGTACATGGTCTGGAACGGCAGCGCGTCATCGTAGACCGTCCCAATCGTCACCTGCATGGCGTCCCACGCCCCAGACGTCGCCCAACTTGTGGCCTTAGCGATTGTCTGTTCCAGGTAGAATATAGAACCTGCGGGGGTTGAATCTCCTATGTTGATTGTTCGGAATACATCAATTGTATCGAACAGGGCGGCAAAGTCTGCGTATACCTTCGTAGACACGACTGCCGTATTGGCAGGGAAGTCAATCACAGCCTTGCACTGGGTTTGTGGCGTGGTCGTATCAATCCCACCTCCTGTAAACGTGGCCCCCGACACCGTGAGGTCGTTCTGGTAGCCTCCGGTCTCGGCCTTGGCAAGCGTATAGGCGTTCCCCCCCGACCCCTCAGCGATTGACTGCAACAGGACGCTCGATGACTGCGCCTGCGCCGTAACGATAGAGGAGGCGTCCCCGTTAATCGCGTCCGCGAGTGCCTGAGCGTGGTGGGCGATTGTGGTCAACCCGGTGATTGGGACGGTAACGTCCCCCGTAATGGACGAGTTGCTATCCGCCTCGTACACCCGACCGTTGACCAGCACCTGGTCGCCGTCCGAGAAGAGTCCGGAGTTCCCCCCCGCGGAGATGAACGATACCGTACCTGTTGCCTTGGAGGATTCCCACAGGTCGAGTTGGACCGTCAATGGGTCGCTGAGTGCGCTGTAGATACCCCGCGTAGAGGCGTAGAACCGATAGGCCACTTGGTAGGTCCCATTCCCCACCAGTTGGTAGCTCGAATCTGCGGAGGAGCTTGCGAGGGTCATGGCCCCCAACTCCGCACTGAACGCCCCCGGCCCCGAATCCACCGCCACGACCGCCGATCCATTCCAGTAGATTGTCTGCGTGGCCTTGGTATCGACTCCCACCATCAAGTAGCCCTGGTAGGAGGCACAGTCGATTTCAAGTGAAGACGTGATCGAGTTTCCCGCCGCCCATATTGCCAGGACCGACCACGTAGCTCCGTTGTCCGCCGTGTACACGAGGTCGATCTGCTCGTTCGTCGTGCTGTTCTGGCTATCCCATCGGATCACGAACCCCCGGTAGACAGTCGTGGTCCCCCGCTTCTGGAACGTGACGCACTTGAAGAAGTCCGGCCCGTTGTAGGCGTCGATGTTCCCCAGCCCCGATACCCCGTCGAGGTCCAACACCAGCCGGTTCCCGAAGTATTTCCGCAGGCCCCCGTTGAACCTCCCGTCCACCCCGGACAGTCGCCCGAACGAGCCGGGTTTGACTTGATTGGAGGGGACGCTCTGATCCATTCGGGGAGACTTGAACGTATACGCTATGTAAGGCCGATCCTCAGACATTATTTCTCCTACGTTAGACTACAGTCGGGTACGTCTGCTCTGCCAACATCCGTACCGCAAACATGTACTTGAACACCTCGTTAGACTGTGTAGCCAGTCTCACACGCAGTTCAAGATCAACAGAGTTGTCCCGAAGGATCGTGTTGATTGCTTTATGGTAGTCCTCATTCGACGCGTTCAACTTCGTTAAGTTCTCGTGCATGTTATCTCCTACGTGGCCGTTCCTAATTTATTGGTGATCCAACTCGCCGTGATACCGTGCAGCCTTACGTCATCTGCTATGGTGTCCAGTGCATCTGCGGACTGTCGCGTGAGGCGACACAGCATGAGTACGTCTGTAGCCGACGGTAGTGTGGCGATGGATATGTCAGTTCTAACCAATCCCTTAGAGGTAGTCGATGCTATCGGGTTGGCATAGATCGTGGTCTCTGCCGCAGGGTCCATCGCCTCGTTGGCAGATCGCCACGTGTACTCCAGACGCCAGTACGCCTTTGCGGTGTTGTCCCCCGGATCAGCCGTAGTGGAGGACCAGTTGAGAGTGATAGTAGACGCGACTGAAGTATCCCGTCGTCGGTGCAGACGAATCTTGAACGATAGACTCTGTTCGTTGGCCGCAGATACGTCCGCGAAATTCCACGCATGGCTTTCCAATGCACCAACAATAACCTCCGTGGCGGGCTTAGCACCAGCGGCTTTTAACGATGACGCCCCGATCCACTCCGAGTTCAGCACCCGTGCCGTGCCGTACAGATTCAACTCGCCGTCCGCCGCGAAGTTGGCGTAGTTGGTCGTGCCGCCATCACCCAACTTGGCGGTGCCGTTTATAGCCAGTCCCGTAGATGTCAGGAAATCCGTGCCGTTGAGGTTGAAGGCGGTGTTAGCACGAACCTTGCCGTTAAATGTGGTGATTGGTCCCGCTGGATTCATGGTGCATATCGTAGTATCTACGTCGCTGGCAGCGGACACTCTGCAAACAAGTAGCCCCCCCCTGGACAGATTATCCAGATAAAAATTTTGACTTGCCACAGAGCTGAAAAACCTGTTGTAGTTTTCAGAAATGTTAAATCCAGTGAGACCATCAGATGAAGTAACGGACAGGATTCGATGAGTCATGGTGGTCTGGGTGTCGGAGAAGGTGGTATTGTTGACTCCCCCTCCCACCCGAACTACAATCGACTTATTCGCGATGATGTTATCGAAATAAACATTATCGTCAGAATATCGAGTCAACAGTGCTTTAGGTGTTCCGCTTGAATCCTTATATTGAAACGATACGCTGTTGTTTAACAGCAACGTTCCTGTGAGAGTCAACCCGGCAAACGTCGGACTGGTGGCAATTCGACAATCCTGATTCAAGTAACTATCCCCGGTGATGGTCCCACCCTTGGACAGCAATATGTCAGCGGTGTAGTCGAAACTATCCCGGTGGATATGCAGTCCATAACTGGTGGTAGCGATATTGGCCTGGAAGTTGTTGGATATTCGCAGACCCGTGGCAAGCGTTACCGCCGCCCCGGCCTGACCATCCATGATGATTTCTGCGCCCCGCAGAGTCGTGATGGTCTTGTTCTTGGCGTCGGCCGTGAGTGACATTCCCTCCAGGGTGCCGACGTTTCCGCCCACCAACCCAGACGTGGCCGCACGGGCCTTGCCTTCAAATGCCCGGATCGTGCCGCTGGACGCGAAGGCCCCGTTTGTCACAACAGAATACACACCTCTGAGTGTACCTGTGAGAGCGTTGGTGCCCTGAGTAATATCCAAATCCAGGATAATGTCGCCGCTTGCGGTAGTATTGAGGATAGAAATTTCCTGGGTAGCACTTAAAGTCAATCCCGCAAACACCGGACTATCCGCCGTCGTAAGTCCCGCCACGGCTGCTTGATTCAACGTGGCCCAACTGGGAACCGCCCCGGTGTTGCCCTTCAGGTATTCCCCGGTAGCCCCAACAGCAGCAAGTTCTCCAATTGTGTTGGCCGACGTTGCCACAGGAAGTCGAAACGCCGTCGCTTCATTGGGCAGGATCAGCGTTGACCACAACGGCACGGTCGTGACCCCGCCGCTACGCAGGTAAGACCCCACAGCAACGTCCACAAGCCCCGCCAACGTTGTAGTTCCGGTGGCGTGAATGATATCGCCAACGGCGAATACCGACTTTCCGGTCCCCCCATCCGCCACAGGTACATCAGTCCCTTCCGCCCTATAGACGTACTTGGACCCAATAGTAACAGCGGTGGGAATATCTGTGCCCCACGCTGGGTTCGTTCCGGACCCACCTCCCACAAGAATCTGGGCTGTGGTCCCAACTGCCAACGCCTCTATGGGTCCCGCCGCCGCCCCGACCAACAGACCCCCATCTGTGAACGTCGATGCGCCAGTACCTCCACTGGATACGGCCAGATCGGTCCCCGTGAGGGTCAACCCAGCGAACGAGGGAGAATCTGTCGTCCCTAATCCCAGTACCGTATTGGCAGCCGCAGCGTTCGCGGCCCCCACGATGCTCCTCCCCGTGGCCGTAAACGGCGTAGTGGTGACGGTAGCGAGATCGTTCCACCCACTGTTCTTGAACCACTCATTAGCGGTCCCGGTGTTAACGATGACCCCTATTTTCCCGTCCCCGGAAATCCCCGCGCTCTCCCACCAATAGTTCGACGCCGGAGGATTCTGCTTCTTCCACAGGATTCCCCCGTTGAACGTGACGTACAGGTCCCCCGTCGCCCCCACCATGATAATCTGCCCGTTGTCGCTGATATCGCAGGTCGTCCACGCCAGGGTATAGGCGGTCGTCGGATTCCGCACCGTCCACGTTACCCCATAGTCTGCGGAGGTGTAGCAACTATTTGCCTGCGTCGTCCCATTCGTCCCCACGATGACGACGTACTGTCCACTCTCACTCATCTTCATATCGTTGACGGTGAACGTATCTGCTCCCGCCGGTGTGATCGTCGCCCACGTACTTCCCGTGTTCCCCGACCGATACAGCACCCCGTCGGACTTCCGCTCAGAGATGATGTACGTCCCCGTCCCGCTGCATATCCCCTTGTCCCACTCAGTCGTTTCCCCGGCATCGGGCAATACGTTGATCCAAACTGATCCGAAGTTCGTAGACAAATAGAGTCCCGTGGTGGTCGTGCAAAGGATGAACGATCCTCCGGCCCCCAGTCGAACGGTGTTGATAGAAGTAAGAACGGGCGTGAATGTCCACACGTCCCCCGTGACCGTATTGTCTGCGTCGTCCCAGGCATCTACTTCCCAATATACCTTTTGGGAAGGAGGCCACTCCCCAAATAGAGTCGCAAGCTCTTCGGCATTTGTCACATAGGACAATTCGGATTGCCTCTCGGACACCAAGGTCATGCTTAGTTCATCAGGACCGATGGATATATCGTAAGAGGTAGCTCCCCCCCCGTTCTCCCATGCCAGAGTAAAATCTGAAAAATCCACCCCGGTATCCTCATTCTCCGGGGTAGGATTTATGGGTTTTGCCAATTCGGTTAGATCATTGAAAGATATACAACTACGATAATTATACCCATAAACAAAGGCAGAGCCACCCCCTGTTTGTGAAACAGTAATAACGGGGGAGTCATCTATGGTTATGACAGATGTATAAGGCTCCCGAACATCAGTCAGTTCACCATAAGGATACCATTCCCCCGATTCATCGGAATTGATCGAACATGCTGGGTCCCCAGGAGACCATGAATAACCGGATTTCTCAATCCAGACATACCATCCCTCACCAAGCTCCTTCTCCACCACCTCGGTCAGGATAATTTCGGCATCATACCACGTATCCTTATCAATGTCTACATCAAACTCAAACTCCACAGTGGTATATTGTGTAGGTGATCCATCTATCAAGTCCCCCAATTCTATCGTAGAAGACTCAGCCAATACAGAACCAGAGGGATAACCGTCACCGTCCGCTGCCGTTAGTCGTAGGAAACAAGTTCCGGAATCTACCCCTGTGGTCCCAATGTTCAGCGTTATGGAATCAAGATGCGCCATTATCCTATATACTCAAAACTACTTGTGCCCAAGTTGATCCATAGTTCGAGGAGGCCCAGAACTTCCCGTCCACCCGGCTCGTCTCCCCCAGGGCCACGGCGTTCCCGCTGGCGTCCGAAACGTTTCCCATCAGGAACCCCTCCGCAGGGCTGACGGTCCTAAGTGCCCAACCGGCCCCGGTGTTCGTGGAGACGTACAGGCCCAAGTCGGAGGAGATGAGCATGAAGGACCCGTCGTGGTTGAGCGCGAAGTCGTTCCATGTTTTCGTCGCCGCCACGGGCATGGGAACCCATGTCTCGTTCCACTCAATATGCGTTGCGGCCCCATACGTAAGGGTATCCGTGACGCCGCTCTGCGCCTGCAACTGCGCCAGGAGGGAACTCAAACCCGCCGACCCCACGGGGTAAAGCAACTGCTGGATCGTCACCTGTCCCGGAGGCCCCGCCGGTCCTGGAGGACCCTGGGGACCCGTCAACCCCTCGATGTTGTATGAAACCCCCTGCCCTGCGGAGGAGAATAGACCATTGTTTAGGTCCCGAAGTTGTGTATCCCCCTCTGATGGGCCATAATCCCCATACTTACGGGCAGTGCTACCTCCCCCCCACGGGGTATAGATACCGAGACCATCCACCATGTCGGCGTTGTCGATCCCAGGTAGGTAGATACCTTGAAGTGTCGGAGATCCCAACCCCACGTCGCTCGACTGGCCTGTATCAGCAAAAACTACACCCATCAAAACCTCCGATATCTGGAGTTGTCGGCGGAATCACCAGACATCCTGGAAGAGTCAGGCATACTACTGTAGTACGTGGTCAGCCTCACGTTGCGAATCTCGTTCCGGTAGGCGTTCAGGATACCTTTGGCCCGCTTGTCGTTGCCCTCGGTGGACATAATACGGTAGGCCGCGTACAGGGCCACAACCATATCCATCCCCTTGTGAATGGAGGGTGCGATCTCATAGTAGATGTACCCGTCGCTCGTCGTCGGAATAGGATCAAGTGCAATGGGAAGAACCGCCGCCCGTGTGATGTTGCTGTACGAGGAGATGGGAATTTCCTGCAACACGTTCCCCACCACCGTCGTTCCCGTCGCCCCCAGAATCCGGAGGGTACTACCAGCATAGGCTTCCTCGTGTGTATCAAGGGTCCCGACGTTGGGAGTGGCCCCCAGCGTCACAGTTTTGCCGTCCGCGCTGATTGTGCATGTCCCATTGTGAAGGCGAGATACCCCGGACGGAATCCACTCTGCTTTGAGGGTCGTTCCGATACCCAGGGAATCTACTGACTGGATATGGAGGAAGTTCTGTTCGAGCCAAATCCGCCTCCCAAATGGATTGAACCGTCCCCGCCCGTCGTAGTAAATCTTGCCTCCGGAATCATCCTGGTCGTACAGGCCATAGAACGACCCCATGATGTACGGGAGTCGGAATACGGTCGTATTCGCCGCTATGGTGATCGTCTGTTGCACCACCGCTGGCGTCTTACTCTGTCGGTTCACCTCGTTGAGCACGAGGATGTACGCCTTCTCCAGGTGCTCGATGATCCGGGCGTCCGTGTACTTGGCACTCACGTTCGGCTCGTCGAGTGATTCCCGCACGTCCGCAATGGCCCGCGTCAGGAAACTGTCCGTGTACGCCGCCGTACTCCCCACCGCCACCGCCGTCGCTATGTCCTTTGTGAACGACACCGACCCCGACGCCGCCGTGAACTGTGCCGGGGCAAACGTGTAGGCCGATAGGGTGCAGAACACGTAGTACGTCGTGTATTCGAGGTTGAACGTCACCTGTCCGTTGGTGTCCGTCACCTTCGTCCCCGCCACGGACCCCGACCTGGTATTGGACGAGTTCACCCATACGCTCACCCCCGACACCGGGGTTCCCCCCGTCGTGCGGATCGTCAGTGTTACCGAGTAGTCCCCCACCCCATTCGCCGTGGCCCGGTTCTGAATCGAGAACATCCCTCCGCAGAATTGGACGGTCTGACCATTCACCGTGATCGCGTTGATGACCACGAAGTAGTCGTTCCCCACCGCGTAGAACCCTGCGTCGGAGTTGTCACTCAGGTCAATCGAGATTCCGTGAATCCCGGTGATCCCGTCGAGGTCCGTTCCGTCCGTATCGAGCAACGTGTACCCGGAGTCGGACGACCGCTGCGTCATGCTCGACCCCTTGTACACCTCGATGTCCGTCACGGCCAGACCCGTCTGGGTAATAGGCTGGGACGAGGACCCAAACGTATTCCAGATCATACGTAACGTCGATCCAGCCGCAAAGTCCCCGTAGTAGATTGGTAGTACGATCATGGGTCCTCCTTCTATGACATCCAGTGTGGCCGACCCGCCGCCAGTTCCGCCCCCCGCAACCGCGAGGTCTATGTATTTGATTGTTGTCAGTGTGGCCGATCCACCACCTACTCCACCCCCGGATACCGCGAGTTCTACGACAATCGAAAGTGTTCCGGACCCACCCCCCGTCCCCCCGCCCGATACCGCCATGTCAACGTAGGTCACAGCGGGGACGGTGTACTGGGACGCGCCTATATCAAATCCGGATTGTTGGGAGGCCCCAATGTATAGGCTCATTACACCGTGACTCCGCTGTAGGTCTGTGCGTCCAGGGCTGCGTCAATACAGGAACTCCCCGCCCCCAGTGTGAAGTCAATCCCCTTCACCACTCCGAACGTACATGAACTGATATTGTTCGTAGCGTCCGTAGGATCGGTTGCCAGAGTTATCTGTCCGGGTATGCTGGCCACTGAGGAAATGGCATAGACAGCCAACTTGATTCCCGTGCCCGTGCCTGCGAAGATCGCCAGATAGTCTGAAGTTGTTACACTGGCGAATGGGTTTGATGCAGACGTGAATACCAGACTGGTTGCGACCGACGCTCCATCGGTGCCCTTACCAATTGTCCCGGTCAAGGCTGGATCAGTAGCAATATCAGTGGCTCCTGCTGTCACGTTGGTACGTGGGGTCGTGTTTCCGTAGAAACAGTTGTAGGCCCATGTGTTCTGGAGTTCGTTAGTTCCCCAGTTAGCTCCGTTGTAGCAATCCGCGATTATATTGTTTATGAAGATACAATCGAAAGAGGCGGAACTATAGATTCCGTTCTTGCAATTGCGTATGGTGCAGTTTACTATATCGTCGCCTCCAATTGGATTTATGCCATCCCCCGAAGTAGCCGTCGCTCCTCCACATGTGTCAACCACACAACTGAAGAAACGACACCCTGATGTGATACTTTGAAAACCGATAACGCAGTCATGGGCATAGCAACTTATATGGGTGGACCCGTTTGATCGAAAACCCGTTCCCGCCGGGGATGATCCCTCGCAACCGATCATGTTACTACCAACAGGAACAAAAGCGTACTGATTTGCAGTGGCGGAGGAATTCACGCACTTGCAGTTGAAAATAGTGCTTTGTCCGGAGGATGTAAAAACGGATGCGGCTGTTCCGGTGAACTGTAGATTAGACCAGTTGGAGTACGTGCCGGAACCAAAAGTAAAAGCCCCACAGGCAATGGTGGGTCTATACACTCCCACACACGAATCCGCCCGGCTTGCCTTATACCCCTTATATGTGATTGGCAGTGGTCCCGTGCCTATTCCGCCTGCCGCCACATTACCCGCTATCGTGAAAGTGGTTCCGGGATTCGTATTCCCACCTGAATACCACACGGTCATTCCCGCCAGTAATGCAGCATGAAACGCCGTGTCTTGTGCCGCAATCCCGTAGGCCAGCGCACCGCCGACATTCAATGTGATATCTTTGGTGGTGTTGGCCGTGGCGTTGAGGGTGCGGTCGAGGGTTATGTTGTTGGCGTCAACCCTGGTCTTAATCTCGTACCAGCCTACCGTGGCGTTGGTGCCACTCACACACTTCAACAGATTGCCCACCATCGCCGCAGTAAATGCCCCACCATCCACCGTCACTGTGGTTGACCCAGCCGCGTGGTAGGCCGTAGTTGGGGAATAGACGGGAGTAGGAGCGGCGAGCGAGTAGTCCGTGCTTCCGCCAGTGGTCACGTACCCGCCGCCGTTGTTCATCGAGCCGCCCGATGCGAACTCCCAAACTGTAGATGCTGAAAGAGCCATGTGGTTTCCCTAACTTATGGTAACGTCGAAGGTACCCGCTGCAAAGCGCGGCGTTTCCCCGGAACCAATGTCCTTGTGGACCGTCAATTCCGCCGACCAAATCAGCGAACCCGCCGCCCCGTCGAATAGGCACGCATGGGTGACGTGCCCCTGGCTACCCGTAGTCGGCGCGAACTCGATCACGGCCTCATTGTCCACCGTACTCGTGGTACGTCCCCACCCCGCCGACAACACCTGTACGCGGTGATAGTCCGTAGTACCATGATCCGGCTCCGCCAATCCCGCCCCAGTCTTGCCGGGATCGGCCGTCGAGTAGCCCGCCCACCATTGGGTGGGGGCCGTCCAACTTGCCAACCCGAAGAAGTGGTCCAGGAACGCTTGGTCTATTGTGCTCGTGAACGCCACTTGAAATCTCCTTTAGAGTTTCTCTACCAGGTATATTGCCAGCATGATCGCCACGGGGATTGACCCCCCGATGAGGCCCCACACCCCCGACTTCACCTGCAACTTGGCTATGGCGATCTCGATTCGATCAAATCGTGCTTCGATCCATTCTCTATCTTCCTGACGCATGATTATCCAACTACCTTTCGGAATCCCAGTTTCCACAGAAAATCCGCAATCTCCGCAGAGGTACGTTCTATCTTTCGTTCACTCGCGGACCAATCTTCCGCGTGCAGGGCTTCGTGGATACACGTCTCCAATCCGGACTTTTTGTTGAGGTTGGCAAAAAGATAAATCGCCGGATCGCGCTTCGTGGGGCTATCACACATACCATGCAAGGATTCCACCACTACCCGGTATCGTTTCCCTCGAAACCTAAACGTCTTCATGGTTCTACCTTCCAATGATTACATAGCCCACGGAACCACCAGACCATGTATGCCGGAGTCGTTGCAAGGAACACCCACTCCTTGTAGTAAATTTCCAAACAACACCAGAGGGGTAAGGATAGAAACCCAACGAGGTATCCCCATCGTTCCTTTCCCTTCCGGCTCAGGAGCCACGTCGTCGCCATCGACACCGGGAGGACTATCAGTTGCAACAGCGTTCCCAGGTCCAGGGTCATCGTTCACCATGTCACTTTCCATGCCGTGCCCTCTTGACCTTCATAGCCTTTGCGATAGGGTGCTTAGAGGGTTCCACGCTGGCCTTTCCCTCCGCAGCGAAACGCTTGGCAATCTCCGGATGCTGTGAGAACATGAACCTGCGCTGCTTGTCCGACACAAACGGAGGCATATCACTTGTCCTCCCCCTTGTTTGGGTCGATTGGGTCTGCCGCCGGGCCGCGCTCTCCTGGGGGTCCCTGGGGTCCCTGGGGTCCCTGCATATCCGGGGTAACTACATGGAATCGGCACAGATCGAACCAACTACAAACGGACCCTATAGTATCCCGGAATCGAGCCACGGGGACCGCGTAGTTCAACGTCTCCGCCATCCCGGCCACCAGGATACCGATGACCTCGCTCTGCATGTTGAATACCGGCCCGCCGGAGTTCCCAGGAAATGCAGGACTCGTGGATTGCATCATGACATACCAGTCGTATTTCTTGCCTTCCGAACAGATTCTTGCGAGGTCTCGGTTCACGGCCGACAGGATACCGAGGGAGACCGTGTTGAAGTTGTCCTTGCCAAGTGGGGAGCCAAAGATGAACAGTGCCTCCCCCACCTGCATGTCATCCCCGGAGGCGAGTCGCACATAGGGCAGCGGCTCGGTGCCAGGAGGTAGATCGAGCTTCATCAGGGCCACATCGTTCTCCCGATCCTCGATGACATACTTTACCCCAAAGGACCTTCCATCATCGAGCGTAACCACATAGTCACCAGGCTGACCGTCTGAGACGTGTTTGGCCGTGAAGAGAATCCCACTGGGGTCGATAAGACATCCGGAACCTTGGCAACCACCATCGGGCGTGGTCTTTCTGATGTGGACCACAGCCCCCCTGACCTTAGCCACTTGGGGAGCGATACCTTGTTGTGGAACAGTGGAGTAGATATGATACACCCCAAAATACACGACAAGGGCTACCAGTACCACCAATACCCAGTTTACTCTCCACGTGCGCATTTTTCCAACCTTTCTGTCTCTTCTGACTGATCGTCCTGCCGACCGTGATGGTAGTCACTGTCAGCTTCCGACAGCAACCGGCACTCTTCCTCGCATGTGATGGGAGCAAACAACCGCCGCTCCAGGTCCTGCCGCTTCGTCCTGTCGAAGTTGGCGAGTGACTTCCCCAGGTTCATGGTATCCACGAACACATCTCTGCGGGGGGACAGAAATTCGATGATGCAGAACGTATCCAGCTTGTGATACCGAACCACGGCCAGGTCCCGTCTCGCCCGTTTACCCATCCGGCTCACGAACGCGCCAATCTCCCCACCCATCAGGCCGTGCTCGTCCTTGTTCCACGTCGAGGCCATTCCAATCATTGTTTCTCCTCCGCGGGTTTTTCGTCTTCCCAACGTGCCTCTTCCCCCCGAAGGGGTTCCACCTCAAGGTCTGGTCTTCGTCCTGGAAACTTGACAACCTTGGGGGTCTCTGCGGGGGCTTCCTCAATCATCTTCACGCAGGAGAGAATCAGGCTGACCTTCTGTAGATTGGACAAGCCCCCTACTTTCAGGGCGATGTCCGCCAACGCCGCCACTGCCTCTCCACCTTCTTTGTTGACTTGAATCACCATCTGGCTCATCGGGTTCCCTTTCACTTATACTGTTTGTCTCTCGATTTGTTGATTGCCACTAAGTCATCTGGTGTCGTTATAGACATTCCCATTCGATGTTGAGAACTGCCCGTTTCCTTAGTCCTTGCCCCCTTGATTGCCTGGGCAACCCTACCCCCCCATCCCGATTGGAACATCTGGGGATACTTCTTCTTGAGTCGCTCTTGAACGAGTGCTTTCTCCATTGCCTCTTTGATGAATGGATTATTCGCCGGTGTTGGTTTCACGTCTGCCATTATGCTCTCTCACTATGTCCAAACAATTGAACCGCCCACGCCCCATCCGTTTCATCGAGGCGCACGAGGTTGTTCCGCCCTATCTTGATCGAGTGGGGGAACGTCACGACCGTATTCCCAACCACGCCGCTCGTCGTCAACACGCCCACGTTGTATTTGATCGTCTTGCCGAGCGTATGGAGGTCAATAGGCAATCCCTCCCCATCCAACCACACCGTACTCGAAGACGTTCCAGTGTTGCTCGCCACCAAATCGGTATGGGAAGTCCCCGTTCCCTCGTCCAGGTTCCACGCTGCCGAGATTCCCGTCTCGCTTCCCGTGAACTTGCTCCCGGCCCCACCCGCCCACCGCGTAGAAATCTCTGCGGCCGACAAGATTTGCCCTTTGTAAAGTCCCAACGCGCTAATGGAGAACGTCTTGGAAGCCTCTCCGGTAAGGACCAAGTTAGCGGACCCTCCCGTGGTGCTCCCCACGGCCGACAGGTCCGCCCCGGCCGTCACGGCCAAGGCCCCGTCGATGTAGATTTTCAACCCCGTCACGGAGGCTGCTTCAATGTTGATGACAACATGGTGCCACAAACCATCATTGATGACGTTGATGCTCGTCGCCGTGGCCGTGTCCGTCCCATCCCCCACCGTCACCGCCAGCTTACCCGCTGCGGTCGTAGTCACCAAGTACCCATTGGTCGATGCGTACTTGCTGATGAGTGCCGCCACGCTTACCGCCGTAGAAGCCGCCTTGATCCCGAACTCAATGGCGAAGTGCCCCGTGCCCGGTTCGAGCGCGGCGTTGTCGCTTACGGTGAACGTATCCGCCGCCTCCGCAAACTGGAGCGCGGCCCTCCGTATGATCGAAAACCCATCCGCCGTCCCGCCCCCCGTCAGCACAAACCCGTCGATGTACCACGACAGGTTCGGCCCTGGCGAGTTGGCCACTTTGAAACACCCCGCCACACCCGCGTTGAGATGGTTGATCGGCCACCCATCTTGAGGCGGAACTGGTCTAACTTCTTGTGACATGTTGGTCTCCAAAAACCCTCCGCAGGGCGAGTCGTCTACGATTTGTGGACAACTGACCCTGTGGAGGGAACTCAAAAATCATACTTAGGGGATGAAACCGACAACGGCCATGTGGGGCATAGCCCAATACGTTACGCCGCCCACAACAACCTCGGTGGCCATACTGTTTACGAACAATACGTGTTGTTCCGCCTCGTTAATAAGGACAGATAACGAAGTGCCACCCATAGACCGGTGAAACTTGACTAACCCGGTCGTCACGTTTGCCCCGGGTGAATCGGGGAGAACGAGTATCGTATTGTCCAACAATCTCAGGTTCTTGATTACCGGAGTAGCCATCAAGCACCTTCATCCTCGAACGCACCCGTCCCGGCCTGATTGACCCGGTTTCCGATACACGAATTGTCAAACTGAGTATCGTCCGTACCGGAGTAGATTGCGTCAATCGCTTCGATGCTGTTATTCACAATAAGCCACTTGGACGTACCCGTGGCCTTCGTCATCTTGATACCATAGGCCATCTGGGCGGTATTGTTCGGATCGGCAGTCTGACGAGTGATGTAGTTGTTGTCGATCAGGTTGCCGTAGCTGGTATTATCGCCCCCGTCGATGAGGATACCATTTGTGGTGGCGCAAATCCAGTTGCGTCGAATCCGAGTTCTCAGGTTGGTAGTACCTGAGAAAAAGATCGCCGTGGGTGCCACCGGATTGCCAATGAACCGGCAATCTTCAATAATGCAATCCTGTGTATCCCCAACTTGGAGGGCATACGTCACGCTTGCTGCCCCCTCGAACGTACATCCGTGGAAGCCAACGCCGTAGGTTGTACCCGGAATGGTGACGCCCGGATAGGCCCCAGAACCACGGAACCAGAAGTTCCAGAAGTGGATATTCTGAGACCCAGCAGCAAAGGTATGCGCCCCGGCAATTCTCGTCTTCGCACCTACCGCGATCACGTTGCAGTTCTTAGGGAGGACCGTCAGTGCCTCGGAGTAGGTGTTGGCGTTGACGAAGATGGTACTCATCGAGTACGAACTGGCATCGACGTTGTTCCGCGTTATCGCGTAGGCAATCGTTGCGAAGGGGTTTTCCCACGTCTGCCCGTGAACACCATCGTTGGCATCGAGGGCGTTCGTGGCCCCCTTATCGACGTAGTAGATATGGCTGTTGACATTTGCGGACATCAGATCGGCGAAAGCCCACGGCCCGTATTTCTGGACCAACTCTGTGAAAATCATTTGTACACTCCTAAAAAAAGCACCGGGGGGTCTAAACCCGACCAACCAGAGAGGAGGAGAGAAGATGATGACGACTCCCCGGTGCTAACACACATTGTCAAAGAAAGACCTCCGCAGGGCTACGTTTGGTCCCGTAGTCTTCACTGCGGAGGGTGATTGCACTACAGCATCGTCGCTTCGGTGAGTCCCGTGAACTTTATTCCCCTCGGATCTACAGGACAGAGCAGATCGTAGTACCAGAACGGGGCCTCAAGCAATTCCGTGGGGGCACCCGTGCTGGAGCGGGCGATCATAAACACGCCACTCAGACCACCGAGCGGGGCAAGGAACTCAAGCTCCGGACCCATCTGGGACTCGACCCCTCCGATACGCGGAGGACCGTAGCGGAGGATGTTGTTCCCGCCGAACTTCAAGGCGTACAGGGTCTTGCTCAGGCACATGGGGCTGATGTCAAACTCAAAGACACGCCCACCGAACTCGTAGCCGATGGAGGACCAACCGCCCTTGAAGCTCAGGGCCTTGCCGGTGCGCTCGTAGTTCTGCCGGTTGTTGTAGAGACCGGGCTGCTTGAGCCACTGTTGCTGAACGCCCTGGGTCGTGATGATCGTATCGAGCGTCTCGCCAGGGTAGGCGTCCAGGTAGCCGCCGATGTATCCGTTGATGATGTCATCGGTCAGGCTCGTGTTGATCGCCTTCACTTGAGATTTGAACATGGAATACAGGTCCACGTCCAGCCCGCTCGCGGCGGTTGCTCCGCCGAGGATCGTCCCCGAAGCCTTTACCCAGTTGTTCAGGCCCCAAGAATACTGGGGACGAGTCGCAGTCGTGTACCGGGTCGTCTTGGCATAGACCAGCCAATCGTTCGCGGCACCCGCCTGACCATTCTGGAACACGTCACCACTCGTACCGGAGCCGTAGTTGGGCAAGGCACCCGTGGTCGAATTGACCGGGCGGAGGGTGATCTTCTTGCCGAGGTAGTCCACATCCACCACGATCAGATGCACGTACACCGCGCCGGTGTGGGTGTAGTTACGAACGTCCGTACCATCCGTCGCCGTACCCACTTGGACAGTCACACCACTCGCGGCCACGATGTCCAACCGTTGGCCCTTGACGAAGTTGGCGATACGGCCATACTGCTCGTCCAGGGTGACAACGATGTAGTCGGTCCACGTCCCATGCTCAGCAATGGCCGAAATCCGGCCGAGCACTTGAACCACCTGACCCGAAGCCCCACCAGTAGCCGCAGCCTCGTGGGAGAAGAACGACGTGGCCTCGTACATCAGCTTGGCCTTGGCCACCGCCTTGAGGTCCCGCGCGACTTTCTTCAACTGGGCCGCGTTCAGCATGTCCAACTGCTTCCACGAAGCCGGGACGCTGTAGTTGCCCACAACCTTGTTCAGGACCAGGGTCCGCTTAACTTCGCCGGTGTGCGGGACTTCGGTGGCCTCCGGAAAGATCGCCAGATTCGTAGCCGCCGTACCTTCGGCGAGCAACTGGGCCTGATTGCCGCTAATGGCCGTCATGCCGGGGCCGAGGGGGTCGCCGCTCTCAAACAGACCAGCGGTGCCAGTCTCGTACATGTGGATGACTTGATAGCCCTTGCCGAGGCCATCCTGACTCTTGACCCCAAAGGAGGTCCGTTTCACTTTCTCGAACATCGGAGCAACCTGTGGCTCAAGGTCCACGAACATACGAGGCAATTCCTCTTTTACGATATCGTTCAGTATGTCGACAGCTTGACTCATAAATCACTTATTCCCTTGTTCTTCCAATCCGTGGAAAATGACTCTCTTCCCGTGTATGTCGCTCACACGTCGATGACTCAACCAAATAGAAGTACCCGTCTTCCGTCCATGTCCTTCTCAACTTGCGTAGCCTTTTGCACCCATCCTTGGGGCACGACCTACGCGGCATGAGTACACCGTTGAGTCCAACGTAATCCAACGACACGAGAGCCATATCTGCGCCTCTCGACGCGATTTGGTTACTACGTTTCGGGCACCATTCGCCCACATTCGCAGCAAGAGGCATCCTCAAGCCATCCCAATCAGCCGCCCCGCATGGATTTCAAGACCTTTTGCATGGTCCGAGCCACGAAGTTCGATTCATCCGTGTCGTCGGCGGAACTGATTCGCTTGATGGGGGTCTCAGATTGCACTTCGGCGGGCAACCCTCCTCCTGGGCCAAGTCCCAACGTCAAGGGGTGTTGGCTCGGATTCCCTTGGATTCCAAACTTGGTAAGGTGGGCGCGTGTCTTTTGAACACTTGCCGCCACAAGCTCGGCCCCAAACGGGCGTCCATCCTGAACTGCTCTGAGTACGTCCTCTGCTACCATATCCTTAATCGCGGCGGAACGATCCTTTCCGTTCTCACCTACTACCATTTTACCAAAAACGTCATCTTTGTCAACCGCATTGTCCGATAATTCTCGGATTTGTCTGCGTGCATCGTCAATATGACGCTGGTGAGAGTAGTCCAGAATAGCCTTGGCCTCCGCAGGGTCGAACCCCAACGCTTTCACGAGGTCCTCCTTGGTGATTCCCTCCGCAGATTTGGCGGCGCCCTTGGCCGGAACCTTCTCGTCGGATTTCAGGTACTCGGCGAACTCCTTGGGATCGACCCCAATCAGGCTCGCCAACTCGGAGGTCTCTGCGGAGGTGGGTGTGTAGCTCCCATCCGACATCCGGGCCACGAGACCCTTGAGTCTCATCCCGTCTTCAGCTTCCTTCCGAAGGTCGCTTGCCTCCCGGAACTTCGCATCCGCCCCCGCACTCTTTTGTGCCAACTCCTGCATTTCCGACAGGGTAACAGTACGCTTAGCCCCATCCACCGTCAAGTCATACGTGTCGGGCTTTGTCGGTTCAGGTTTCAGGTTCGGGTCTACAACTGGGTCTGGCATTGTTCGTTCCTTTCAAAGGTTGATCGGTTACTGGAGCGGAACCGCCCCCATCTGGGGACTTCCACCTTGCATCATCGAAATGTCACCCTGCGGAGGTTGCCCCATCATCGCGGCGGCGGTATCTTCGGGGTAAGGTAGGGCATCGGGGAACATCCCCATCTGCCCTTTACGTTCCATCATGGCGTCATCGAACGCCTGTCGAACCCGGCCGTCTGCGGAAAAGAACTCCGGACGAGCCATGAACGACTGCATCACTTGGATATGGATGCGGTGCAAATCATGGGGGCTGATGACAATTTTTCCAGGTGTCTCACCGTCCCCGAACAGAAGGATGTTGTTCAGCATTGCCCGGCGGTAGTTCTGCCACCCAATCTCGTCACCCACGGGGATGTTCAGGCCCTTCTTCCGCACCGTCCAGTTGAACTCGTCAATAGTGATTCGTCCTGCCTTTAGGGCCTCCTTCAACTCGGCCTCGTCCTTGGTACGGGAGACGGGAATCTCACTGGCGATCTTGATCGTCACTTCCTCCGGCATTGGGATCGCGTTCTTCGATAGACTCAAAGTACCAGCGTCCGCGTCCAGTACGATCCCCGCCAGGGAGTCATCAAGGCTTGACACGTTCACTACCTTCTGGTCGTCCCACATATCCTTGAGAATCCGCAGGAGGGATCGGTAACACCCCTCCACCCCCTCCGCAATGTTCTTGGCGGTAGGACTGAGGGGTATCCCGGATGTCTCATACAGAAGATTGATACCCGCTGCGGAATCCATTCGACCAGGGGCCTGCCCCGACATCATCTGGGAGGGCTGGTTGGCGATCTTGTCCAGCATGGACGACGCCAGGTTCACCGCCATCAACTGGGGATTTGTCATCTTGGCGGGCATGACGTTCTCGATCTTGATTTCCGGGCACGTATAGTCCGGCTCGTACCGAATACGCTTGATTCCATCCTGACCACGCTCGGCCAAGGTGGGGTTCCCCAACGTCGTGGGCCACAACTGCAACCCATAGAGGTCGAAGTCACTCACGGCCTCGAACAGGCTGGACATGGCAACCTCGATCTCGTGGTTGAGGGGGATCATCATATCTACATAAGACCGTCCCCAGAACGATCCAATCGTCACGTCTCGGATGACACGGACGGGCATTGGATACCTCTCAGCGGTGTGGTCTTGGAAATAGAGTTCCTTGAGCTTGGTGATCCCGGCGTAGATTGAGTACGTAGCCAGATACCCGTCGCTCGTTTCCGTCCACACCTCCGTCAGTCCAGTAATGGGAACATTCGTCTGGTCGTCCTTCTTAGTCTTCCCCTGCGCCATCCCATTATCTTTCAAGCTCTGGGTATGAACAGAGAATCCACCCCCCCCGGCGGTCATAGAGACGAGACCCTCTCCGAGTGTGTCCATATCGAGGGGAAGATGACCACGGGGAACCGAGGCCGAATCGACCTCTTTCCAGTCCTTGGACCGGGCACCGGGGGTGATTTTCAGTTCCTTCAACCAATCCACGGGGACGGGCCGATACCGAATCAACCCCCGGACCTCGTTCGGACCCGCAATGTTAACGGGAATGGGGAACAGTTGCCAGGGGGGGATCACCTCGATCCCCTGTGAATCCGCGCTGTCCACCCACAGACCTACTCCCACAGTCCCGAACATCAGAAGGGGAGGACACAAATCGGACTTGAGCCGATCAATCTTGTCCTCCGTCATCGCGGCGTCCAGCACCACCTGCGCCACGGAAGCCTTCCGCATCCCATCGAGAGATATTCCCTTCATCCGGACAGCCGGGGACAGATCGAGGGAGTACAGCCTCCCAAGCTGGGACTGATATTTGGCCACGATCTCCTCGTAGCGAAATTTCAGGAGACCAGCTTCGTTCAGGTAGGCTATGCTCACGGTGCCCGAAGAATAATTGATCGCAGAAAACTCCCGAATTCCCATCATATAGGCACTTGCCAACCACCAACGGATACTCACGGGGTTTCTGATCCCGCGTCCCTGCAATAAGATATTCGAGATAACATCGCACCTTTGCGTCTCGTCTTTCGGGAGACTGAACACGTGTGGCATTTTACATCCCCCCGTAAGTAACTACGGTTCCTGTTTTGGGTTTCTCCTCCGCAGGTTTAGCAACCCCCGGAAGGTGGCCCTGCGGAGGTTTGTTCATGGATAGGAGTCTGGCCCCCGCTGCGTCTCCATCACGGGATGCGAGCATCACCATTAACTTTTCGTTCATGCTGAGTACACGATGGACCAGCTTATCCACCGCTATTGCCAGAACACCCGTCACCACGACGAGAATTGCCACGCCCACGATATCCATAGAAAATCTCCTTTGTCTTCTCTATCCACATTTTACCACAAAACACTATTCCTTCCAAGCCCCTACCGTATATTTCTCGGATTCCTACGCTCGATTCGCCTACGTCGTGGTTCGATAGCCTTATCCCTTGCACGACGGGACAAAATTCCCATCATCTCGTCGCTGATCTGGCTGGAGGAGACCCCCGACAATAGGGGTTGCCCTGGGATAGCCGGTTGGTTCTTGATGATTCGCTCCAGTAGACCCGACTGTCCCGCCTCCCGCTTGAACTGGTGCCCGGTCGTCTTGATGACGTACTTAGACATGGAAAGGGTGTCAATCGCATCATCATGTGGCAGGAGCGCAAGATCCATCGTGAAGTCCTGCGTTTGGTCGTACAGTTGGTTGTAGGGCCACTCGTTCCGCATGTGCGCGGGATACTTGATGCGGCCGGAATTGAACCGCCACTCCAGGGAGGCGATCTTTTGGGCCTTGGACTCTCTCGAAGGGTAGGTGATCGGAAACACTCGTGCCCGCCACTGATCCCCCCGCATGTTTCCCTGCTCCAGTGTGTACTCCCGTGTTGCCTCCACAAAGGCTTTTTGGAGACTCACGGCCTCGATCCCGATGACCCGCACCTGCCACGCCAACCCGGTCTCATAGATCAGACGCATGAGAGTGTCTTCTTTGGCCCTCATAAGCAGCATTTGCAGCACCCACAAGGTGGCCTGGGTATCCATTCCACAGATGGCGATACAGGAGTAGTCGTTGTACGAAGTCAATCCCTCCGCATAGTCGAAGAGGAGGAACCGGAACATGGGACGTACCAATTCGTGATAGGGGGCTGTCCTCTCCAGATAGATTCGGCCCGTAGAGTCTTCCCCAAACACCCGGTCGTTCCAGTGTACCAGGTTCTCGTTGGATAGGGGGTTACTCCAGTTGAACGATCCATCCACGGTGTATTCATTACGCCGAGGATCAACAATCAAAATCCTGTCCTGGGCACTGACCGGCTCGTTCAGGTATTCGCTATGAAACGCACTCAGGCCAATCTCTTCTTTACGGGCTTCGAGTACATCCTGGGGCCACTTCGCGGGCCACAGAACGTGGCATTTCTTCGGGTCATCCTTGTCGTAGGATATGGCCCGGAGAGTCTTGCGATTCCAGAAGTCGAACCTGGGATCGTCCCCTTTCACCGCCTTGTAGAGGAACGCCTTCCGGTCGATCAGGGTCCCAACCCATGAAACGCACGATCCGCTCTCAAGCATGGGGAGGATTTGCTTGAACAGGATCATCTCGAACTTCTCGATGAGGATGGCGCGGGACGATTCCGAGTCGCTGTCCGGGTCGTTCTCCGGGTCGTCCAGGATGAACAGATGGGGACGCCCGCCGCGCTTCTTACCCATGACCGACAGGCCCTTGATGACCGATCCGTTGGACAGGTGGAGATAATGGTGGTTCCACAACGCGCTGCCCCGCTTGGGACGCATATCCCCGAAGTCTTGCAGGATCAACTCGTTATCCTGGAACTGAAACATGATCTGGTCGAACCGCTCCTCCACCAGCTTGTCCGTTGCCAGACCAAACATCGTCTCGTAGGGGGGCTTGGTCAACGCCAGGAGCATGGCAATCTCCGTCAGCACCGTGCTCTTGGCCGACCCACGGGGAGCCGCCGTCACGTTCCGGCCGTGCATCCCCATATCAAAAATCATGTCATAGTGGAACTCCGGTGATTCCGAGAAGCCCTTTTTGTAGAACACCGCCTGTTCCGTCCCCGCCAGGTACGTGCGGCGGAAGAAGTCCCAAGCACATGTGAGACGATAGGGCGTCGAGTGGTCCGACAGTACCGACAGCCGGGCCAACTTCTGACCCTCCGCAGAGAGGTCTCCGTAGTCGGAAGGGAGGGGGAACAGTGGGTATGGGCGGTTGATTATCATTCAGACAGATACCACAAGAAATGGAATAGCATCATTGAGCAAGCGACCTCTACGCACCACGGCGTATTGTCCACGGAAAGCCCCATGACCATCTCTAACTGCCTCCAAATCCTGTTTAGGAATGATGGCGAACGCATGAAGTCGTGAACAGCTTTTGCCACGTCCATCCCTCCAAGTCCGGCCCATGTCGAGGGGCTGGGGAGAATGAAAGGTACATCCGAGAACTGTTGGAGGTGTTGTTCCACCCAACTGACCGTGAACTCAGGTCCCCGAACGAACTCCTCAAACCTTTTCTTCGGACTGTTCTCTTCCGTCTGGCCCTGCGGAGGATACACCTGGGTAGAGGGCATGTCTACAAGTGGGAGGGCGATGGTCGATGCAGGGGCCTCCGGTGGAGTATGGGGGAGTATCATCGAAGCCATCTCCACCACGTCCGGTATGTTCATCGGGGTCTCCGGTATCTCCTGGAAGTTCGTCCCCAGCATCATCTCCGCCTTCTCCTCCCCCAAGGCTTGCTCCAGCACTTCGTCCTCCGTCATAGGACCCGGATCGTCCATCGCGTCCGGGGGCAACGACTCCTCGATCTCCAATCCCCCCGGTCTCCCCTGTAAGGCTTCCTCGAACGACAGCGGTTGATTCTCGTTGGTCTTGGACATTCACGATCTCCTTATGAAGTTTGTTGTTGGTTGGATTCAAGGCACCAGCGATGCGCCGGGCCGAGAACGTTGTTTGGCTTCCGTCGTCTGTTGATACTGTCTGAGATACCTTGGCCAAATAACCGGCCGATTCTGCCGTTTCATTTACGAGTGTTCGGAGATATTTCAAGGCAGTCATCTTCGCAGCAAGATTCTTGGACTGACGAGCCACATATAAGGTCTCCTTGATCTCTTCGGTAAGATTCCACCCCATCGAATCGAATAGACCGGCCACCAGGTTCGGGTCATTATAGGATAGAATCAGACCTGTCAGATCGTCCGGAGCTACCCGTTGGATTTCATTCATACGTGGCCCCATCGTTCACCAATAACTACTCTTCTGATAGTGGTCTTGCTTACATCGAATTGCCAAGCCAATTCTGTTTGATTAAATTTGGCTGCCTTAAAAAGATATCTGATTACCCGAACTTTTTCCTCCATAAGCTTTGATTGTCCATTTCTCTCCCCAGATAAACCAACTCTGCCTCTGAGTTGGAATCCTGCGGATGTTCCATGTCTTACCGCATCCTGGGCATTTTCCGATTTGGTTCCCCACGCCAAGTTCTCCAATCGGTTGTCGGAGGGATTCCCATTCAGGTGTCTGCACTCCATCCCCACCGGGCACGGTCCCACGAACGCCTCCAGCACCAGCCTATGGACAAATTCGTGATATTTCTTTCCGTCTTCGCATACCAAGAGACGCAAATGTCCTCCCGTCTCTATAGTTGGACGTAGGATTCCTCCTTTCGTTCTTAATCGTTTACGAGAAAGAATTGAACCATACCTCGTAGCCCAGTAATTGGGGTATCTTGGAATTTGTCTCACTTCATTTTCCATCGGGTTCCTCTTTTGGTTTCTTGGATTTCTTCTCTGCGGAGGGGACGATAAATTTCTTCAAGAGGTCTACGTCCCGCCCCGTCGCCCCAGCCATCTCCGCGAGGATGACCGGGGCAGCCGCCTGCGCCAGAATCCCATCGGTCACTTCGGTCAGGTAGCCCCCCTTGTTGAGTCGGGGATCGTTCTTCTTTTTGGAGCCGGGCATGACAAATCCCGGTGACCCCGGACGGCTCAGGACGAACAGGATTCTGCGGAGGGTGGGGAGGCTGAAGTATGCGTCCGCTCCGATGAAGATGGGCTGGATATGGAGGGCTTTGAGATAGGCCATTGCCGTCCGACGTTTGATCCCGAACACCTTTTCCAGATATGAGACTTCCGTTATCTCCCCCGATCCGAAATCAAAGGTCTTGAGTGCATGACTCACTTTCCGAACCTCCAAAATAGGTAGATAATCGCCACCACGTCCACTACGATCTTGGCCATCATCCACACCAGTACGATAGTGTCAGGTCGTCGCATGTGATAGTTCTTCCTGGTATTTCTGGCAGTACACGGGGGAAATCTCGATGCTCGTGCAGGATACGCCGAGCCTACGGCATACGCGATCCGTCGTGAAGGTTCCCCCAAAGAGGTCGATGCAGTCGTCACCCTCTCGGCACGATACCTTTATGATGCGCTCCATTAGGGCCTCCGGATGTTGGTTGGGGTGCCAAGGACGGCGTTCGTGGAAGGTCCCGCACACGCGGGGGAAGTCCCACACGTCATCGGGAACACGTCCCTCCGCAGAGGCCCGCTTGTCGTGGTACTTGGTCTGCCGGGCGGAGGGCACTCGTACACTGTCTGTGTACCACTCGGTTCCAGGCCGAGAGAAGCGTAGGATGGGACGGTAGCCGTTGCCGAAGTCGCTGTTCCGGTGCTGTCCGAAGGTGAACCGCCACAGAAATAAACGGACCTGCCACTCTGAGGGGGAATCCGATCTCCAGCATCCGAACCACCTTAGTACATCCGAGAGGTAAATATGGTTTATGCTTAGCCAGAATACCTTTGGATCATGTAACAAAGCTGCTGTGGCTATCCCTTCGAGAAGCCAGTGCAGATAGTCGTTACGCTGATCCGACACACCGCCATCATAGACTACACCCAAGTTGTCGGGGGGATCAGCGAAGATCATCGTGGCTGGAGGTAGAGTGGGGAGTATTTTCAGGAAATCCCCACAGAGAATGGCGTGTTTACTCATTCGGGCCTCCACGTTGCGTCACGGAGGATGTTATCCTGCTCGATGCTGTCGAGAAGGTCCTCAATGGCGTGATCGGACATGGGTTCATATGCCTCGCAGGCCCTGCTCGTGGACCACTCGTGGTCCCCCGTCAAGCGGCACTTGAGTCCGAATGGGTCGTAGAAGGCGCAATCGCTACAGTGCTTCTCTATCATACGTCACCACCCAATTACATCGGAGGGTACGAGAGACTCCACGAAATCCGTTTTGACTTGACGGTGATTTTTCCCATCTACGAGGCCTTGTTCGTAGGCCTGCTTGACCAAGTTTCTTATGGCCTTTCGTAGCTCTTTCTCACAATGAGACCGGAGCAACTGGGCCGTTATTTGAAATCCGGTATCCCAAAGTAAACGAATTACGGGACGGTAACATGGGGTGTCTGTTTCGATTTCTACGGCGACGGCCGTGTCGGTCTTACCGGCTTTGAACTCAATGTTAAACATTGTTTTCTCCTCTCTCTTCCTTCTGTTGTGGATTCACCAATGGCGACAACTCTCTTAGGGCTTTATCGAAAATCCCACTCGGTATATCGTCCATCTGGAGACGATATCGGAGTTTCTCCCCCCGGTCGAGAAAAAGGCTTAAGGTGGGAGGAACATGGTTGTTGGTGTGGAAAATGAGATGGTCCCCGAATGTGACGCCATGACGGATGGGGACAAAGAAGAAAAACCAATGGCCTTCATCTGTCTTAAATCTGGCACGGACCAGGGTATGGCACCGGCAGGGGTTGTATGCCTCCACCACGATAAGGTGTTTCCCTTCGGGTGAGTTCTTGGCCGGTCGTTGTTCTTCCATTCCCCCATTGTACCAGTAACTACCATACAATGCAATACCCAATCACAGGTTTAAGAAAAAAAAGATGGTGGGTTGACTCCCTGCGGGGGTGGTGGTATAATAGGGGTATGGGAATCTGGCAACTTGCCATCATACAAGCCTCGGCGGGGGCGTGGAACTCTTCCTGCCTATTCCCAGCCACTATCCCCCGCCTCTTTTTGAAAGGGACCGACCGTGGACGAAAAACAGAAGTGTTGTGCATCGTTGAGGGGGGAGGGACCAGGGGGGGAATTTCATCGGCACCAGTGCTCAAGGAACGCCACGGTGGAACGGGGCAGAAAGATGTACTGCAAACAGCACGATCCAGCCCAGGTGGAGATGAGATTGGCTGAGTCCATCAGAAAAGAGAAAGAAAAGTGGGACGGTGAACGTAAGATAAGGGAGGAGTACGCACGTCTTCACAAAGCATTCCCCCTGTTGGTGGAGACCCTCAAGACGGTACGTCAGAAATTTGATGATTGGACTCTCGACTATCTTGATATGGAAATGGTGGACAAGGCCCTGGAAGCTGTGGGGAGTAATCGTGACTGATTTGAATTATCCACAAACGGACATGGGAAACGCTCTGCGGTTCGCCACGGATTACGGGAACAAGGTGAGGTACGACCACACGAGCGGTAAGTGGCTGGCCTGGGACGGTAGAAGGTGGTGCAGGGATGGGGGGGAGGGACAATGGGGGGGAACCTACCATGAGTGATTTCCAATTTGAGAAGGGTCTTAGAGAGCATCAAGAAGAGATGTCCAAAGAGATACAACGCCAGAGGGAGATACCGGCAGAATGTTCGACATGCTGTTACTCTACGGTGGGGGTTAACCTTTGTGGGTACTATCCAGGAAATCCGAAACCAATAGAATTGAGAAGGGGGTTTCCGTGCTATAGATACGAGAAGGATGTAATATGGAGGAAGAAAGAAGGCCAACTTGGCTGAGATACAAAAGTCTGCCAACGTAGTGTTCCTAAAGGATGTTAAGTCGGAAACAACTGAGTGGTTGTGGCCCGATAAGATACCCCTGGGGATGTACTCCATGCTGGTGGGCGTACAGGGAGGGACGAAATCCTTCTTGTCGCTGTATATGGCGGCGCAGATATCTACGGGGAGACCGTGGGCGGACGGGGAAGGAAAGAAGCAGACTATTGGGTCCACCATCATACTGTCCACGGAGGATTCGGTCTCGAAGACGATCAAACCACGGTTGCAGGCTGCACAGGCGGACATGGGGAAGATCGCTGTGATACCCAGTTTCAACATTGGGGATAAGACCAAAGGGCTGTTCAATCTTACGAAAGATTTGGACGTACTATGGGATGCGGTCAAGCAGATACCGGACTTGAGACTCATTATCATTGATCCCATTTCGGCGTACATGGAGGGGAAGGATGAGAACAAGAACTCGGAAGTGAGAGAGTACCTTATGCCCCTGTCGGTGATGGCAGCGGAGAAGAATATCGCTATCGTGGGTATCAGCCACCTGAACAAAAATGAATCAGCCTCCGCAGAGCACAGGGTTATTGGGTCCACGGGGATTTCCGCTACGGCGCGAGCTATGTGGTTGATACAGACGGACCAGAAGGATAGAGACCGCAGGAAAATGCTGTTCTTCAAGGGTAATCTGTCCCCTAAGACCACGGGGCTGGCGTACAGGATTACGTCTGCTCCTATCGTAACGGAGGATGGGAAGACTGGGCAGGTTGGATATTGCCTGTTCGAGAAAGGGATTCTGTTGGAGACTGCAAAGGAAGAGTTGGCTCCTCCGCAGGGTCAGAATGGGAGGCCGAGGAAGCAAGAAAGCGCAGGGGATTGGCTGTGGAAGTACCTATCGGATGGGCCGAAGCCAGCAGCAGATGTATACAGGGATGGAAAAACGGAGGGATATTCGGAGAGAACCCTGCAAAACGTCAAGAAGAAAGATGAGATACAGGCTGTGAAGAATACCCTACCGGAAGGGGGGGGATACTGGGAATGGTCCCTGCCTACCCTCGATTAGACGCTAAAAACGCTAGGTCGCAAAAACTCCCCCAGAGACCCCCATATTTGCGACCTTCCCATTTTCACCCCCCCCCTTCTTGCACCCTTCAAGGATATTAGAGTAATAACGTGGAAGGTTGTATAAAGGGGTGTCTTAGGACGTGTATTTGCGACCTTCCCCTCCTTTGCGACCTTCCGTAGGTATAGACTGTAACGATTGTAGGGGTTGGTATTTTCTGTATTTTTTCGGCGTGGGGGAGGTCTTTGGCCGGGGTTCGCCCGCGTCTCCGGGGGGCCGGCTGGGTTATCGGACGGTGTGGTTATCGGACCTGGGTGTTATCGGACGTGGGCTTCCTCCACAGAGAAGAGGCAGACATGGGCATGGATAGGGGAGGGCGCCTACTAATGGTGCGTGCTTGGTCCCAGGGCATGGGCAAAGAGGGCGTCTGGAATACGCTACAATGGGCGATCTACCTGTGGAGGGTATGGGAGGGCACACACACTATCGACCCTGCGGAGGGCTGCGATAACGGGCGCGGACTATGGGCAATTGGGTACTATGGGTCGGACGGGCGGAGGATCAGGCATTGTAGGGCGTGCTCGGCGGGTGGGACGCAAGACAAAGCCCGCCACACGGGACGGGCTGTGCGAAGGATGAAACGCTATGTCACAAATAACGATTGTTGTTTATGACAATGGGCAGTAATATCGGGCTGCTGGATTATCTCCTTTAGACCACCGGTAGCGTATTTTCGCTACTCGGAATTGATACCCTTTGTGCGCCATTTTGATGCCCAACCGGCGAGCAGATGATTTGGCATTTGAGCGGTTCCTATGTGTGGACCATACTACATCATTTGAGACGACATACCACATAGTTCAATCCTCCTCTTCGGGTCTACAACAGGCATTCGCGGCTTCCATCCCCAAACACACACTACCACATTCCAGGCAATCCCATGCTTCCCATTGCGTGCTCCTCTTGCCCGTGCTGGCCGAATAGACATCG
>Ga0315293_10000336_pt1 | contig 42759 bp, 33 predicted proteins | sample YL17G13_20_MG_FD_203071 | JGI IMG/M metagenome (GOLD analysis project Ga0315293, IMG submission 203071) | Sediment microbial communities from Yellowstone Lake, YNP, Wyoming, USA - YL17G13_20 | ecosystem: Environmental > Aquatic > Freshwater > Lake > Sediment | place: USA: Wyoming | collected... | reverse complement strand
GGGTGTGCGTCAGGTTATCCATCGAAGCAATTCCGTAAAAGCTCTTATAATCGCACTGACAGCCCATGAGCACCAACACAGATCAGCACCGGCGCCAGGAAATCGAGAGCCTGCGGGAGCAGATTCGCCACCACGAGTATCTGTACTACGTCCTGGACCAGCCCGCAATCACCGACGCCGAATTCGACGCGCTGATGAACCGGCTCAAGCAACTGGAGGCCGCGCATCCGGAGCTGGTCACGGCGGATTCACCCACACAGCGCGTGGGCGGGCAGCCGCGTGAAGGCTTCGTCAAGGTGGGCCACAGCCGGGTGCTGCTCAGCCTGGACAACGCCTACTCGCCCGAGGAGCTGCTGGATTTCGACCGGCGCGTGCGGGAGCTCTCGGGCCGCGACACCGTCGAGTACGTAATGGAACTGAAGCTGGACGGCCTCAGCATGGCGCTGCACTACGAAGACGGGCGGTTGGCGCGGGCGGTCACCCGCGGCGACGGAACGACCGGCGAGGATGTGACCGAGAACGTTCGCACCATTCGTTCGGTGCCGCTGGCCGCCGCGGAGTGGCGAATTCGGAATGCGGAGTGCGGAATGCTTGAACCTGGCACTCCGGATTCCGCACTCCGAATTCCGCACTCGTTCGAGGTGCGCGGCGAGGTCATCATGCCCCTGGCCGCCTTTCGCAAACTGAACGAGGAGCGGGAAGCCAAAGACCTGCCGAAGTTCGCCAACCCGCGCAACGCCGCGGCCGGCTCGGTGCGCGTGCTCGATCCGAGCATTACCGCCGGCCGGCGGCTCGACTTTTTCGCTTACGCCTTGCTGCGCGACGGGCGCACGCCGCTGCCGGAGCACTGGCAGGTGCTGGAGACGCTGTCGGCCCTGGGGTTCAAGGTGAACCCGCACCGGCGGCGCTGCGCGGGCATCGACGAGGCGCTGCGCGTCATCGAGGAATGGGAGCGGGAGCGCGAATCGCTGGATTACGAGATTGACGGCGTGGTGGTCAAGGTCAATTCCGTGGCCCTGCACGAAGAGCTGGGCGCCACGGCCAAGGCGCCGCGCTGGGCCATCGCCTACAAGTACGCGGCGCGCAGCGCGGAAACCAAGGTGCTCGACATCGAGGTGCAGGTGGGGCGCACCGGCGCACTCACGCCGGTGGCCGTGCTCGATCCCCAGCCGATTGGGGGCGTGATGGTGGGCCGCGCCACGCTGCACAACGAGGACGAGATCGCGAGGCTGGAACTGCAGATCGGCGACGTGGTGCAGGTGGAGCGCGGCGGCGACGTCATCCCCAAGGTGGTGAAGGTGAACGTGGAGGCCCGCGCCGGGCGCGAGCAGGAACTGCGCCCCTTCCGCATGCCCGATCAGTGCCCGGTCTGCGGCGGGCGCGTGGTCCGCGAAGAGGGCGAGGCGGCACGCCGCTGCATCAACACCAACTGCCCGGCCCGCCTCAAGGAGAGCATCCTCCATTTTTCCGCGCGCAAGGTAATGGGCATCGACGGGTTGGGCGAGGCCCTGGTCGATCAACTCGTGGACCAGGGCCTGGTCTGCAGCGTCGCCGACCTCTACCACCTGACCGGGGAGCAACTGGCGGCGCTGGAGCACATGGGGAAGAAATCGGCCGAAAACCTGCTGGCCGAGATCGAGGAAAGCAGAAAGCTGCCGCTGGCCCGCGTGGTCTTCGGCCTCGGTGTGCGGCACGTCGGCGAGCGGCTGGCGCAGACCCTGGCCGAGCATTTCGGCTCGCTCGATGAGCTGATGAAGGCCCAGCCCGAGCAGCTCATGGAAGCGCCCGACGTGGGGCCGAAGGTCGCCGCCGCCATTCACGCCTTCTTCCAGGAGCCGCGGAACCGGGAACTGATCGAGCGCCTGCGTAAGGCCGGACTGCAGTTCGCCGGGACCCGAAAGCGCCAGGCAGGCGGGCCGCTGGCCGGCAAAACGTTCGTGCTGACCGGCACGCTCGTGAAGTACACGCGTGAGGACGCGCAGCGCCGCATCGAAGAAGCCGGCGGCAAAGTCACCTTGTCGGTCAGCCGAAAGACCGATTACGTGGTGGCCGGCGCCGACCCGGGCTCCAAGATCGATAAGGCCCGCTCCCTCGGCGTGAAAGTCATCAGCGAAGCCGAGCTCGACGCGCTGTTCGTGGAGTGATTCACCACAAAGGTTACTTTTTGCCGGGCGCGAACGCTTTTTGATAGAAGCGGAAGTGCTCGGTGCCGAGCGTCTTGTAGAACAGGGCGCCGTTGTGGGCGACGCCTGGCACGACGAAGAATTCATGCTCGATTCCGAGGCGCTCGAGCAGCTTGTGGTACTTCTCGTTCCGCTCCATAAGGTTGTCCTCCTTGCCCACTCCGATGCGGACGAAGGTGCGGCCGCGGAGGCCGTCGGCGTTGTTCTCGACCAGCGTCCAGGGGCTGGCGGCGCGGAAATATTTCAAGTCGCCGCCGAAGTTCTTTTGGAAAAGCTCGGGACGCATGGACGCGGCGCTCTCATTGTCCATGAGCGCGCCGGCCATGATGGAGACGGCGCCGAACAGGTCGGGGAACTTGAAGCCCAGCCGGGCGGCGCCGAAGCCGCCCATGGAATAGCCCTCGATGGCCCGCCCTTCGCGGTTGCCGGTGGTGCGGTAGGCGTTGTCGATGTGAGGGAGCAGGTCCTTCACAATGACGGTCTCGACGGGCCGCTGTCCGTCGGCCGAATCCACGTACCTGCTGTCGCGCATTCCGTTGACCAATACCGCGATCATCGCCGGAGCGCGCCCGGCCTTGATCGCTTCGTTCAGCACGCTGACGAACACGGCTCCGCCGCGCTGGTTGCCTCCCAGGCCGTGCAGCCAGTACACGACCGGGAAGCGCTTCTGGCCGGCCGCCTCATATTCGGGAGGCAGGTAAATCAGGTAGCTGACGTCAGCGCCAAGCGTCTTGCTGAAGAATGTCCGGTATTTGGTTCCTGCGGGTTCGCCTTTATCCGGATCCACCCAGGCAGGCTCGCCGGCGGGGGGCTGTTTGGCTGCCTGGCCGGGCGCCTGGGCCGCCGCGCCGCAGGAAGCCAGAGCCAGAAGCAGAGCACAATACCATGCGCGCATGGCCCCAGATGGTACCACTTCGGCGGTTGTAGCGGCGGCCGCGCATTGTCCAATGCAAGATGAGCCTGAAAGAGGGAGTTGTTTCCAACACAAATGAGCCTGAGACGGCGGGGGATGGGGCATTCATCAATGTGCCCGGGATGCTCAGATCAGCCGGAAACCGAGGAAACCTGTGCGTAGTGAGCACTGGCACACTCGGAGCGGCGGCAGCCCGCTTCCAGCGGGCTTCCCCGGAGGGCTATTAGACCCGGCGTTTACGCCGGGGATATGCAAGACAACGCTTCGAGGCCGTTTCAACGGCCTTCTCGCATCCGCCGCGGCGGACTTTAGCCGTTCTGTGTGGCGCTGGCTAAAGCCCGTCCGCGAGAAGCCCGTTGAAACGGGCTCCGGAACCAGAGCGGAGTGCACCCCGGCGTAAACGCCGGGTCTATCAACCCTTCGGGAAAGCCCGCTAAGAGCGGGCTAAAAAGGCGTCCATACTTTTCACATTTATGTCGCGCACCCGCCCTTGACTCGCAGGTTGCGCGGGCGTATAAAGAGGTACTCTAGGTTACCAGCGCCAGTAGTTTCTTGGAGCAGGGCGTCATGAACAACTCCGCCGCCGTTCGTCGCTCGCCACAGGGGCTATTCCCTAGACCGGCTGCGGATGCCTGTCTCCGGCGAGATCCGGAGGGTTATGCGCACCGACCGGTCAGCCTAAGACAGTGGAGGAAACTTGGGGAGTGGGACAGAAGTGGTGATCTGGCAAGCACTTGTGACCCCGGCCCGCCGTCAGCGGTTTTGTCTTAGGCTGACTAGGGCCCGTCTTATACAGGTCTGTCGAATCAGGAGTTGGGCTGTTTAGCAAGGAGGATGTGGTGCCTGAGAAAGAAATCTCATGGTATGAGGCAGTTGACGTAATCGGACGCCATGTCGTGCGCATCTCCACGCCGCGCGGGAGCGGTACCGGTTTTCTCGTCTCGTACGGCAAAACGAATCCCACCTGCGCGGTTGCGACCGCTGCACACGTTATCGACCACGCGCACTACTGGGAGGAGCCAATCCGCCTGGACCACGTCAGCTCTGGCCAATCGTTGCTGATCCGTCATGTTGACCGTGCGATCTTCTTGGATTCTAGGCGGGATACCGCGGCTGTTCTGTTTGATCGGAAGAACCTTCCTTTTCCCACCGACACCCTTGGCCTTGCGCCTGAAGGAAAGTTTTTGCGCGTAGGTAACGAAATCGGGTGGCTTGGCTTCCCTGCGATCTCTGTACTAAATCTGTGCTTTTTCAGAGGAAGCGTCAGCGCTTTGTTGCAAGACCAGGATGCATATCTGGTAGACGGAGTAGCTATCAACGGTGTGAGTGGTGGCCCGGCATTTTTTGTGGATGGAACGGCGGTGGTCATTATGGGGGTCGTGTCTGCCTACGTACCCAACCGAGTTACCGGCGAGACTCTGCCCGGTCTTGGCATCATTCGAAGTGTCAAGCAATTTCACGAGCTAGCACCGACGTTCGCATCACTCCATGAGGCGAAGTCTCAGGAAACCCCTCCCACGGCTTCGCCGCCTTCGGTGGGGGCCGAACCGAAAAGTGATGTTCCAATGAGGGGTGCCTAACCAGCCGCTGCAGGCCGCGGCCCGAAGCGCCGCGCCTGGGCGGCCGGCCGTTAGTCTGCTGGAGCGCTGCCGCCAAGCGCGGCTGTCCCGGCAACCGTCGGCGGCGGTGCAGCCACCGTTGAACTCACCCATCAAGCAGCCGGGGATTACCGGCCAACTGCGAGCGATGGTAGCCCGCTAAGGTGCGCAGGGACAGCGAGTTAGCCGCCGGACTGATTGCCCACCGCGCCGGCACGTGGCTCACAGCCGAAAACCTGAAAAATCGCGTCCGAACTTTATTGGGTTTGTTTTCAACCACGAGCGAACCGGAAGGGCCGAAAAACTTGACACGGTATGCTATACTGAAATTATGGGACCATAATGATGATTCCAAAGCTTTACCGGCTCCAGCCAATAGATATCCATTAAACTAATGGCTACGGTGATGTAACTATAACAAAATAAAAGAAGTAGAAACGGATGCAACCGTCTTATAATCCATTAAACCAGCCAGTTAAGCAGCCGAAAACTGGCGGCCGGCACCCAAATACGGGGCCAACGGGCAGCGCTTGGTGGAGCAGAGCCCGCGGAGCGGGCGCTTGAGTTTCTACATTTGGCGCCGCGGAGCGGGGCAGAGAATCCTAGCCGGGGGTGAGGGCCGCCGTTCTTGCGGCCCGCAACCCCCGGAACCAGCAATACCGTCGACCGCGCCCCGGCAGGGCCGCGGAGAATCACGCTGGCAGCTCCTTCTCGCGCCGCTGTCGCGGCGCATTTCTCCTTATGCTTTTATCCGGGGGTTCGGGCCGCTAAACCAGCGGCCCTCACCCCCGGCTATAATTCTTGGCACCGCCCCGCGGTGCCAGCGCCCCAAAGCAGCGCCAAATGTAGAAACTCCAGAGCCCGCGAAGCGGGCGACAGAAAAGGCCGCGAGATTCCTGTCGCCCGCTTCGCGGACTTGTTCCGCCTGCTGCGGACCTTTCCCATCCCGCAGGGCGGGACCGTGGGCTTTCTTCTTTCGCCCGCTTCGCGGGCTTCCGGCGTTCGGTTCATGAATGTTCATGAATAAGGAGAGTCCCTTCCGGAGCCCCTGCCCCCCGCCCTTTCAGGCTCATTTGTATTGGAAACGGTCCCCACTTTCAGGCCCATTCTTGGATTGGAAAATGCTACTCCGCCTGGCGGGGTCGCCACTGTGCCGGTCTAAAGACCACCGCCAACCTTTGGTATACTTGCTGGAATCGCCAAGGCGCAAGGCTTGCCTGATGATGCGCCTGGCTCCATCGGATCTATGACTATGTCTGGAACGACTTCCCAGAACGGTCGTCAGCGCCGCAGTCCGCGCCTGGCCGGGCGCGTGGCCGTGCACATCGCCGGGAAAGGGCCGGACGGCAAGGTATTCGTGGAAGCGGCGCAAACCGAGGATCTCAGCCGGCACGGCGCCTGTGTGCTGTCGCGCAATGAATTCGGGGTGGGCGCGGCGCTGGCCCTGCGGCGCGACGGAGCCAGGCCGGCGCGCGCCCGCGTCATCTCTGTCAAACCGGGGCCCGAAGCCGGACTTCGCCGGCTGGGTGTCGAGTTTGTTGGACAGCAAGACTACTGGGATTGCGAGTTCCCGAGCGACTGGTCCGATGCTCCGGCCGCTCCTGAAGTCGAGGCAGAGAAGATCGCCGAAATCGCCAGGCGCGTCCGGGTGTTGGATTCGTCGCTGGAAGCGGCGGTGCGCAAGGCGGAACTGGTTCGCCGGCAGGCCGAGAGCACCTTGAAGGAAGCACGGCAGCAGCTCGAAGCGAGCCAGCGGGAAGCATCGGCCGGCCTGGCGGCGCAGATCGATGCCCTGGTCGCCAACCGGAAAGAGTTGGAGAGCCGGGTGTCGGCGCACGCGGCGGCCGCCGCCGAGTCGCTACGCCGGGAGGCCGAGGCGCTCGTCACCTCGGTCGAGCGCCGGTTGGCCGACTTGCAGCAGAAATTCGCGGCACAGGCCGCGCAGCAGCAGGCGGCTGCCGAGGCCGCCCACGGCCGCTGGCAGCAGGTCTGGAATGACCAGGAAAGCGGCGTGGGCGAGCTGGCCGCGCGCCTGGAAGGGCAAGCGCAGCGCAGCCGCGCGGCCGCCGCGGAGACGGAATCGCTGGCCGAAGGCCTCCGCAAGCAAACGGCGGCCACGCACTCGGCTCTTCAGCAGGAAACGGAAGCGCAGGCGCAAAGCGCCCGCGCGGAAATGCGCGCGGCGGCCGCCGCTGTGGTGCGCGATTTCCGCCAGCAGTTACCCGGCCTTCGCCAGGAGGCCGAGCGGTTTCTCTCGACCATGATGGCCGAGCACCAGGGCGCGGCCGGCGGCCTGGCGGCCCAGACGCTGGAGGCCCTGCGCGCCGGGGTGGCCGAGATCGAGCACTCCAGCCGTGCCGCGCTGCTTGATGTTTCCAGGCAGGCGGTGGCGAGCTTTGAGAAGCAGGTGGGCAAACGGCTACAGCAGGCGCAGGCGGCCGGCGCCCAGGCTGCCGAGACGCTGGCCGGTCGCGTGGCCGGCAGCCGGGAAGCAATCGAGGATCTCGGGCAGGAGGCGGAGAGCCTCATCGACCGTGCCCGCCAGCGGTTGGCTGAGGCGGCGGCGCAGGTGGAAACGGCCGCGGCTGAGGCCGCCGAACGGAAGATCGCTGAGCTTGCGGCCGCCTCCGAGCGGGAATTGGAGCGCATCCGCAAGCAAGCCGAGGCTGTTGCCGCCTCGGCCCAGGAAGCCGATCAGCAGTTCGAAGCCCGCACCGCGCGGTTTCAGGAACTTGCCGTGGACCTGGAGCGCAACGCCCGCCGGCAGCGGCAGGAAATGGAATCGCTGTTCGCAGCCTTGTCCGAGCGTCACGACAGCCGCAAGGAAGCGCTCGACCGGCTGCTGGAGATGCTGGAAAGCGGCCGGGCCGCCCTGCGCGCCGATCATGTCCTGCTGCGCCAGGACGCTGACGAACACCAGGACCGGCTGAAGCGGATTGCCGCGGAGCAGGAATCGGCGCTGGCAGCGCGCGGGGCGCAAATCCGGGAGCAGTTGCGGGCCGCCTCCCTGTCGGCCGAGGTGGCCTTTCAACAACGGGTCGCGGCTTCGCTGGATTCGTTCCGCGAGGCCTTCGCCGCCGGCCTGGGCCAGTTGTCCGAGCAGCAGCGCCAGCGGCTCTCGGAAGCGATTCGGGACGAGAGCCAGAAGGCGCTGGAGCGCATCGCGGCGCGTGGCGCGGCTGCGGCGGCCGAACAAGCCCAAGCGATCGACCGCATGGCCGCGGCCCTGGCCCTTCGGCTGGAGGAAGCCGGGCGCGAGGCCGAACGGCACGCCAGCAGCGCCCTGCAGGCCGTAGACCGGCGGGCAGGCGACGCGGCCGCGGCCCTGGAAGAAGCTGCTGCTGCCGCCGCCCAGGACCTCGATGACCGCTGGCGGCGGGCAGCGGCGGCCGCCGCCGAGACCGCCGCCGCCGCGCAGCAGACCCGCGCCGCCATCGCCAGGGAAAGCGCCGAAGTCGAAAGCCAGACGCGGCAGAGCCGGCAGTTTCTGGAAACACAACTGGCCGGCCTGTTCTCGGAATTGCAGGAGAAACGGGCGGGTCTGGAAAACATCTTCGCCCGGCTGGCCCGCACCGGAGCGGAGCTGGGCCAGTGGACGGCCGGCGTCGATCGCCAGATGCAGCAGTCGAGCGCCGCGCTGCAGGCCCTGCAGCGCGACATGCAGGCGGCCCTGGAAAAGCGCGCCGCCGCACTTGGCGATCAGCTCCGGCAGGCGCTGGAGCAATCGCAGCGGAGTTGCGAACAGGAACTGGCGGCCATCGGGGACGCGGCGCAGGGTGTGTTCGACGCCCGCGCCCGCGCGGCGGCCGAGCAGTTGTCGGCCGCCGTCCGCAAGAACATGGAGCAAACCGCCGCGGAGATGACGGCCCGGCTCGAGCGCAGCCTGGATGCCTTAGGCGCGGAACAGGAAACGCGCCTGCGCGAGTCGGCGGCCGAGGGCCGGCGCATGTTCGGCGAGGAACGGCTCAAGCTGGAGCAGCAGCCCGAGGAGGCCCTGCACTCGCTGGACGAGCAGATCCAGCAAGTCAGCCGGCTGGCGGTCGAGCGCGTGCGCGAAGCCCATGAAATGCTGCTGCGCGATCTGCCCTCCATCCGCACCGAAGCCGAGCTGGTCTTCCGCCAGGGCCTGGACCGCGTCATCGGGCAGGTGCGGGACGAAGCGGAGAGCATCCTGCGCGCGCTGGTCGAGCGGGTCAGCACCGAGGGAGAGCTGGAGGTGCGGCGCCGCCTGCACGCCGCCCTGCAATCGCAGGTCTGACTCAACCGATGAGCGGGGTTTGAACAGGCATGAGGACCACGCTTACGATTCCCAGCATCAATGCTGCCAGTTCCATCACTTGCCATCCCGTCGCTGAATTTCGGCGCTCCGGATTGTATCGCCCCTACATGGTGCCCGAGCCCTTAAGGTGTACTAAGGCAAAAACCGGCCGGTAACCTCGGATTCCGCCCGATTGCCAGCGCCATTCCCGTCAACGGATACTTCCCCTCCAAGGGTTTCGGCATGTCCGCAAAGATTTTGGTCGTGGACGACAACGCGCTGTGCCGGATGGTGGTGAGCGGACTCCTGAAGGACGCAGGCCACCAGGTGACCACGGCGGGCGACGGCGAGGAAGGGCTGGCAGCCTTCCGGGACAGGCAGTTCGATGCCGTGCTGCTGGATGTCCAGATGCCCCGGCTCGACGGCCTTGCGCTGTGCCGTATCCTGAAGGGCCGGCCCGAAACGCGAAATGTGCCGATATTAATGCTGAGCGGGCTGTCCACCACCGATAGTCGCAGCGAGTGCCTGGCGGCCGGGGCGGATGATTTCCTGTCCAAACCGGCGGCCTCCGGCGAGCTGCTGGCCCGCTTGAACTCGGCCCTCAATTCGAGGCTTTATGCCGGCGAGGTAGCTTGATGGTTGTGCATTTGGAAAACGAAAGAACGCTGTTGGACCAGGCGCGGGTTGGCAATCATGAGGCCTTCGAAACTCTGATCAAGCACTACGACAAGAAGATCTTGCGGCTTACCTTCCGCATCACCGGAAACCGCGAGGATGCCGATGACGCCTTGCAGGAATCATTCATGAAGGCCTACCTCAACCTGGGGCTGTTTCACGGCGACTCGCGCTTTTACACCTGGCTGGCCCGCATTGCGGTCAACGAGGCGCTGACCAAGCTGCGCAAGCATGTGAATCATCGCCAGGTTTCGCTGGAGGAGAATCCCCCGCAGTGCTTCGTGGACTCGGCGGAAACGCCCGAACAGCGATGCGCGCGCGCCGAGCGGCGGCGATTGCTCAGCCAGGCCGTGGAAGAACTCGAGCCTTCGCTGCGCGCCGCGATCGCCTTGCGTTATGGCGACGAGCTTTCCAATGCGGAGATTGGCCGGCGACTGAATCTTTCGGTGCCGGCGGTCAAGTCGCGGTTGATGCGGGCGCGAATGCGCCTGCGGCAGCAGTTGTGGCAACACGTGGATGGCGGCGCCGTCAGGCACGGTCGCCGCAGGGGTCCCCTCGAATTCCGCCGTCCGAAGCCGGCCACGCCCGAGCTTCCGGCGGTGGTATCGTTCCCGGCGGCAGCCGGCGCCACCGGCACGCCCGGGGACGTTTTCATTCTTCCCCGCGCGGCGTAGCCCGAATGCGGGCAGGCCCGGATGCGGGCTGGCCGCGTCGCGGAAAATCAGGGCAGGGAATACCAACCAGGGTCGCCGGCAGAAAATTCGCTGGGGCCGATTCACGAGGTGAGGACATGACCGAATCCGTTTGCGCCGTCTTGCTGCACGACGATGAGCCTCCCGTATCTTTCCTGGCCGGCATCCTGGAGCGCCAGGGGATCACCAGCCGCCGCGCTCGCACCTGCCGGGAGTTGGCCGAGATTTTCAGCCGGACACCGGGCCGGTATGTAGTTTTCACCGACGTCGATCTGCCGGACGGCAACTGGACGGACGTGCTGGACCTGGCCGGCGGCCTGCCGGGGCCCGTGCCGGTGGTGGTCGTGGCCCGGCTGGTCGATATCCGGTTCTATGTCGAAGTGATCGAGCGGGGCGCCTTTGACTTCATTGCTCCGCCTTTCGCCGACGGGGATATTTCTCACGTCTTTCGATGCGCGACGTCTGCTCTCGGTCGCGCGCAGGTGCGCGCGGGCGCCGCCTGATCGGCATCACCACAAGCACACAAGCAGCGCTGTGCAGGGCGAAGAACGCCCAGGCGCCGGCGCGGCGTCCGCGCCCGTCTCCGCGCTATCGAACGATGTAAGAGGGGTCAATCGGCCTTGAGCCAGGCGGCGCAGTTCCCGTTGCAGTAATGGTTGTTGAGGCCCGCATCCCCGAAGGCCATGGCATGGCCGAGGAACTTGGCCTCCGCCTGGGAAGCGCATTCCCGGGGGCCAAAAACCGTGGTGTCACCCTGCTGAACGCAGCAGTGCCAGGCGCCGTCGGCCACCCCCACCATCACCGTGTACCGGCAGGCGCCGATCGTCAATTCCTGGACCTCGAGCTGATAGTGGCGCGGTCTGATCGGGATGGGCGCCTGTTCCCCTTCAGCGTCGGTTTTCTTCCCTAGCAGGACCATGCACTCCGCCTTCCAGCCAATAGATGTTCGAGGCCTGTGCTTGGTCTCAAATTCATTTCGCCTGCCGTCGGAGGGCGGCGGCGCGGTCGCCGCGGCGACTGCGGCCCGGTGGCGCTTGTTTCCGGGGCCAAATCAGGAAGGGGCGGGTGGCGTTCCCTGGGACAGGCTTTTCAACGCCTGCTCTTCTTCTGCGTAGACTTCGAGAACGTAGGTCAGGTGAAGCTGGTCCAGCAGGCGTTTGACCGGGGCCGGGAGGCAGCAGAATCTCAGGTGGCAGTGGCGCCGCACCGCCGAGGTTTTCAGAGCCAGCAAGGTTCCGACCCCGGTGCTGTCCAGGTACCGGACCATTTCCAGGTTCACGACGACTTTGCGAGTGCCCTCTTCCAGCAGCCCGATGACGCGAGCACGAAACGCATCCGCGGTGGCGCCGGCCCCGACATCGCCGCCCAGCTCGAGGACGACTATGTCGTCGCTCCACCGTTCCCTGATTCGTGATGGCGATGCGTCCACCATGCTGCTAAATATTAGCACCGTTCCCGCTGCCGGTCCCGGGCTCCGGCTTCACGGGCCTTCAACCTGGCAGCCCTGGGTTCTCAGGCCCCCGGGTTGGTGCTTAAAGCTGGCGAGGGCCCGCGGCTCGTCATCATAGGTTTCCAGCACCGAGGAAACGCGCAGCGTGGCGAACACTTTCGCGACCAGCGGCGGGATCGAACAGAGCTTCACCTGCCGGTTCAGTGCGGGGGCGGACTTGCCGGCGGCCAGGACGGCGCCCACGCCTGTGCTGTCGATGTATTGAAGGCCGGACAGGTTCAGCAGGACTTTTTGCGTGCCGTCCGCCCAGGCGCGATCCATCTCGCTCCAGACGGCATCGGCGGGCGGGCCGACTACGAGATCGCCGACTACATCGAGGACCAGAACGTCGTCCAGGCACCGGCGATTCAGACTCAGGGATCGTGACATCGATTCGACTCCATCTGGCATCTTACCTGCCGCGCTCCCCGGAAATCAATGCGGCGATACGGTGCCTGGGGCAGGAGGAGATCCCCTCGAGGAGGCAGCAGCCTGCCCTGATTACCATCGTCAGAAACAGAGGGTAGCTTCACTGTGCGCCCAGGCACGGTTCAACCCTGCGAACTACCAGGAAAATGACCGCCAGGGCCAGCATCGGTGCGCAGGCGGCGGAAATGAAAATGGGCAGGTAAGAGAAGCGATCGACGATGGCGCCGGTGGCCAGCATCAGGAACATGCTCATGCTGCTGTCGCCGAGGCCGGTGATGCCGGCCACGCGGGCCACCGCGCGCTCCGGAAAAATGTCGGCCAGCGAGGCCATGAAGGTGGAGGCAAAGGCATTGATTCCCAGCACCGCGGTGCAAATCAGGGCCATGGCGGCGGTGGCCGAGGAGACAAAAGGAATCAGGCCGCTGGTGGCCGTGAGCAAGACCGCCAGTCCGAACGTCAGCTTGCGCGCCGCATCGACCCCCCAGCCGCGGCGGATCAGGTGGCTGGAGAACCAGCCGCCGGCCAGGTTGCCGACGCCGCCGCAAAAATACGGGATCCAGGCCAGCAGGCCGATCATTTCCAGGCTGAGGTGGCGCTCGCGCTTGAGATACTCCGGCAACCAGTACCAGTAGAACTGCGAAACCGGTCCGGCCAAGGCCCGCACCAGGAAGACGCCCCAGGTCTGCCGGATCCGGAAAAGCCGGCCGAGGGTCAGCTCCAGGTTTCGAGGCTCAAGGTTCAAGTCAGGCGCGCTTCCAACTTGAAACTGGGAACTCGAGACTGGAAGGTGCGAAGCAGGTCCCGGGTCGCGGTAGACGCGGCCCCAGGCAACGGCCCAGAGGAAGCCGAGGCTGCCGGTCAACAGGAACGCCGTCGGCCAGCCGAAGCGCAGCATCAGCCAGGTGACCAGCGGCACGGCGATAATCGGTCCCGCCAGGCTGCCGGAGTTAAAAATGCCGGCGGCCAGCGCGCGCTCGCGGGCCGGGAACCAGCGCGTGATTACCTTGAGCCCGCCGGAATAGTTGCCGCACTCACCCATGCCCAGCAGAAACCGGAACACCGCGAATTGCGGCACGGTGCGGGCGAAAGCATGGAGCAGGTTGGCGGCCGACCACCAGCCGCACATCGCCGCCAGGCCCCGCCGCGGTCCCCAGCGATCCAGAATCATGCCGGCCGGAAGCTGGGTCAGCGCCATTCCCAACATGAAGGCGAATACGATTTTTCCGTAGCCGGTGGCGCTGATCCCCAGCGTGTCGCGCAACACCGGCGCCGCGACGGAAAGCACCTGGCGGTCCAGCAGGTTGATCGTAATGGAGAAGAACAGCAGGGCCAGCACCCGCCAGCGGAAGGGGCTCGCCACCGCCTGCTCACTGGGCATCAGACCTTCCAGCAGATCAGTTTCGGCTCGGTCATCTCTTCCATGGCGTAGCGCGGGCCTTCGCGCCCCATGCCGCTCAGCTTCGCGCCGCCATACGGCATGATGTCCACGCGGAACATGGGGACGTCGTTGATCAAAACGCCGCCGACCTCCAGTTGCCGGGCGGCCCGGAAGGCCTTGCCGAGGTCGCGCGTGTAGATGCCCGCCTGCAGGCCGTACGCGGAATCATTGACGCGCTCGATGGCCTCCTGCAGCTCCCGGTAGCGGTACAGGACCACCACGGGCCCGAATACCTCTTTGCAGGAGCAGGAAACCGAGGCGGGGGCTTCGGCGAGAACCGTTGGCTCGACGGTGGCGTTGGTGCGCCGGCCGCCGATCAGCAGTTGGGCGCCGGCCTCCAGCGCTTCCTGAATCCACTGCTCGACCCGCCGGGCCTCCTCCTCGGTGATCAACGAGGAAATATCGGTGTCCTCGGCGGCCGGGTGTCCGATCTTCAGTTTCGCCGTGGCGCGAGTGAATTCCTCCACGAAGCGGTCGTATACCGTTTCGTGCAGGTAGGCGCGCTGCAGCGAAATGCAGACCTGCCCGGAATGGGCGAAGGCGGCCGTGACGCAGCGGGGGATCAGGGAATCATCATAGCCGTCGGGCTCGACAATTACGCCGGCGTTTCCGCCCAATTCCAGCGTTACGCGCTTCATGCCGGCGCGGTCGCGGATGCGCGAGCCCACTTCCACGCTTCCGGTGAAGCTGATCATGCGCACCCGGCGGTCCTCCACCAGCCGGTCGCCGACGATTCTCCCGGGCCCGGCGATGACGTTGTAAGCGCCGGTGGGCAGGCCTGCCTGCTGGAAAATCGCGGCCAGCCGCGAGGCGCTGAGCGGGGTGGTGCTGGCCGGCTTGTGCACCACGGTGTTGCCGGAGGCCAGCGCCGGCGCCACCTTGTGCATGGCCAGGGTCAGCGGCACGTTGAAGGGAGTGATGGCGGCGATCACGCCCAGCGGCTCCCGGACGGTCATGGCCATGCGGCCCTTGGCGGCCAGCGCCCCTTCGATGGGCACCACCTCGCCATGCAGGCGGCGCGCTTCCTCGGCCGAAAGCAGGAGCGTCTCCATGGCCCGGCCGACTTCGCCGCGGGCCTCGCGAATCGGTTTGCCGGTTTCGCTCATCAGCACCTGCGCCATCTCCGCCTGGTTTTCGCCGAGCAGTTGCCAGGCCTTGTAGAGCAGGGCGCTGCGCTCGGCGGCCGACAGCTTCCGCATGGCGCCGGCGGCGGCAGCCGCGGCCTCCAGCGCCGCGGCCACTTCCCGCTCGCCGGCGTTGTACGTCACACCGACCGGCGTGGAATCGAACGGCAGTCTTACAACCAGCTCGCTCTCGGTCGTAACCGGCCGGCCGGCGATGAAAAGAGGAAAGTGCTGGACTTGTTCTGCTGCTGCGGGCACCCTGGTTCTCCTTTAGCTGCGGGTTACGGATTTCTGGCTCCGCCGAGGGACCCAGCGGAGAGATATCAGATACTAAATGGCCTGTCCATCGGCCTGCGCCTGTGCTATCTTCCTCCATAGCGAGGCGGCTGTGCGTAAGCTTAACATACCGGACGACCTAACCACACTGGCCTACAGATCGATCCGCAAGTCCATTCTCGACGGCGATGTCGGCCCTGAGTCCAAGTTGACCGAGGATGCGCTGGCCCGCAAGCTGGGCATCAGCAAGAGCCCCATCCGCGAGGCGCTGACGCGGTTGGAGAGCGAGGGGCTGGTTCGGATTGCCCCGCGCCGCGGCGCGTTCGTGGTCCACTTCTCAGCCGCCGATGTCTCCGACTTGTTTGGCCTTCGGGAAGCGCTCGAGGAGTATGCGGTGCGCACCCTGGTCATCGGCCCCGAACTGCTCGCCGAATTGCGCCGGCACATCGACTCGGCCGAATCCTTCTGGAAAGCCGGCGACCGGCTCAGCTACATCAGGGAAGACGTGAAATTCCACCGCGCGCTGGCGCGCGCCACCGGCAATCAGCGGCTGATGCAGGTGATGGAGAACGTGCAGAACCAGGGGCTTATCTTCCGCCGCCACACCTTTCACCTCTCCAGCGAGGTTTCTCTGCAAATGCACAAGCGCATTTTCTCCGCCCTGGAGAACCGGGACCGTGAGACTGCGGCCGTGCTGATGCGCCAGCACATTGCCAGCGTGCGGGGCAAGCTGGTCGGTCACCTGCAAGAGGGCGAGCAGCAACAGCAGAGCGCCGGCGTCTGAGGAATGGGACGCAGATAAACGCAGATCAACGCAGATGAAATGGAATTCGAATCTGTGTTTATCCCCCGTCCCTCTGTGCCATTCCGGCAATCTGTGCAATCCGCGAAATCTGCGGCTCTCCCTCCATCGGGTACAATTGTTTTCTATGCGCGCAAAAGCGGCGTGGTTGATCGTTGCCCTCTCTGTTGCCGTCTCGGTGCAGGCCGAGATCTCGGCTGAGCGCTACCTGAACCACGTCAAGACGCTGGCCAGCGACCGTTTCAAGGGCCGCGGCGACGACCTTCCGGAATTGCAGCAGGCCGCCAGGTACCTCGCCGATCAATTCCGGGCCTGCGGCGTGTTGCCGGCGAACGGCGATTATTTCCAGAAATTCCGGGCCACGACGGGAACCACCATCGGGCCGAACAACACGTTGCGGGTCAACTTCGGCGGCGGTCCCAAGACCTACAAGAGCGGCACCGACTACACGCCGCTGGGCATCAGCGACCCCGGCGCCGCAACCGGGCAGGTGATCTTCGCCGGCTACGGCATTACCGCCGAGGAGTTCAAGTACGACGACTACACAGGTTTGGACGTGAAGGGCAAGATCGTGCTCATCATGCGGCACGAGCCGCAGGAGCAGCAGGAGAAGCGCGTCTTCCAGGCGCGCGATCTGACCACCTACTCGCGCATCGTGGATAAGGCCATCAACGCCCGCATGCACGGCGCGGTGGCCGTCATCCTGGTGAATGACCCGCACCCCCACGAGGGCGAAGAAGACGCGTTGCTGAAAGCCGAGGCGCTGATGGGGCCGGAGCACCTGGGCCTGCTGGCCGTCCAGGTGAAGCGCGAGGTCGCCGACGAATTGCTGGCCACCGCCGGAAAGAACCTGAAAGACCTGCAGGCGGCCATCGACAAGGACGCTTCCAACCAGTCTGCCGCGTTGCCGGTGACGGTGGAGCTGAAAGTGGACGTCACCCGCCGCACTCGCGAGCTGGAGAACGTTGCCGCCCTGCTGAAAGGCAACGACCCGGCCCTGCGCGATGAAGTGGTCATTATCGGCGGCCACTACGATCACCTCGGGCTGGGCTACCAGAACTCGCTGGCGCCCAAGCTGGCCGGGCAGATCCACTATGGCGCCGACGACAACGCTTCCGGCGCGGCCGGCGTGCTGGAACTGGCCTGCGACCTGGCCACTCACAAGCAGGAGCTGAAGCGCAGCATTCTGTTCCTGTCGTTTGCCGGGGAGGAGCTGGGCCTGCTGGGCTCGAACTTCTACACGCGCGAGCCGCTGGCGCCGCTCGACAAGACCATCGCCATGATCAACCTGGACATGATCGGCCGCACCAAGGACCGGAGGATCTTCGTCGGCGGCGCGGGCTCCGCCAAGGAATTGCGCGCGTTGCTGGAGGAGGAGAACAAGAACGTCAACCTCAAGCTGGAGTTCTCCTCGTCGGCCGGCTATGGCGGCAGCGACCACATGTCGTTTAAGAACAGCAAGGTCCCCTACCTGTTCTTCTTCTCCGGGCTGCACTCGGACTACCACAAGCCCAGCGACACCTGGGACAAGATCAACGCCGCCGATGCCGCCGACCTGCTGCGGCTGACCGAGCGGGTGGCGCTGCGGCTGGACAAGCAGCCGGAGCGGCTGGCCTTTATCCGCGAAGCCGAGCCCGCGCCGCTGGCCGGCATGGGAGGCGGGGGCGGCGGTTATGGCGCGTGGTTCGGCAGCACCCCTGATTTTGGTGAAGTCGAAAACGGTGTCCGTTTCGCCGATGTCCGCGAGGGCAGCCCGGCCGCCCTCGCCGGTCTTCGGGCCGGCGACATCCTGATCGAATTCGACGGCAAGCCGATCAAGAATTTGTACGATTTCACCTACGTGCTGCGCGCTCACAAACCCGGCGATGAAGTGGATGTGGTGGTGTTGCGCGGCGCCGCGAAGGTCCAGGCCCGGGTGAAGCTGGCGCGGCGGCCGGGGTAATGAAGGATTAGGAATTCGCCGCCGGAAGGTGGCGGATTTCCGGAACTTCCCAGCGTGTCATCCGTATACGACGTTGAATGGAGGAGGGGGCGGTGGCGCGCAATCATGGCAATGGAAAAAGCAGGCGGAAGCGGTGGGTAATCCTCGCGGTGTGCGCGGTGGTTCTGACCGCGGCGGTGTTCCTCACCACCGGGCTGACCCGCTCGCACGTGCGCATCGAGCGATCGAAAATCACCACGGTCGAGCGCGGTGACCTGGCCAAGTCGGTGGTGGCCACCGGCAAGATCGAGCCTTACACCAAGGTGGAGATCAAGTCCAAGGCCAGCGGCATCATCAAAACACTTCTGGTCAACGTCGGCGATCCGGTGCGCGAGGGCCAGGTGCTGATCGAGCTGGATAAGGAGCAACTCGAGGCCCATGTGCGCGAGGCCAAGGCCCAGCTCCAGGGGACCCAGGCCAACCTGCTGGCGGCGCGTGCCGCCTACGAAAAGAACCGCGTGGAAGCCGAGGGGCCGGAGGTGCCCTTCGCCGAGAAAAACCTGAGGCGGGCGCGCGAGCTGTTCCGCGACGGACTGATTCCCCAATCCAGCGTTGAAGATGCCGAGAAGGTATACGAACTGGCGCGCAACAAGCAGCAGACGGCCGTCACCAACCTGGGTGTCACCAAGGCCCAGATCAGCCAGGCCGAGGCCCAGGTGGCGCAGGCCACGGCCAATCAGGACCGCGTCGAAGACGACCTGCGCAACTCGACCATTCGCGCCCCGTTCACCGGCGTGGTGCTTTCGCGCGACCGCGAGGTCGGCGACGCCGTTTCTTCCATCCTGGTGCTCGGCTCTTCGGCCACGCTCATCATGAACCTGGGTGACATTGGCTCGGTTTACGTGAAAGGCAAAGTGGACGAAAGCGACGTGGGCAAGGTCTACCTGGACCAGCCCGCACGCATTACTGTCGAGTCGTTCAAGGAAAAGAAGTTTTTCGGCAAGGTAACCAAGATTTCGCCCATGGGCGTCGAGAAGGACAACGTGACCACCTTCGAGGTGCGCGTCTCGATTGACAACCGCACCGGCGAGCTGAAGGCCAACATGACGGCCAACGCCGAGATCGTGCTCGAGGAGCACAAGAACGTGCTGATGGTGCCGGAGGCGGCCATCATTTACGGCAAGGACCGCTCGGCGTCCGTGGAAGTCCCCGACCCTTCCGTGCGCGAGGGCAAGCGCAAGGTCTCCATCCAGGCCGGCATCAGCAACGGAGCCAAGACCGAGGTGCTGAAGGGGTTGCAGGAAGGCCAGGAAGTCGTTCTGCAGTAACCCGCCCCGCGGCGCCCCTCGGAAACTGGGAAAAGGCGCGGCAACGGGTGTCGTGCCAGGGGCGTTCGGCCGGCAACCGTTGGGCGCCGGCACAACGGTTGCCGGAGGGACGCCGGCGCTATGTTTTCGGACAATGAAGAAACTTTCCTGCGCCATTCTGCTTCTGGTTTTCGTCCTGCCGCTCTCGGCCCAGACATTGCGGGTGATGACCTTCAATGTGCGGTACCCCTCGCCGGGCGATGGTCCGAACCTCTGGGAACTCCGCCGCGACCTGTTGGTCAGCGTGATTCGCGACAAGGATCCGGATCTGGTCGGAACGCAGGAATTGTTCCAGTTGCAGGGGGACTACATCGTGGATAAGGCGCCCGCGTACACCTGGTTCGGCCTCAGCCGGCGGGGCAACCACGAAGACGAGCACATGGGCCTTTTTTACAAGAAAGACAAGCTGCGGCTGGTGGAATCGGGCAACTTCTGGCTGTCGGAGACGCCCGAGAAGCCGGGGAGCATGTCCTGGAACGTGAACCTGCCGCGCATGGTCACCTGGGGACTGTTCGAGGTCGGGGCGGGGGGCCGGCGCTTCTATCTCTTCAATACCCACTTCCCGCACCGCCGCGAAGACGCCGAGGCGCGCCTGCATTGCGCCGAGGTCTTGATGGAACGTATCGGCCGCCTGCCGAAAGATGTTCCGCTGATCCTGACCGGTGACTTCAACTCGGCCCCCGACACCCCGCCCTACAAGCTGCTTGCCGGCGAGTTGAAGGACGCGCGGCTCACGGCCGCGCGCCGCATCGGCCCCGATGGAACCAACAGCGGTTTCCGCGGCTCAACCGAAGGCGTGCGCATCGACTGGATCTTTTACCGGGGTGCGGTGAAGGCGCTGGAGTCGGAGACCATCGTGCGCAGCCAGGACGGGCGTTACCCCTCCGATCATTTCCCGGTTCTGACCGTCCTGGAACTGCAGTAGCAAGCGGGCGGGCAGTGGCCACGGCGCCTCCGCCCCTACAGCCCGGCCCTCTCTTACTTTTTTCTCTTCCGGATTGCGCGGGCGGCGCCAGGGTTGCATCTATGGCTGGCCTTGGGCCTCCGGCCGCTCGGCAGCCACAGAGCCGCGATTCGTCTCCTGCTCACCACGGGCCGGTGCAAGCAGCAGAGAGATAAAGTCGGCGGCCGGCTGGTCCTTGCCGACCACCGCGAAGAGCCGCTCGGCGGCGTTTGCCAGGTGCACGGTCATGCGCGCCGCGGCCAGCTCGGCGTTGCTGCTGAACACGCCGTCCAGAATGGCGTTGTGTTCCCCAATGATTTCTTCGATGACCGGGCGGCGGGTGACGGCCTTGTTGATCCAGATCTCGAACAACGCCCGCATGCCGTTGATGAAGTGGACCAGGACGCTGTTGTGGCTGGCCTGGGCCAGCCGCACGTGAAACTGCAGATCGTAACGCGAGGCTTCCGGCGGATCGGCGGCGGATTCCGCCATGTGGCGCATGATTGACTTCAGCGCCTCGCGGTCCGCGGCGTCGTGATCGTGCGCGGCCATGCGCACGGCCTGCACTTCCAGGATCTGCCGGGCCGCAATGATCTCGTGGGCCCTGGCCCGCTGCAGCATCAAGCCCAGGCTGATGAGCCGCTCCACCCGTCCATCGCCGACGCTGCTGACGTAGGTGCCGGATCCCTGGCGGACGCGGACGGCGCCAATGAAAGAAAGCGCGCGAATTGCCTCGCGCAAGGTTGAGCGGCCGACGCCCAGTTGAGAGCACAGTTCCCGTTCGGTCGGGAGGCGGTCACCCGGCTCCGAAGAGGCGACCAACTGCGCCAAGCGCGAGGTGATCTCCAGGTGCAGGTCTTGTTTCGGGACCCTCTCCACGGCGCCGCCGTCGTTTGGCGGCGACGCGCTTTCGGGCGCTAGGCTAGGTTCCGGCACGCAACAACCCCCGAAGTTGGACTGATGACAAATGAGTATAAATTGGTCTTCCAGGGAGGTCAATCCGCCGTGACCCTTATGATCCCCCTTGAAGAGCCTTTCTTCATCGGAGCGAGCACCGTATCGAACGTCAGATGGCTTGTCCTCCGGCGGTCATCTCTCGAAGTGCACGCCCCCCTTTTCAAGAGCCTGTCTTAATGCCCTGTAAGGCAGTTGACGCGTTCCGCGACCTCGTGCCGCGCAGAGCGCAGCCGCGGTGCCGGCCGCCTGGCCTTGGCCCATGCAACTCACCGTGTTTCGTGTTGACATGTGGGCGTCGTGGTCTGAGGTGATCATCATCCCGGCAACCAGCAGGTTATCGATGCCCACAGGCCTCAGCGCCCGGTAAGGGATGCCGTACGTTCCGCCGTTCCTGACGCGAAGGCGCGGGGCTGAATCGTGGAAGCCGTAGACGAAGACGTCGTCGTCGAAATGCCGCGCAGTGAGCACATCGTCGAGGGTGACGTCGTAATCGCACCGGATCAGCCGGCCGCGGCGGATATTGAGCGAGGGGCTGGTGCGCGCGATAAATGCCTTCTCACAGCCTGGAACGAATTCGCGCAACAATTGGACGGCCTGCCACTGCCGCCTTCTTAATTCCAGTTCCGCCTTCGCGACTGCATCACGGTTTGTGGGCTTCTCTTTGAGCCTGAAATCCACTTTCAGGAACATCAGGTAATTGTCGTGGCAGGTAGTCGTCGCAAACGCCATCCCGATCTCGCGCGCACCCTGGAGAAAGCCCTTTAGGCAGCGCTTTTCGATCCGCATATTCGTCCGAATGGACACGCACCACCCTGCCGTCCTTCCCGCTGCGCAAGGCAACCGCCGACTGTGACAAGGCTCCGTGCGACCGAAAGAAGTCGCAATACTTGTCGATGTCCAGGTTTCCAATACCAAAGCTGTTCGCGACCGCGTAATCGTTCGGCTCGCTGTAGTCAGCGCCGGCGAACGCCGCGAGATCGCCATAAGCCGTGCAATCGACGAATGACTTCGCAAAGAACGCTTCCCGGCCCGACCGGCTCTCGGCGATGGCGCCCCGAATGCGTGAGCCGTCGCGGATCGCGCCGGTAAGAAGAGTGTTGACGCAAACCCTCACGCCCGCTCTTTCCAGCATCTCCATCGTCGCAAGCTTGTACAACTCAGTATCGACGACGGTGCATACCGGATCATAGCCAGGGTTCATCGTCATTGGCGCGTGGCCAGTGGTGCCGCCGATCGCGGCAAGGCGATCGACGATTTCCGAGGGGATGCCCTTTACCACCTGGCGCATTTTAACGCCCGGGATGCCCGCATTCAGGTTGAAGAAGCTGTGGAGCGCCGTGCCTCCTTCCACCACGGTGCCGCCGGTGTAGCCTTTGGCCTCAATCAAAATGGTTCTCGCGCCCTGACGCGCGGCTGCCAGCGCAGCGACAACACCTGCCGTTCCCGCTCCGGCCACCAGCACGTCGAAGTGCCGCACTGGCAGCTTGCGGGAGCGCTCTTCGTAGTATTCGCTGCCCTCAGCCCGGGTCTTGCTCGCAGATCCGGGGATAGCACCAAGACCCAGCATGAGCATGTTCCTGGAGAAATGACGACGATTCATAGGCCGGCTTCCTCTTGTTCCATCGCCCGGCGTTGCTTAAAACCAGGCGTGGGCCGCAATTTGGTCAGATGTCTGAGAACCGTATCCTCTCGCCCCGTGCCTTGTCAAGCGTTGCCTTACCCCCGGCCTGCCTAAAAAAAGCCTCGACACGAAAGCGGGGAAGCGCTATAAAGGCACGCGCACGGATACATCAGACAAATCGGGCCGCGACTCGACCCGCATTGAACGGGAGAAGCCAGTGCCAAAACATCTCAATCGGCGGTCGTTCCTTGGCCTTACCGCCGCAGCCCCGCTGGCAGCGCAAACGACAAAAGCACCGGCCATTAAGTCAGGCGCACCCGCAGCCACGTACGACGTGATCGTGTGCGGCGGCGGCAATTCAGGGCTTCCGGCGGCGGTGGCGGCAGCGCGCGGAGGAGCCAAGGTGGCTCTCTTTGAGCGCTACGGCTTTATGGGAGGCAACCCCGCCTACGGGCTTATGACGCGCTGGGCCCCAGGGCCCCGATCGGGCATGCTGGTAGAGTTCATGAAGAGGGTGGACGCTTTCGGCATCGGGCCGATGCTTTCCAATCCCGAGGACAGCCACGTCGAGCCCGAGGTCGTAAAGATGCTCTTCCAGGAGATGGCGCTGGAAAGCGGCGTGGATCTCTACCTCCATCATTTCGTGGTGGGGGCCGTCAAAGAGGGCGCCCAGGTAAAGGCGGTGGTAACCGAGAGCAAGTCGGGGCGCCGCGTGTTCGGGGCTAGAGTGTTTGTTGACGCGTCCGGCGACGGCGATCTCTGCTACCACGCCGGCGCGAAGTATGAGCTTGAGAGCAAGAACCTTCAAGCCATGACACTGGTATTCCGCATCGGATACATCGATTTTGTGCGTTTCGAGAAATGGGCGGAACAACATCAGGACCTGGGGAGCTATTACAAGCAGGCTCAGCAGATCAACAAGCGCGACGCCGCGGGCAACATCCGCCTGGGCGTATCGTTTGGGGGACGCATGAATAACCTGTGGGACAAATACCGGTCCAAGTACCCCGACTTGCCAGAGGAGCCTGCCTATTTCAACTGCCATTCGCTGCGTCCCAATGAGATCTGCATCAACGCCACCAGGGCGTACGATCTGGATCCGACCAACGCCGACGACTTGACCAAAGCAGAGGTCTCGACCCGGAAACAGGTTTGGGCAATCTGGCGTTTCATGAGGGACAACGTCCCTGGCTTCGAAAGATCAGCGCTGACGGAAACAGCGGCACAAATCGGGATTCGAGAAAGCCGGCGGATCGTCGGCGATTACGTGCTGACGCTGAAAAATGGCGCGGCGAACAGAAGGTTTGAAGACTCGGTTATGACCTCCCGGGTGTCCCTCGATCTCCATGAGAAAAGGAAGTATGTCGTAGGAAAGGGAGACGGCCTTATAAAGGGAGGCCTCGTCGATCTTCCGTATCGTTGTTTCCACCCGAAGGGACTCGAAGGGCTGATGGTGGTCGGCCGGTGCGGGTCCGTCGACCATATCCTGAACTCCGGTGGTCCGCGCAAGATGCCAACTGTTTTCCAGATGGGCGAGGTTGCCGGGACCGCCGCCGCCATGGCCATAAAGGAAAAGACAGATCCCAGGCGCCTTTCCGTCCAAGAACTGCAGGCAGAACTGGTCAAGAAAGGCGTGAAAACAAACCAGGGTGCGTTCAGTCCGGAGGAGTTGAAACGCGCGATGATCCGGGGCGATTAAAGCGGTTTTGATGATCCACGGGATTCCTGCAAGCAACCGTTCGCTGGACAACGGCCGAGGCCGTGAAACGCGACGCGGGCTGTAAATGTGTTGTAGAGGAGGTTTCAAATGCACGCCACACGTTCGATCATGCTTTCTCTGGTTCTGTTTTTCATTTTTGCCCTGCTAGCCGCTGGGCAGGAATCGCGCTCCACGATCCTGGGCACCGTAACTGATGCCCAGGGTGCCGTGGTCGCAGGAGCGTCCATCACCGTTACGAACCTGGGTACGAACGAGACGCGACGCACCACAACCAGTCCATCCGGGCACTACGAATTGCGTTTCCTGGTTCCCGGACGCTATCAGGTGGCCGCCGAGCTGGCCGGCTTTAAGAAGACGGTACGTGGGCCTGTCGACTTGGGGGTGGGCGGCAGCAGCCTGGACATCGACCTCACCCTCGAAGTGGGCAACGTGGCGGAGAGCGTCACGGTGACCGGCGAGGCGCCGCTGTTAGAAACCACGACTGCCTCGTCCGGCACCGTCATCCCCAGGCAGCAGATCCTTGATCTGCCTGTCGCCTGGATGAATCCCATGGTGTTGATGCAATTCGCGCCGGGAATGATCAACCGAGGCAACCCGGCGAGCCTCCAGCCGTGGCAGACCTCACAGGTCTCCGCCGTCAAGCCGATGGGGAACGGAACTGCTATCAGCAATGAGATCGCCATTGACGGTGCTACGGTGCTCGGCAGGGACCGCAACGTCGGGTATATCCCCAACCTCGACTCGGTGGGCGAGTTCAAAATGGAGCTGATGAACTTTGACGCTTCCACCGGCCACTCCAGCGGCGCGTTCGTCAACATGAGCACCAAGTCGGGGACGAACCAGTACCACGGCTCGCTTTTCGAGCAGCACTGGCAACAGCGCTGGAACGCCACGCCGCACTTCACTCGCTTGGCTTGGCAGCAGGGAATCCGCAACGGAACGATCAGCAAGGACACGCCCGAGCAGCCTTCCGGCCGGTCAAACCAGTTCGGCGGGACAATCGGCGGACCCCTGTCTATTCCCAAAATAGTTAACGGGCGCGACCGCGCTTTCTTCTTTTTCAGCTATAGCGGAATCCAGCAAAGATTGACGGAGTCGGGCTCCAACCTGAACAAAACGGTACCCAAAACGAACTGGCTGCAGGGCGATTTCTCCGACCTGCTAGCGATTGACGCGAGGGCGTACCAGATTTACGATCCGCGGACCGCGCGCCTTTCGGGCGGCCGGGTGATTCGCGATCCGTTCCTCGGCAACAAGGGCATCCCGGCGTTGAACCCACTGTATAGTTTCTACAGCAAGATTTATCCTCAGCCGAACAACATACCGGGCATCGTCGACACTCAAGGCCGCAATAACTACTACGCGCTCGGCATGCCCAACATTAACAGCTACAGCAACCTGCTGAATCGCTTCGATTACAACCTGGGCGCGAAACACAAAGTGTATGGCAAGTGGTACTGGAGCCACTACCGCAACGATCAGAACGACTGGACGTTCCAGACTATGCGCGGGCTGCAATCGAGCGGTACGACGCAATATGCCAAGGGCTTCAGCGCCGACTACCTGTGGACCATCAGTGCCAGCACGATCTTGAACGTGGCCTTGAGCGCCACCCAATTCGCGGACGGGAACGAAAATTCCGTTTTAACGCGCTACAAGCCGAGCGACGTCGGATTGCCAGCATATATAGACGCTTATGCCGGCGACATGCACACCCTGCCGGCCATCAACTTCACTTCCGTCCAGAGCATCGGCGGTGCCTACCCGGGCATCAACAGCCGTGCCAGTAGCGGCCAGGCGCGCGTGGGGTTGGAGCGGGTAAGTGGCAACCACACGTTAAAGTTCGGGTGGGAGGAGCGGCGCTACTGGCGCATGCTGACAACCGCGCCCATGGCCTCGGGCAGCTTCACGTTCGGTAACAGTTTCATGCGTAGCAGTGACACCGACACGACCGCCGGAACCATTGGCCTGGAGTGGGCCTCGTTCATGATGGGTTTGCCCACCGGCATCAGCGGTGCTCAATACAACGATTCCGGGTACTGGTCCACACCGTGGCGCGCTTTCTATGGTCAAGACGACATCCGGTTGGGCCGGCGGATGCGCCTGGCGCTCGGCCTGCGTCTGGAGTGGCAGCAAGGCTCGACCGAGCGTTACAACCGCGCGCAGGCTGGCGGCTTTGACTTCACCACCCGCCTGCCGTTGTCCGACGCCGTCGAAGCGGCCTACGCCAAGAACCCGCTGGCGGAACTTCAGGCCAGCCAGTTCAAGGTGCAGGGCGGCGGGTTCTACCTGGGCCAGAGCGGGCCGCGCACCATGGCCAGCGGCATAAAGCCGCTCATGCCCAGGTTGGGCTTTGTCTATGAAATCAACTCCAAGACCGTGCTCCGTGCCGGCACAGGCTGGTACACCGACGAAGTGACCGTGAACGACACTACCAGCAGCCAGTTCGGATATAGCGTCAGCACCACCACCACCCTTTCGAACGACAATGGGATGACCTTCTGCTGCGGCGCAAACAATCAGCCGTTCTCAGCCGCACTGCTATCCTCCGGCGTTCTACCCGTGTTGAACCCGTTTCCGGTGCGTGCGGACGGCACACGCTGGGAGATGCCGTATGGCAATTCCCTTGGCGCCGTGGCGTTCGCCGGCAAGGCCGTCAACTTCCAGCCGCGCGACTATAAACCAGCGCGGCTGCAACGCTGGCGGATCGGATTGCAGCGCCAGTTGCGTAGCGACCTTGTCGTGGAAGTATCGTACAACGGCGGGTGGGCGAACCGGCCGCTTGGCAATTTAGGCAATGCTCAGCCGGTCAATTTTTTGCCACTTAAGTACTACTCGAAAGCGAACGTGCGCAACACAGCGGCCGAAGCCGACCTGAACACAAAGGTACCGAATCCGTTCCTGTACACCAACTTTGCCTCGCTAACCCAGACCAACCCGACGATGTACAAGTACCTTCAGACCCAAAGCTTTTTCACGAATACGACAACGACCAAGGGGGCCTTGCTGATGAACTACCCGCTTTTCACGACGATCGCAGGCCTCCGGCCCTGGGAGAAGGCCAGCGACCAGAGGGGCGTCACGGACTACAACGACCTGCAGGTGCAGGTCAACAAGCGCTTCTCGGGCGGTTTGAACACCACGTTCAGCTACACGCGCCAGGCCAGTCACGACCAGTACCGATACCTGAACGATTTCGATGCGGAGCGGGTCAGGGAAGACAACGGCGACGCCAGGCCGCACCTCCTGATGTGGACCGGCACCTACGACCTGCCGTTTGGCGAAGGGCGCAGGTACGGGAACAGCGGCCCGCTCCGGCACTTCGTTTCCGGATGGCAGATTGGCTGGGTCTACAGGTATCAGACCGGCCTATGGCTTGGTTTCGCAAATTTGGGCCCCGGCGTTTTCTACTACGGTGACCTGAAGGACTTGCCCAAACTCCTGAATCATGACGCGGTACATGAAAAGGACATCCATGCCTGGTGGAACCCTTCGCTGGTCTACAGCGCGAACAACACGGCTCCTATTCCGGCCGATTGGGTGGGGTTCGAAGGGCGTACCTCCATGCAACCGAATGCTTACACTTGGCGCACCTTCCCCCTTAGGTTCGGCAACTTACGGGCCGACCCACTCCGCGGCTGGGACGCCAACATCAAGCGGGAGTTTCGCCTGACCGAAAGCGTCAAGATGCGGTTCAACGTAGATCTTTTGAACGCCACCAACCACACCAACTTGGGGTCGCCGAACACCACCGTGACCAGCAGCAACTTTGGCAGGATAACCTCGCAGGCGGGCAGCGGGCGTATGATCCAAGCGCATTTGCGACTGCAATTCTGACCGCACGCGTGGCCGGTTCAGGGCGACCCCGTGTGGTCGCCCTGGCTTGCCAAACAGCAGGAGGGCGGCCACGTTGGGTCGCCCCTACAGGGAGACGCTATGGCAAACAATTTCAATCGCCGCTCCTTCCTTGGCATGACCGCCGCGGCTCCTCTGGCGGCGCAAACAACAAGAGCACCGGCCACCAAAGCCGGTGCACCAACAGCCACGTATGACGTGATCGTGTGCGGCGGCGGCAATTCCGGGCTTCCGGCGGCGGTGGCGGCAGCGCGCGCAGGCGCCAAGGTGGCGCTGTTCGAGCGCTATGGCTTCATGGGGGGCAACCCTGCCTTGGGGCTTATGACGCGCTGGGCACCAGGGCCGAGATGCGGCATGCTGCTGGAGTTTATGGACAGAGTAGACAAGTTCGGCGTTGGCCCGGTCCCTCTTATCGACGAGCACGTCGAGCCCGAAGTCGTCAAAATTCTTTTCCAGGAAATGGCGCTGGAAAGCGGCGTCCATCTTTACCTGCATCACTTCGCCGTGGGCGTCGTGAAGGATGGCAACCAGGTGACAGCGCTCGTAACCGAGAGCAAGTCGGGGCGGCGCACGTTTGGCGCAAGCGCGTTTATTGACGCATCGGGGGACGGCGACGTCGCTTACCATGCCGGCGCGAAGTACGAGTTGGAGACCACAAAACTACAGGCGATGACCTTGGTCTTCCGCATCGGACACATCGATTTTGTGCGCTTCGAAAAGTGGGCCGTGCATGAAGACCATGAAGACCTGGCGAGCTATCATCGGGCCGCTCAGCAGATCAACAGGCGCGATGCCGCAGGCAACCTTCGCGAAGGCATACCTTTCAAGGGGCGCATGGATAAACTATGGAACCAATACCGCTCCAAGTATCCGGACTTGCCCGAGGATCCTTCCTACTTCAATTGTCATTCGTTGCGTCCCAATGAGATTTGTATCAACGCCACGAGGGCCTACGATCTCGACCCGACCAACGCCGATGACCTGACGAAGGCGGAAGTGTCCACTCGTAAACAGGTCTGGGCAATCTGGCGTTTTCTGAGGGACAACGTCCCCGGCTTCGAAAGGTCGGCGCTAACGGAAACAGCCCCGCAAATCGGCATTCGCGAAAGCCGGCGAATCATTGGCGATTATGTTCTCACGTTGAAAGATGGTGCAACGAACCGGAGGTTTGAAGACTCGGTTATGACCTCGCGGGTGTCCCTCGATCTCCACGAGAAAAGCGGCCACGTGGCAGGGACTGACAAACTCTCGATACGCGGCGGCCTGGTCGATTTTCCATATCGTTGTCTTCATCCAAAAGGAATTGAACGGCTGATGGTGGTCGGCCGCTGCGGCTCCGTCGATCATATTTTCAATTCCGGTGGTCCGCGCAAAATGGGAACCGTTTTCACTATGGGTGAAGTCGCCGGCACAGCCGCGGCCATGGCCGTCAAGGAGAAGACGACGCCCAGGAGCCTTTCCGTCAAAGAACTGCAAGCAGAACTCACCAAGAAAGGCTTGAAAACAAGCCAGGGTGCGTTCAGTGCGGAGGAGTTGAAACGCCTCGGATGATCCGTGGGGGAATCGGCGCGGTGAGGATGATTCGTGGTGCCGCCCCCTGAAAAAGTGCACGCGAGATTCTCTGAGGGGATCTGAAAGCGTTGCGCCAACGTCGCCTCGTGAACGAAATCGATTTGGCTGGCCGTGCACCATGGGACGGCCATTGGGGAAGGTAGGTGAAGTGTGTTTCAAACGCTGGCTCTGATCCATACCAGCAAGGTCTTCTTGACCGTCGAGACGATGATGCAGTCCATCTTCGCGGAGGTCATGCCGGACGTGCGGCTGATCAACATCATGGACGACTCGTTGCTGCCTGACGTGATGGCGGAGGGGCGCATCAGCACCGCCGTGACCCGGCGCATGTGCGCCTACGTGGTGGCGGCGGAGGCCACGGGGGCCGACGCCGTTTTGTCGCTCTGCTCGTCGCTTGGACCGACGATCAACGTCGCCCGCAAGCTGGTCAGCATACCTGTGATCAAGATTGACGACGCGCACACCGAGAAGGCGGCGCGCGAGGCGGATTGCGTTGGCGTAATGGCGACCGTCGCCACAACCTTGCCGCCGACCGTGGCCCTGATTCGCGAGAAAGCCGCGGCGATCAAGAAGCAGGTGGAAATCCACGAGTCGCTTTCCAGTGCAGCTTTTGAGGCTCTAATGTGCGGCGAGAAGGACAAGCACGACGCAATGGTAGAGGAAGCTGCTCGGGCGCTTGCGCCGCAGGTCGATGTGATCCTGTTCGCCCAGGCATCAATGACCCGGCTGGCGCCACAGATTGAGCAGGCCACGGGCCGCCCTGTGCTCACCAGCCCGCGGCTGGCCATCGAGTACACCAAGCGAGTGCTCGATGAACTCAAAGCAAAGACACAAGGAGCGGGCCGCTGATGCCGAGCGAGCAGGCGATGATCGAAAGCAAGTCATTTCAGCCACCCAAACGAGTGCTGATGGGTCCCGGTCCCTCGGATGTTCATCCCCGTGTGCTCGCCGCCATGGCGCGCCCCACCATCGGGCATCTCGATCCGGCATTCATCGAGTTGATGGATGACATCAAGAGGCTGCTGAATTATGCGTTTCGGACCGAAAACGAGCTGACCATGGCGGTCTCGGGCCCCGGCACAGCCGGCATGGAAACATGCTTCGTCAACCTGGTCGAGCCTGGTGACAAGGTGATCGTGTGCCAGAACGGGGTCTTCGGCGGCCGGATGAAGGAGATGGCCGCCCGTTGCGGCGCCGACGTCGTGCTGGTGGAAGACCCGTGGGGCCGGGCGGTCAGCGCTGAGAAGCTCGAAGCGGTGCTGGAACAGCACCCGGATGCGAAGATCGTCGCGTTCGTTCATGCGGAAACTTCCACCGGCGCGCTCTCCGATGCGCGGACGCTTGTCGAACTCGCTCACAGGTACGGCTGTCTGGCCGTCGTCGATGCGGTTACTTCGCTTGGCGGTTCGCCGCTCTACGTGGACGAGTGGGGCATCGACGCCGTGTATTCCGGCTCGCAGAAGTGCCTCTCGTGCACGCCCGGTCTGTCCCCCATTTCTTTCAGCGAGCGCGCGGTGGCTGCAATGCGCAAGAGGAACACGCCGGTGCGCAGTTGGTTCATGGATCTCGGCTTGGTGATGGCCTACTGGGGCGGAACCAGCAAGCGTTCTTACCATCACACCGCTCCGATCAACCCGCTCTATGGCTTGCACGAGGCCCTCGTCATGCTGGCTGAGGAAGGCCTCGAACAGGCCTGGGCGCGGCACCGGAGCAACCATGAAGCGCTGAAGGCCGGGCTCCAGGCGATCGGGATGGAACTGCTAGTGCCAGAGCCTGAGAGAATTCCTCAGCTAAATGCTGTTCGGGTACCGGCAGGCGTGCCGGACGCTTCCGCGCGCCAGCGCCTGCTCGATGAGTACGGGATCGAGATTGGCGCCGGCCTGGGTGTGCTGGCGGGCCACATCTGGCGTATTGGGCTGATGGGTTACAGCAGCCGGCCCGAGAATATCATTCTGTGCCTTCAGGCATTCGAGTCTGTTCTTGGGTCCACGGGTGCTGTTGAAGCTGGACGCGAAGCGCTGAGCCAGCAGGTGGTCAAACAGGGAGTGTAGCGGCGGCGTTGCGTCGCCATTCTAAGCGCGTGCGGTTGAACAGCAGCGGCATGAACCGGCTGCTGGCTGCACAGGAGGAGCACAAATGAATCGTCGTCAATTCTCGAAAAGCGGATTGTTGCTTGGTATGGGAGTCACAACCGGCCCGAGCGGCTTCGCATGGCCCGCGGATGCGGCAGCCGATTACTATCAGGAGGCGGCCAGGAAGCTGCCCGCGCGGCACTTCGACGTGGTCGTCGCGGGCGGCGGAACAGCCGGCCTGATCGCGGCAATCGCTGCCGCGCGCCAGGGCGCCAAGACCGTGCTGATCGAAATCAAGGGATATCCGGGCGGCGCCGCGACCGAAGGCGGCACCACGCTGCACAGCTTCTTCAACTATTGGAGGCCATTCCCGGGAGTGAAGAAGCGGCAGGTCATCAAGGGAATCCCACAGGAGATCGTCGATCGGCTGGTCAAGATTGACGGCTGCACGGGTCATGGGGAGCAAACGTTCGGACCCCGCGATTCTGCGTGCACGGTGATCGATACCGAACTCTACAAGCTGGTTGGCCTGCAGATGCTGGCCGAAGCGGGTGTCTATTCCTGCATGAACACGATGCTGGTAGGGGCCATCAAGGACGGATCGCGCATCAAGGGCGTGATCGCCGAAAGCCGTGCCGGCCGGGAGGTCTTCTACGCCAAGTCGTTCGTTGACTGCACCGGGTACGGCGACCTGGCGGCCTATGCCGGAGCCCAGTACACCGAGCCGAACGACTACGCCGTAGCCCAGGCCATGGGTATGGGCAACGTGGACGTCGAGAAGCTCAACGAGTGGGTCAGAAAGCACGATGCATTGTCCGAGTATGCCGAGGGGCGCCGCAGCGGACAGGATGGCAAGATCATTCGAGTCCACGGGACGACGGGGAAGCTGCCGCCGGAGTTTGCCAAGGAAGCCAAAGAAATCGGCCTCATGTTCACCACTACTACCGTTCACGACAATTACTTCATGTTCGTTAAGGTGAACCTGACGCTGGGCAAGAGCCCCACCAATCGCGATGAAGTGTCGAAAGCCGAGTTGGAACTGCGGCAGCGGCTGTTCTTGTGCCTGCAACTGTACAAGAAGTGGGTTCCGGGTTGTGAGAAGGCTTTTATGGCGCGTACCTCTCCGAGCGTCACCATTCGCCGGGGCCGGCTGATTGCCTGCGACTACGACATGACGCATGAGGACGTGATCGAAGGCCGGCATTTCGACGACGATGTGTTTGCGTACAGCTATCACGATATGGCCACGTACAGGGTCAAGAACGGCGGTACCTGGGGCATGCCGTACAAAGCGCTGCGCCCGAAGGGCGTCGAGAACCTGCTGGTGGCGGGCATGCTGATCACCTCCGACCACCGGCCGCATCAGTCCACCAGAAACACCGTTTCCTGCATGGCCCAAGGCCAGGCGGTGGGCACGGCGGCCGCGCTTTGTGCTCTGAAGAACAAGGGAACACGCGAACTGCGCTACAGCGATTTGAGGGAAACGCTCGTCAAGGGAGGCGTTTATTTCGAGGGCTGACTCGTGCGTGTCTAGCGTATGCGGAGGCTCAGAAACAACAAGAGGAAGGAGACCAGGATGCAAAGGGGCTATTTTCATCGCGTTCAGGAACAATCGCCGACAATTCTTTGGATCAACAATCCCACGCGCGACGAGGCGGATCGGGCAATTGCCGCCGGCGCCCGCGGCTGCACGTGCAACCCGTCGTACTGCCAGAGAATGATCGACCACCCGAACGAGGGACCGTACGCGCTGGCGGCTTTGGAACAGGTGCTCAGGGAGACGGGCAACGACAGCGAAGCAGAATCGCTGCTTCAGCGGCGGCTGGCCAAACCGATCATCGACCGCTTCCGGCCGCTGTACGACCGGAATCCGCGGCGCGACGGCTTCGTCAGCCTGCAAGGCGATCCCATTCGCGAGGAAGATGCGGCAGTCATCCTGAGCGAGGCGCGTGCGAATCGAGCGGTGGCGCCGAATGTTTGCGTGAAGATACCCGTGACAAAGGCCGGCCTGACGGCCATGGAAACGCTGCTGGCCGAGGGCACGGCGATCAACGCCACGGAAATCATGAGCGTGGCCCAGGCCATCAGTCTGTGCGAGTTGTACGAAGATGTGGCTCGGCAGACGGGTCGCCGGCCCGTACTGTTTCTTTCCCACATCGCCGGGATTTTTGATGATTACCTGGCGAAGTGCGTCGAGCGCGAGAACATCGGCATTTCCAGCGACGTTCTCTGGCAGGCGGGCCTGGCCGTTGCACGGAAGGTGTACCAGGTGATGCAGGAGCGCGGCTACACTGCCATCTTCATCGGCGGCGGAGCGCGCGGGCTTCATCACTTCACTGAGATGGTCGGCGGCAACCTGGTCGTCACCATCAATTGGGAAGGAACGGCCGACAAGCTCATCGAAATGGAACCACCCGTCGTGTACCGGCTCTTCAACCCGGTTCCGCATCGCGTCATCGCTGAGTTGATGGAAAAGTTGCCTGATTTTCGAAAGGCTTATCTGGAAGACGGACTCGCGGTCGGCGAGTACGGTGATTTCGGTGGCGTTGAGCACTTTCGTCATATGTTCGTCAAGAGCTGGAAGCGGGTGCTCGATCTGGCGCGCGAGAAACGCGAGCGCGTGGATCGCGCCGCAGCCAGGTAAGCGTGTTGCGGCCGCCTGCGCGGGAACTCGCGGACAGCCGCATGTTTTGGTTCAGGAACGGCCTGAGTCCACACCTACAATGAAAGCAATCGGAAGACGCACATTCTTATCCTTGCCACTCGGGTACGCGGCGGCTATCGGCGTTTGTGCCGCCACGCCGCGCCGGACATCCATCGCGATTCGTGGGGAAGATTTTCTGATCAACGGCCGGCCAACCTACGAGGGCCGTGTTTGCCACGGCGCCAGGGTTGAAGGCCTGTTGATGAACGCACGTTTGATTCAGGGGATATTCGACGATTTGAATCCCCAAACGCGCGAGCGGTGGGCCTACCCGGATACAGGGAAGTGGGATCCTGATCGCAACACACGGGAGTTTGTGGCGGCCATGCCCGAGTGGCGGCGGCACGGCCTGTTAAGTTTCACTCTTGGCTTGCAGGGCGGAAACCCGGTTAAGGGCGCGATGTCGCAACCGTGGCTCGCCAGCGGATTCGGTCCTTCCGGATCGCTTCGTCCAGCCTTCCTGGAACGCCTTAAACAAATACTCGACCAGGCGGACGAGCTTGGCATGGCGCCGATTTTGAACCCCTTTTATTTCGGCCAGGATGAACACTTCGAGAGCGAAGCCGCGATCGAGCGGGCGCTGTCGAACATCCTCGGCTGGTTGCTTGATGGTGGGTACCGGAACGTTCTCATCGAGATGGTGAACGAATGCGACTCTCCTCACTACCACTGGGAAATACTCAAACGGGATCGCGTAGATGAGCTGATTGAGATGGGCAAGCGTATTTCTCGCGGCGGGCAGAGGTTACTTATCGGGACGAGTTTCAAGGGCGGCGTCGTGCCTGCCGAAAACATTGTCCGTTGCGCGGACTTCCTGCTGCTGCGCGCCAACAGCAGAGGCGCCGACCCGGGCATGATCGATCGCCTCGTTGAGCAGACACGGAAAGTGCCTGGCTACCGGCCCATGCCGATGGTCGTCAACGAAGATAATCACTATGACTTTGAGCGGCAGGACTGCGCCATGCTGAAGGCTGTTCGCGCTCACGTTTCCTGGGGCTTCTACGATCCCGGCGCGAACACCTACGCGGACGGGTTCCAAAGCCCGCCCGTGAACTGGACTGCAAACACTAAACTGAAGAAAGATTTTTTCGGCTTGCTGAAGGAAGTCACCGGCTCCTGACGACATCGTATTTGCCTGGCGTCTGGTGGTCCAGGCGGACGGTGGGAAAACGTTCACGAGTGGGCGGTGATTGTGGAGGAGGAAATTTGACGGCCGCCAATGATTCACTGGAGTTCGAAAACGCCACCTACCGCAAGGTGACCTGGCGCCTGATGCCCTTTCTGTTTCTCTGCTACATCCTGAATTACATCGACCGGGTGAACGTGGGGTTTGCCAAATTGCAGATGCAGCAGGACCTTGGTTTCAGCGATGCCGTCTATGGGACGGGGGCCGGCATCTTCTTTCTGGCGTACTTCTTTCTTGAAGTGCCAAGCAACCTGTTGATGCAGAGAATCGGGGCGCGCTTCTGGATCGCCCGCATTATGGTTGTCTGGGGCGTCGTTTCCGCGTGCATGATGTTTATTCGCGGAACCAGCAGTTTTTACGCGTTGCGGCTGCTGCTCGGTGCAGCCGAGGCGGGCTTTTTCCCGGGCATCATTCTCTATCTCACCTTCTGGTATACGCGCCGCCATCGGGTGAAGATGATAGCTGCGTTCATGAGCGCCATCGCTCTGTCGGGCGTTTTCGGCGGACCCATCTCCGGCTGGATCCTGGCGCAACTGTCCGGCGTCCACGGCTTAAGAGGCTGGCAATGGTTGTTCCTGCTCGAAGGCATCCCTTCGATTGTCATTGGGCTCATGGCTATGTTCTATTTGGACAACGGGCCGGGAAAAGCGAAATGGCTCACGGCCGAAGAACGCGCTTTGCTATTACAGCGCCTTCGCGAAGAGGAAGAGCTGAAAAAGCAGGAAGCACATGTGCAGCACACGTTCATAGGCGCTTTTCGCAGCGGCAAGGTGTGGGCCTTCTGCCTGGTGTATTTTGGTTTCGTGATGGGCAATTACGGTCTCGGTTTCTGGCTGCCGCAGATTATCAAAGACACGCTGACGAAAGATCCCTGGCGGATCGGGCTGATTTCGATGATCCCCTGGGGGCTCGGCGCCATTGCCATGATTGTCAACGGGCATCATTCCGACGTGACCGGAGAACGGCGCTGGCACATCGTGGTTGCGGGCATCGTGGGCTGCGTCGCATTTGCCGTCAGCGGCCTGCCCGGCATCTCCGGTGTGGCCGGCATCATCGCTCTTTCGTTCGCCTGTATGGGCGTCATGTCTGCCTTTACAACTTTCTGGGCGTTGCCGGCGGCGACGCTTTCGGGAACCGCAGCGGCGGCCGGCATCGCCTGGATCAATTCCGTAGGAAACCTGGGCGCATTTGTCAGCCCCTATGTCATCGGGCATATCCGGGATACCACGAAGAGCATGACGCTTGCCCTGATGGTTCTATCGGCCGCCTGTCTGACTTCGGTCTTGCTCGCGCTCTACGTCACGCGGAAGACAAACGGTCCGGAGCGCAGCACGGCGCCCCAAACGGCCATTCGATAGGCCGGAGTATGAACAGCCGTCTTTGCCATCTTGGTTGCGGCGGGCCGGAGAGCAATGAAAGGACAAGGCTATGAACCGAAGAGATGCGTTGAAGACAATCGGCGGGACGCTTCTGGCTGCCCCCGGAATCCTGCGGGCCGCCGGACGGCGTCCCGGGGATAAACCGAACTTGCTTTTCCTCTGGACCGACCAGCAACGGGCCGACACCATGGCCGCCTACGGCAACCGCACCTACCGGGTCCCGGCCATGAACCGGCTCGCCGCACAAAGCATCGTCTTTGACCGCTGTTACGTGACGCAGCCCGTTTGCACGCCCAGCCGCACCTCGGTGATGACCGGCCTATGGCCGCACATGGCCGGCACCGTCGATAACAATATCCCGCTGAAACCTGAAACGAAAACTCTGCCCGAACTGCTGGGCGATTCGGATTACCGCACCGGCTACATGGGCAAGTGGCACCTGGGCGACGAAGTGTTTGCGCAACACGGTTTCCAGCAATGGCGCGCCATCGAGGACGGCATCTACAACGGTTTTTATTCCGCGGGCCGCGATCGGAACGCGCGCAGCCACTACCATCATTTCCTCGTCAGGATGGGCTACAAGCCGGACGAACAGAATTTCTTCGGCCGATCGTTTGCCACGACCCTGCCGGTGGAGCATTCCAAACCTTCGTTTCTGGCCAATGAAGCGTCGCGTTTCATTTTCGAAAACCGGAACGACCCCTGGATACTCTACGTGAACACGCTGGAGCCGCACACTCCGTTTTCCAGCGCGCTGAACGACCTTCATAGCGACGAGGAAGCGCCGGTGCCCGAGAACTATCCGGGCATCCCGGAAGGCGGTGAGCCGGAATGCTACCGACGGCGCCGCCAAAGCGCGATCAAGGACAAGCCATTCGACCTGCGCAGCCGGGCGGGCTGGCAGAAACTCAGCCGTCATTACGCCGGCCTCTGTTCGCTGGTGGACCAGGCGGCGGCACGCATCCTCTGGGCGCTGGAAGCGTCGGGACAGGCAGAGAATACGATTGTCGTCTGGACTTCGGACCACGGCGAGATGAGAGGCGCGCATAGCCTGCAGGGCAAGGGCGTCATGTACGAGGAAGCCGTGCGAGTGCCGCTGTTGCTGCGGGTGCCCTTCCGCGGGCAGAAACCGCAACGCGTGCTGCCGCCCGGCAGTCACATCGATCTTGTGCCCACGCTGTTGGAACTACTGGGAAAGAAGGAAGCCGATGAGTTGCCGGGGCGGAGCCTGCTTCCGTTCATTTCCGGAGCGAGGCGGGAAAACGGGGACGTGTTCATCGAATGGACCGGCGACCAGGAAGACCAGCAGGAATCGGATGCCCGGACGGTGATCACGCCCGAGGGCCTGAAGCTGGTATTGCACAACCGTGATACCAGTGTGCTGTTTGACCGCACCCGCGACCCGCTAGAGTTGCAGAACGTTTACGCCGGCGCCGGACAGGCCAAAGTGAGAAGCGCCTTGCGCGCCAAAATCGAGCAGTGGCAACGCCGCGTCAAAGACAAGATGCGGCTGCCAGCCTGAACACGGAGAAATCGGATGGTCAACTTCGGGTGGATGGACCCGGCTATCGTGATGCTGTATTTCGCCGGTGAGGCGCGATAGGATCGGCGGGATAACGCGATAGCGCGGGATAGGGACACGGGCTAGGGTCCCGAAGTGATGAGATAACCGCAAAGACGCTCAGGGGAGGGCGATCGGAAATGCACCATAAATTTGTTGGTTCGTTGTGTGTGCTTGCCTGCCTGGCGCGGCTCGCCGCCGCTCCTATGCCGGCGCAGGACGACTCGGTCAAGTGGCTCAATAACTATCAGGCAGCTCTCCGGCAGGCCAAACAAACGCACAAGCCCATATTCCTGGAATTCCGTTGCGAGGCTTGAAGCGCGGGACGCGCTTTTGACGCACAGGTTGTGCTGTCACCGAAAACCTCGCCGCTGGGCAAACTATTGTCACAATACGTCTGCGTGCGCGTCACCCGCATGGACGACGTCAACGTGTCGCTCTTCGATCACGACTGGAACACGACACTCTATTTTTTCCTGCTGAATGCGGATGAGCACATCTACATGAGGTACGGCGGGCGGGATTCGGCCTCGCCCGACACGTATTTGAATCTGCAGAGCCTGGAACTGGCGGCCGCACAAGGCTTGGAACTTCATCGGGAATATGCCGGCGGGCAAATCAAGCCGGCGCCGCTCCCCCGGCCGGTATTCCCGCGCGAGATGCCGCTCCTTGTCGAGCGGACATTCGCGCTGAACAAGTGCGTCGAGTGCCACCTTATCGGCGATTTCCAGAATCTGCAGCGGGAACATGACGGCACCCTCGATAAATTGACCCACGTTTACCGCTCGCCGGACATTAAGACACTCGGCATCATTCTGGACGTACCGAAAGGGCTGGTGGTGAAGGAAGCGCGAGGAGCGGTTCAGGCGGCCGGGATGAAAACTGGAGACCGCATCGCAGCATTGAACGGGACGCCCGTTTGGACTTTCGGCGATCTGCAGTATTGCTACGACAAGGTAGACCGCCAGGCCGAGCGCATCCAGATCACGGTCGACCGGGGCGGGCAGTCAGCCAGTCTTTCCGTTGTGCTGCCTCCGCGCTGGTGGTGGACCGACGTCCGCTACCGGTTGTCGAGTGTGGAGCCCAAGACTTACTTTGAGGATCGCCCGCTCACGGACGAGGAAAAGCGAAAATTCGGGCTCAAACTCGATGGATTCGCCAGCCAGGTCACCTATATACCTGGCGTGGCCCGGATGAAGATGGTGAAGTGCCACGATCTTCTGGTCGGCGATATCATCTTTGCGGTCGACGGGAAAGACCGCGATCCGCTCGCGAATACCGCCGACCTGTTCATCAAGCTGACGAAACAACCGGGTGACGCTGCGACATTGGACGTACTGCGCAACGGCGAACGGATCCGGATGCCGCTGACGACCGATCGGGTGAACTTTCGCAAATGACAGGACTAAACAAGCTGATTCTCCTGCTGGCTCTGCCGGCCTTCAGCGCTACTCCGCCGCAAGGGTGGACGCCCGCGGCCGAGGTGCGCCACGACGACACCCTGTGTGTTTCTTATCAGGCGAGGCTGGATGGCGCCTTTCTGGTGGTGCGTGTCGTGGTCGAACCGGGCTGGCATACCTTTGCTATGGACAACAGAGTGCGCGCTGAGGAAAAGCTGGCGGGCAGACAATCTCTCGGCATCGATCATCCAACCGAGATCACGCTGACCGGGGGCCTGCAGGCGGCCGGCCCCTGGTATCAATCGGCACCGAAAAATTTCTCTCGGCCCGAGCTGCGCTGGTTCAGTTGGGGCTTCGAGAAGCAGGCGGTGTTCGCCGTCAAAGTCCGCCGCTCCTCGCCGGCACCGACTCGCATCGCCATCCGCGGCCAAGCCTGCACCGAAACCCTCTGCAAGAATGTCGACGTCACGATTTCCCTCTCGCCCGGCAATGTCCGCCCGGATGCCGAACCCTCGGACGTTAATCTGAAGAATCTGGTCCGGGTCAAGACTAGACTTTCGGCAGCGGGCGGACAACAAGAACTTGCGGGGGCTGTGAACTTGAGTGGCCCGTGCTGTTATCCGAGCTGAAGACCATGCTGTCGGTCAGGAGCTTCGCTGTCGGTTTTGAGCATGGCGCAGGACACGCGTCTTGGCTAGAGTGAAGATCCGCGGCGGGGGTTCGTACGAGCCCGCGTGCCTGTGGCGTCTCGTTGACCCAACGCGGCCAAAGGAGGCGGTCGGAAATGAGTGCGACTCATAAGAACATGGCCCGGCGTCGGCTGTTGCAGCTCGGCGGCGCCGGCACGCTGGCGGCGCTTCTGGCGCCGGCCCGATCCGCCGGGCGCCTGCCCAACTTCATCATCTTGTTCGCCGATGACATGGGCTACGGCGACCTTGGGTGTTACGGCCATCCCACCATTCGCACGCCGAACCTGGATCGCGCGGCGGAGGAAGGACTGCGGTTTACTTCGTTTTACGCCGCTGCGCCGGTGTGTACCCCATCGCGCGTCGGTCTGCTCACGGGGCGCTACCCGGTGCGCGCCGGGCTGCCGAACAACCTGGGGCCCGATTCCAAAGGCGGGCTGCCGTTAAGCGAAATCACACTTGCCCAGTTGCTCAAAGCGCGCGGGTACAAGACCATGGCAATCGGCAAGTGGCACCTGGGCCACGACCCGAAGGAGTACCTGCCCACCAGCCGGGGATTCGATTCGTACCTGGGCCTGCTCTACAGCAATGACATGATTCCGCCGTTCGTGAAAACTACGAGGCCGCTGGATCTCTATCGCAACGAGCAGCCCGTCGAACGGGTGACGGACCAATCCACGCTGACGGAACGATATACCGCCGAAGCGCTCCGGTTCATCCGATCGGCCGGCGACAGTCCGTTCTTCCTCTACCTGCCCTACGCCATGCCGCATCTGCCCATCAGCACGTCCGAGCGATTCCGCTCCCGCTCGCGCGCCGGCCTGTACGGCGATGTCATCGAGACGCTGGATTGGTCCGCCGGCGAAATCCTGCGCGAATTGAAAGACCGGAAGCTCGACGGCGACACCATGGTAATCTTCGCCAGTGACAACGGGCCGTGGCACAACTTGCCGTCGCGCATGCTCCAGAACGACAATGAGCCGTGGCACACCGGCACCAAGGGCCTGCTGAGAGGCGCCAAAGGGACCACGTACGAAGGCGGCCAACGCGTCCCGTGCATCGCGCGCTGGCCCGGCGTCATTCCGGCGCGGCAGATCAATTCCGACATCGTTTCCACGCTGGATCTCTTGCCGACGATCGCCGGCGCGGCCGGGGCCACGCTGCCCCGGGACCGGGTCTATGACGGATTCGACCTGCTGCCAGTTTTGCGCGGCACCGCCCGGTCACCCAGATCGGTATTCCACTATTTCCGGGGCAACACGCTGGAGGCGCTCCGCGAAGGCAGTTGGAAAATGCGGTTGGCCCAGCCGATTCAGGGCGAGGGGCAAAGCGGGCCCGCCGGACCGCCGCGGCCCGAACTGTTCAACCTGGATTTCGATCCCGCCGAACAGTACAACGTCTACGAACGCCATCGCGACCTCGGGGACTTGCTGATGAACAAGATGCGGGCCTTCGCCCAGGAACTGAAAGCGCAATTTCACGAGAGCAAAGCCGAACGATAGGCCAGCGACCTTCGGAGTCGATTGTATGAACCGGCGGCCCGCTCGCTAAGCAAGTGGCATTGAGCGAGACGACGGCGGTGCAACATTTCGGCGTGAGATTCCGAAGGCAGTTGCCAAATGGGACGGGAGTCGTTAGATTGTAGGCACTTGCCGACGGCATCCGTCGCTTGGGTCTGCCCTTGTCCCGGCCGCGAGCGGTTTCATGCGGGTCAGCAGGGACAGGAGTTCGGCAGCAGAACGGAGAAGAAGTGATGGCAGATGCGAAGAAGCGTCACGGTTGTCTGACGGCATGGTTGGTTCTCACGATCGTGGCCAATTCCGCAACCGTCCTGATATACGTACTGCGAAATGAAACGATTCGCCGGTCACTACCCAATGCGCCCGGGTGGGCACTCCCGGTGCTGATCATCTTTGCGCTATTCAACCTGGTGTGCGC
>Ga0315293_10000334_pt1 | contig 42846 bp, 54 predicted proteins | sample YL17G13_20_MG_FD_203071 | JGI IMG/M metagenome (GOLD analysis project Ga0315293, IMG submission 203071) | Sediment microbial communities from Yellowstone Lake, YNP, Wyoming, USA - YL17G13_20 | ecosystem: Environmental > Aquatic > Freshwater > Lake > Sediment | place: USA: Wyoming | collected... | reverse complement strand
CGGCAAAAACCTTAAATCTCAGCTGTTTTAAGTTCAGCATAATGGAAATTACGTCTTCCAGAACTCCGGAAATCGTTGAAAACTCATGCTGAACCCCTTTGATTTTCATTTGAGTTATCGCCGCTCCCGGCAGAGAAGAAAGCAAAACCCTTCTGAGCGAATTGCCGATTGTCACGCCGTAGCCGGGATAGAGAGCTTCTATTTCAAAGACGGCTTTGTTTTTTTCCTGTTTGATAATTTTTGGCTTAAGAGGTAAAGGAACCATAAATAATTTACGAAATTATCTTGAATAATACTCAAATATAACCGGTATCTCTACGGACAGCATTGAATCGTCAATAGAGGGCTCTCCGATTATCTTTAACTCCAAGTTATTTGCGTCTAATGTCATCCAAGAAGGGGTTTTTTGTTTTTTCAGTTTTGAAGAAATATCCCGGAAAATATTTTTTTTGAGGCGCTGGGGCTTTACTTTTATGATATCACCCTTTTTGGTTTGGAAACTAGGGATATTAACAGGTTTCCCGTTAACCAAAAAATGGCCGTGGGAAACCAGTTGTTTCGCCTGGAGCCGGGAAGAAACAATTCCCAATCGGAAAATCACATTATCCAGCCGGCTTTCCAGAATTTTATAAAGCTGGGTAGAAGCGTCTTTTTCCGCTTTTTTGCGAGAAGATAAAATCTCCTTCACGTATTTCCTGAATTGCGTTTCTTTCAGATTATATAAATTTTTTAATTTCTGTTTCTCTTTCAATTCCTTCCCGTATTCTGAAAGCCCTCTGGCTCTTTTTTTCCCTTTTTTGCCGGGCGGATAAGGTCTTCTGATCATCGAGCATTTCTGGGAAAAACAACGTTCTCCTTTCAAAAAAAGTTTTACTCCGGCTCTACGACAAATTTTACAACTATTATTAATCATATATCAAGCTTCCGAAGCCTTTATACCCTTCTTGCTTTTGGCGGACGACAACCGTTGTGAGGCACGGGTGTTATGTCTTTAACTGAAGTAATATCTAATCCACGACCAGCTAAAGAACGGATAGCCGAATCTCTGCCAGAACCTATTCCTTTTACCAGAATCTGGACTTTTTCAAGTCCTAATTTTCTGGCGGTCTGAGAAACCAGTTCAGCAACTTTGGAAGCGGCAAAGGGCGTTGCTTTTTTTGTTCCTTTAAACCCGATACTACCGGCACTTGCCCAAGTTAGAACATTTCCCCGAGAGTCGGTTAAACTAATTATAGTGTTGTTGTAAGAAGAGAAAATATAAATCCTCCCCTCTTTTGTTTTAGCGGGGACTTCCGTTTTGATCTCTTTTTTAACGGCTGCTTCAACCTTTTCTCTTTCTTCTATCAGTTCCTTTTCAGTTTTTTGAATTATACGCTTTTTGCCCATAGTGTTTTAGGTCGGCTCAGGGGCTGTCTTTCTGCCCGAGCCTACGGTTTTTCTCACGTTTCCCCGAACGGTTCTGGTATTGGTTTTCGTCCTCTGGCCTCTTACCGGCAAACCCTTAATATGCCGGGTTCCCCGCCAACTGCCTATATCTTTCAGTCGTTTTATGTTTATTATTATCTCTCTTTTCAACTCTCCTTCGATTTTATGTTTTTTTTCAATAATTTCTTTCAATTGATTGAGCTCTTCGGAGGTCAGGTCTTTTGCTTTTTTATGGGGCTCGACCTTGGCCTCAGACAAAATTTTCCCGCTCAAAGACAGGCCTATGCCGTATATGTAGGTTAGCGCTATAAGTATTTGCTTGTTTTCTGGAATATTAATTCCCGCAATCCGTGGCATAGAATTCAGCCTTGTCTTTGCTTATGTTTTGGGTTTGAACAAATAACGTAAAGTTTTCCTTTACGTTTGACAATTTTGCATTTTTTACAAATTGTTTTGACCGAAGACCTGATTTTCATATATTATTTTCCTCTGTATACTATTCTCCCTCTCTTGTCGTCATACGGACTCATTTCTACCGTTACCCTGTCTCCGACCAGAATTTTAATATGGTAAATCCTTAATTTGCCCGACAGATGGCACAAGGCCACATTTCCTTCGTCCAATTTCACCCTGAAATTAGTGTTGGGCAGGGTTTCAAAAACAACTCCTGATTTTCTTAGAATTTTTTTCTCCATTTACTGCAATTATTACAATTTGATAGTATAACAAATATCATTAAATCAGTCAACTTTTAGTTCGATCTTAATTTTTTCCAGTTTATTTGGGATATTCTTCAGCCAAGGCAGGGAAAACCGGATTTCATAACGGGTGATTTCCGGCTGATTTTCCAAAAGGATGTTTGCCTCAGATATGGGCTTTCTGGCCAATGATTTTTTCAAGGAATCAGAATCAATTTCAGGGTAAATTTTACCGGAAACCAAAAGTTGAACAATCACTTTTCCCGTATCCAGGCTAAAGGTTTCAGGCGAATATTCTGCCTTTAAGCTCTCTTGGTAAAGTTTTTCACCTTCCGGAACCTGAGAATTGAGAGACATTAAGGCAAAGTCATTAATGTCCTTTTCCTTAAAAGAGATGGTGGTAGATTTAATTTTGACCTGGAAACTAAATTTTTCGGCTCCTGTTCCGACCGCGACAGAAGAGGACTTTTCTAAAATCTTCGTTTCTATTATCTTTTCTGAAAATACGTAGCCCTCGGGAATCTTGTTTTTCAACGACGCTACCGACTCTGTTTTCGCTTTTTCAATTAAAGCATCCTCGGCTCTTGCCAAATCATCTTTTGTCACCTGAAGAATTTCCCCTCCCGCTTTCATGGCTCCGGAAGATTCACCGTAGAACTTAGTATATCTTTCCGTCCCCCGAAAAACAAAAACGGAAAAATGAGAAGGACCGATATTGTAATCCGTTCCTCCCTGGGCAGCCACAACGGGCACATCAACAAACGAGGGAGTCATTTTGCCGTCTTTCGTCTGGGCGCCGGGAACGTTTATTTTATTCTTTGACAAAAATAATTTCCCTTCAGACGAAACGAATCTTGTTCCTGCCAGCCAAACCTCTGCCCTGGTGCTGTAATTATTATAAAGGCGGATAACTCCTTCGGCTTTCTCTGATGATTTCCCTGTGGGAACAAATTCGTCTGAAACAATCCTCTCAACCTCAAAAAACTTCCCCGGGATAACTTTTGACACCAAATCCAATTTATCGTTTTTTCCGTCTATGGTGATTTTCTCGTCCACATTGATGGTTTTGGTCTTCGGCCAGATTTTAATTTCCACCTTATTAAAGGAAAAGTGAAGAACAGCGAAAACGAAAACAATAAAAACGGGAAGGAAAATTAAAGCCTTTTTAAGCAAATTCCCTTTTTTCTCCTTGTGGGAAATTATTTTTTCCTTCCTCGGAATCTGTTCTTTCAGAATGGGTGAAGGATATTCTTTTGATTTTTGAGGCGGGAAAATATCAATAACTTTTTGCGTCATAAATCAACAAAGGCGAGTTAATTTGAGGATCATTTAAATTTTTTATATTTAACTTAAGATTGGGGGAAAAATCGTTCCAGTTGCCTTCTTCCAAAATTTCTGAAATTTCCGGCAACCGGCTTCCCTCTCCAAAAAGAACAATAGTTTGAAGAAGAAAACCTTCGGGGTTCATTTCTTTCAATTTTAATTTCAGGTTTCTGAACCACGTCTGGCAGACGGAATAGAGAATTTCTCTTATTCTCTCCACGGACTCCATACTTAATTCTCCCCTTGAATATCTCTCTTTCAGGATTCTGGCTTCCGGCAGCCGCAATCCTAATTTTTCAGAAAGAGCCCGGGAAAACGTCTTTCCTCCCGTTTCAAACTCTTCTATCTCTTCCGGCTTGCCTGATTTTACCAAGAAAATTTGGGTCTTTTCTCCTCCAACGTCAAGGAAAATAGCGTCAGGTCTTTCCTGAAAATAAGGCGCCAGTCCTTCAACCTCATGAACTATTTTTCTGTTATAAAGACCGGTTGTTTGGCAGATATCTTCAATTTCCTTCAGATAATATTTCGGTAAAATAGCGGTTAGGATTTTAAAGTCCAAATTTCTGCCGCTATATTTTTGAAGAGCCGGAACTTCGTAGCCGTCAATTTTTATTCTGGTAATTTTTGAACTGACGGGTTGCAAGTCCTCGGGTAAAATTCCTGAGTTCTCGCTGTAAATTCGACAGGCCTTTTTTCTGGCTTCATCAATAATTTTTTGGAAAATCTCTTTTTCTTCTTTCTCCTCAATGATTTTTTTCGGCTTTCCCCTTTTGAAATTCTGCGAAATAACTCTTATTCTCAGAATATCGGCCGGTAACCCGAGCAGAACAAAAATGTCAAATTTTAATCTTAAATTTTGCAAGCCGACATTTCGGAAGGTTTTTAAAATCACTTTTTCAAGAATGTCTCTTTCTGGATTCCGGATGTCAGGCGTCCCGTAATAATCGAAGTATTCCAAAGAACTTCTTAAGGTCGTGATTTTTTTATCTTTTTCCTGAAAAATCTGGGCTCTTACGGCTTCATTTCCGATATCCAGAAGCAACGTTGCTTTTTCTTTCTTTATTTTAAAAAGAGAAGGGAAGTCCAGCATCAATCTTATTTTATCATAAAAGCCCTTACTTCAAAACCGCTCGAACCCTCCTGATACCCGCTCCTGACGATTCTTCTTTGATAATTTCAAATCTGCCGAGCAGGCCGGTACGTTCTACGTGCGGTCCGCCGCAAAGTTCAATGCTAAAATCGCCAATTTTATAAACCTTAACTATATCTCCGTATTTAGCCGGGTCAAACGAGATTTTGGCGATTTTAAGCGCTTTATCTTTCGGCAATTCCATCATTTCCACCTTTATATCTTCCTTAATTTTCTTATTAACTAAATCTTCAACTTTTTTGATTTGTCCTTCGCTTAATTTTTCCGAATAGTCAAAGAACATTCGTTCTTTTCCATCCTTCGCTTTGCTCGGATAATTGAAGTCGAACCTCAATCGCTCTGCTGTTATATTGCTTCCTTTCTGGTAAATTTCCGGACCTAAAATTTCTCTTAAAGCCGCCAGCAATAAATGAGTGGTGGTATGATATTTCACCACTTGCTCGCCGGTGTCTGCCAATCCGCCTCTGAATTTTTTTTCCATACCGGCACGGGAGACCTCCTTATGTTTTATAAATGCTTTCTCAAATCCTTTTATATCCATTTTTAATCCCCTTTCTTTGGATAGTTCCGAAGTCAGTTCCAAGGGAAAGCCATAAGTATCAAAAAGATGAAAAGCATCAATGCCGGAGATGTCGCCCCGAGCAGCAATTTTCTCAAACTCTTTCAGGCCGTGATTGAGGGTCTTTTCAAATTTCTCCCCTTCGTTCTGAATTACGGTTAAAATATCTGTCTCATTTGATTTCAGCTCAGGATAAACATCTTTGTAAATCTCAATCGCTTTTTTTGCCAAAGGAATCAAAAAGTTCTCGGGCAGGTTAAGCAATTTTCCATATCTGATAGCTCTTCTCAAGATTCTCCTTAACATATATCCCCTTTCAACATTAGAAGGCAGAATGTCTTCTGAAATCAAAAAAACCGAACCTTTTATGTGGTCAGCGATAATTCTTTTGGCTTTTTCGCCTTGACCTGTAATTTCATTGATAATCGGAGAAAATAAATCTGTTTCGTAAACTGAATTTTTAGCCTGAACCACCATTGCCAATCTTTCCAATCCCATGCCAGTATCAACGCCATTCTGTTTTAACAATGTCAGTTTTTTTTCTTTGTCCTGAAAATACTCGTTAAAAACCAGATTCCAAACCTCTGTTCCTTTTATGTGGATTTCCGTTGTCGGACCGCAAGGCCCTTCCTCACCTGTTGGTCCCCAAAAATTGTCAGCCCTGCCGCATTTTTTAATCCTGTCTTCCGGAACACCCAGTTTTTTCCAGATTAAAATTGACTCTTTGTCTTCCGGGACATCTTTATCTCCCTCAAAAACCGTAAAAATCGCTTCTTCTTTAGGTAATTTCAATACCTCAAAAAGAAATTCGTGAGCCAGTTTTATCGCTTCTTCTTTGAAATATCCTCCAAAAGAAAAATTGCCCAGCATTTCCAGAAAAGTGACGTGGCTTTCATCTCCTACTTCGTCAATGTCGGAAGTCCGAAAACATTTCTGGCAGGAAGCCACGTTTTTGCCGTAAGACGACTTCTCGCCTAAATAATAGGGTTTGAACTGCTGCATGCCGGCCGTGGTAAATAGAACGCTGGGGTCAGTCGGCAAAAGTGAAGAAGAGGGCACTATTTTGTGCCCCTTTTCCTCAAAAAAATTCAGGAATTTTTCGCGAAGCTCCCCTGAGGTCATCTTTTGGATTTCAGGTTTTAGATTTTTTATTTTATATCTTTAAGAAAACCTGTCAGCCACGGTTGAGGCGACAAAGGACTCGGGTTTTATTTGGGGTTCGAAGCCATTGCCCCTGATTAAACCCACCACTTCTTTTATCATATCTTTGGTGGCGCCGTTTTCTCCGACATCAGCATGAATATAGCGAAACTGATAGTTGAAATTATTCGGGAAACTTTTTATTTTTTTCTCAAAGTTTTCCCGCAAAAATAAAGCCGACTCGCAAGACAGCATCACTTCTTCCAAAATTCTTGTTTTCCAATTGTAAAATTTTCTGTTTTTATAACTGATCCTTTTAAGGAAAAATCTCCCTCCCTCGCCTTTTCTTAAAACAACCATGGCCAAAGGAAAATGCGGTTCTTCTCCCGAAGAAGAATCACAGCCGACAATAATGTCGTAAAATTTCTCCGGCTTTTCCGCTATATAACTTAAGGCCTCGTTGATTACTTCGTCAACTTTTAAATTTCCTTTGGTGGGATTATAAAAATAACCGTTTAGAATTTTCTCCATAACTCAACTATCTTAACAATTTTTTGCAATTTAATCAATGTTCTGAACTATTCTCAGAAATTCTTGCGGATTTAAAGAAGCGCCGCCGACCAAAAGGCCTTGAAATTTAGCTTTTTCAATATAGTCGCCGGCATTTTGAGAATTAACGCTGCCGCCGTAAAGAATCGGGATATCTGTGTTTATCGCGCTTTTTATCGCTTTTCTCATCTTTTCCGCTTTCTCGGGGCTGCACGGTTTTCCCGTACCGATGGCAAAAACCGGTTCATAGGCGATAACCATATTTTTTAAGCCCTCTTTTAAAATCCCTTTCAGTCCCTTTTTTACCTGCGAAATGTTCTCTATGCAAAGAACCGGTTTCAAATCGTTTTTAAGGGCGGCTTTTAATTTTTTATTAACCATCTCGTCGGTTTCATTTAAATATCTCCTTCTTTCTGAATGGCCGATAATGACATAACGGCAACCTACGTTTCTCAACATTTTCGGTGAAACCTCTCCGGTAAAAGCGCCTCCGCCAGTCGGCGGATTCTCCCAGAAAGAATCTTGAGCGCCAATTTTAGGATTTAGAATATAGGATTTAGGATTTAGCAAGGCAGACAGATAAACAAATGGGGGACAAATCACGACCTCTACATTCTTTATATTTTTAATGCCGTTCTTTACGGAAATAAAAAGCCGCTCGGCTTCCGCCATTGTTTGAGGGTTCATTTTCCAATTTGCTACGATTAAATATTTCATAATTCTATTTTCTATTTTCTACATTTTCCGCAGGTACTCAGCGGCTTTTTCAGGTTCTATGGTGGAAATCTCTATCCCTGTGCAGAGTTCAAAACCGGCCCATGTCTGGGTTTTCGGCAGAATAGTGAAATGCCAGTGATAAAAATTGTAATTCTTGCCGTCGCAGGGAGCAGTATGCAGATAAAAATTATACGGCGGGTCGTTGAGCGCTCTGTAAAGTTTCCCCAAAGCCGCCTGAAAAGCGTCGGCCAGATATCTTTTTTCTTCCTGGTTAATTCTCTCAAAATAAGGCAGATGCGATTTAGGCGAGATTATCATTTCAAAAGCCGTTTTCGAAACGAATGGGCAAATGACCAAAAACTCCTTGTTCTCAAAGACAATTCTTTCGCTTCGTTCTTTGTCCCATTCGTTCATTGAGCAATAGATGCATTTTTTGTTTGTTTCCAAAAATTCATGAGATTTTGAAACTGCCTGATTCAAATCAGGGTCAATCACCGGAGTGGCGATGATTTGCGAATGGGGATGGAAAATAGAGGCGCCGGCTTCGTGGCCGTGGTTATGAAAAATTGAAACATAATTGACAAAGGGTTCGTTCATTAAATCCAAATACCTTTCCTGATAAACATCCATCAGCTCTTTGATCTCAGCTGCGGACAGAAGGGCGATGGATTTTTGGTGGTCTCTGGTCACCACCACTTCGTGATATCCTACTCCGTCCATTCTCCGAAAAAAACCGTCATTTCTTTCATTCAAAGACGCTGAAGGAATCAGAGCCGGGTATTTATTGGGAACGGAAATAGTCGTCCAATTTTTGGGAATACCTTTGTTCGCTTTGACTTTTTGCCCTTGGGCGAAAATCAGGGTAGGTTTTTCTTGTTTTTCAATCCGACAAAAGGGACAGGTTTTTTTTGACGGAATGGTCTTAGCTCTTTTTTCTTCTTTAAAGGTTTCCGGTCTTCTGCCTCTGCCTGTCGCGATAATCACCCAGTCCTTGCAAAGAGGGTCGGAACGAAGCTCGGAAGGAAATTTTATTTTTGGTTTTTTAATCATAAAAACCTCTGGTTAAATTCCATTTAATTTTGAATAAGTCAATCGCCATCTTAAACATTGATTTTGCATTTACTTTGCTTTCCAGATCATTTTTCCACAAAACCGGGGTTTCTTTTATTTTATATCCCAGTGATTTCCCGATTACCAGAATTTCCGGGTCAAAAGCGAAGCGATTGATTTTACATTTGGGAAAGATTTTTTCCGCCGCCTCTCTTTTAAAGCATTTAAAACCGCATTGGGTATCTTCAATTTTCCAGAGACCGATAACGAATTTTCTGAATAATTTGAATCCTTCGCCTAAAATTATCTGTCTCAAAAATGGCTGGGGCGGGTCTAAAACCGCTCCCTTAACATCTCTTGAGCCAATAACAATGTCATAACCATTTTTAAACTCTATCCACATATTTTCTATCTGGTCAATTGAAGTGGAATTGTCAGCATCGGTGAATAACCTGTAATCCCCAGCCGCTTCCAGCATCCCCTGCCGAACGACCGCACCCTTGCCCTGATTTTCTTTATTATCAATTAATTTCAAATTTTTAATCACGGAAGACATTCCTTCGCAAGCTGTGGCGGTAGTGTCTTTTGAACCATCGTTAACCACGACAATTTCATAATCATAAGATTGCTGCTGCAGATAATCATTAATCGCCTCCAAGGTCTTTGGCAGACGTCTTTCCTCGTTATATGCCGGAATAATAACTGATAGATACATATTTAAATATTATATCACAGTTAAAATTTTTGCTCCATTTTTGGTTACGGCGAGAGTATGCTCAAAATGGCAGGACAGAGAACCGTCTTCGGTTTCATAGCCGAAACCATCTTTTGATTTTTTCAATTTCCAGCCCCCTACTGTTATCATCGGTTCAATACATAAAACCATGCCTTCTTTGATTTCCGGTCCTGTATGACGTTTTCCGTAATTTAAAATTTTTGGGTCTTCGTGGATTTCTCTGCCGATTCCGTGACCGCAAAGTTCTCTGACCACATTAAATCCCTGACCTTCCACATACCTTTGAATGGTATTTGAAATGTCGCCAATAGTGTTTCCCGACCGAACTTTTTTCAGGCCTCTTTTTAATGCTTTTTTTGTCACCCGAATTAATCTCTGAGTTTCCGGCGGAATTTTCCCCACCGGAATTGTAATTGCCATATCAGTATGAAAACCCTTATAAAGGATTCCCAAATCAAGAGAGATGATGTCGCCTTCTTTTAATTGCCGGCCCGAAGGAGCAGAATGAACGATTTCTTCATTGATTGAAGTGCAAAGGCAAGCCGGAAAATTATCATATCCCTTAAAAGAACATTTTCCTCCGGATTTAAAAATCAGGCTCTCTGCGAGCCTGTTTAATTCATTAGTGGTAATCCCCGGCTGAACTTTATTTTCCAATTCTTTCATGATCCTTGCCAGGATTTTTCCGCCTTCAGCCATTATTTGAATTTCCTCTGGAGTTTTAATTGAAATCATTCAGTAAAATTTTATTTATAAAATTGGGGCTGGAGATGAAGTTTTAACTTCATCGACTTAAACAGAGAGCGGGTCTCTGTTATCTTAGGGATTTGAGGATGTCCTTGAAAACGTTTGCTACTGGTTGTTCGCCGTTGATTTCTTTGATCTTAAGCCCTTGTTTTTTTAATGACTCAATTAAAGGAAACGTCTTTTCTCTATATTCTTTCAATCTTGTCTCTATAACTTTTGGTTTGTCATCTTTTCTAGACACCAACTTTGAACCATCCAAAGGGCATTTGGTTAATTTTTTAGTTTCTTCTGTATATAAAATTGAATGAGTTGCTAATTCACATTCTCGCCGGTGAGAATTCCTCCAAAGTGTTTGCTTGGGGGATAATTTAAGCACAATTACCATAATATTTTTGGCAACATACAGCTTTTTCAAGAAAGGAACAAGTATTTCTCCTTCTCCTACATTTCTAGGAGAGCCAGACATTATAATTCCTTTTCCTTCTTTGGCCAGCTCTTCAATTTTTTCCTTTGCGAAATAGAATATAAAACGTCCATCCCATAATAGTCCTTTCCGGCGTATTTCTCTTTGGTCTTCAAAATAATATTTCTTACCGTCTATAACTACGAATTCTTCTTTTTTTGCCTGTCCTAGAATTCTTCCAACGATGCTGCTGGTTTCCCATTGAAAAAGGCCAAATTTTTCTGCCAACAGCTCTGCTTGTGTTCCTTTACCGGAACCTGGCGGCCCTATAATAATTATGAACTTTTGCTTATTAAAAGGTTTCATATTCTCTCATTTGTAATTGTGCTTGTATCTGACGCATTGTTTCCAAAACAACTGAAACCACGATAAGCAAAGAGGTGCCGCCGATTAAAAACTGAAAGCCCTTTACGCCGGTTGCCCCTCCGACAACAGAAGGCATTACGGCAATGGCTCCCAAAAAAAGCGCGCCGATTAACAATACTCGATTTAAAATGTAATGCATGAAATTGGCGGTTGATTCGCCCGGTCTGATACCTGGAATAAATCCGCCCATTTTTTGCAAATTTTGAGAGATGGATTTTGGGTCAAAGGTAACGGCAGTGTAAAAATAAGTAAAAATAACAACCAAAATAAAATATAAAATGCCGTGAATCCAAGGGTCTTGGAAAAAATCACCGGTGCTTTTGGCGAAGTTTCCAAGCCAGCCGCCAGTGCCTGCCAGAAAATTGGCAATCATGCCCGGAAAAAGCAAAATAGACAAGGCGAAAATAATGGGAATCACTCCTGCCGGATTAACATTCAAGGGTAAATAAGTTGAGGAGCCGCCGAAAACCCGCATTCCCCTGACTCTCTTGGCGTAAGAAACCGGGATGTTTCTTCTCGCCTCATTTATCAAAACCACTCCGGCAATAATCAATAAAGCCATGCTGAAAAAAAGCAAAAACGACGGGATTTTTGAAGGGTCGTAAGTGGCTAACATCTGTCTGATGTTTATTGGAACGTCTGCCACAATTCCGGCAAAAATCAACAGCGATACTCCGTTACCGATTCCCTTCTCAGAAATCAATTCTCCCAGCCACATTAAAAAAATGCTGCCGGCGGTAACGGTTAAAATTGAACCAAAAAGAGCAAGGCCGGACATCTCTCCAATCACCTGCTGACGTTTTAACAAGGCAAGCATGGCAAAGGCCTGCAACATAGCCAAAGGAACAGTCATTATTCTCCCGTACTGGTTAAATTTCTGACGACCAGCTTCTCCTTCTTCTTTGTAAAGACGTTCCAGCTGGGGGAAAATCATGGTCAGTAATTGAAGAATGATCGTGGCCGTAATGTAAGGACCCAAACCCATCATCACAATTGAGAATTTTTCCAAAGCGCCGCCTGAAAACATATTGTAAAGACCGAAGAGTTGAAACTGACCGAAAAATCTCCTCAAGTTTTCAACGTTTACCCCGGGCATGGGGATATTCGCCATCAGCCGGAAAACAACAAGAATCCCCAAAACAAAAAGGATTTTATTGCGCAGGTCCTTGATTTTGAAAATTTGGGTGATTTTTTCTAACATTTTATTTTATTTGACCGCCGGCTTTTTCAATTTTCTCTCGGGCTTTATTTGAAACCTGACAGCCCTCGATGATTAAGGGTTTAGCTATCTCTCCCTTTCCCAAAATCTTAACTTTTGGCTTTCTCCCTTTTATTCTACCGATTATCTCTTTTTCCAACAATATCTCGAGAGTAATTTTTTCCCCTGCCTTGAATTTCTTATCCAAGGTCTCCAAATTTAAAACAACGAGCTGGGATTTTGGGTTTGGGATTCTGGATTTAAATTTGTACCCTCTCAATTTCGGATACCTCTTTATTAATCTCCGGATAATCGGCTCCAACTTTCTGCCGGCATGGGCTTTTTGTCCTTTCATGCCCCTGCCCGAATAAGTGCCTCGTTTTCCGCCGCGACCGACTCTTTTCCCCTTTTTTAATTTGTGTTTTGGTCGAAGTTCGTGTAACTGCATATATCAAGGTCTTGTTTTTAACTTCTTTAATGCTTCTATCGTCGCCATTGCATTGTTTAATTTATTTCCCGTTCTTCCCAGAATCTTTGAAGAAATATTTTTTATTCCGGCCAACGCGCAAAGAACTCTGACCGTCCCGCCAGCCACCATTCCCTTTCCCTTTCTTTTCGGTTTCAGTAAAACCCTGGCCGGTCCGAATTTGGCAAAAACCTCATGAGGAATGGTATCTTCAATAATAGGAATTTCAACCAAGTTTTTCTTTGCCATTCTCGTGGATTTCTCTATTGCCTGGGCAACATCTATGCCTTTTGCCACTCCCACGCCAACCTTTCCCATTCTATTTCCAACAACTACGACTGCTCGAAAACGAAAACGCCGGCCTCCGGCTGCCACTCTCGTTACCCGCGCCAAATCCAATAACTTTGAATCGAATTCATCTTTTGGTTTCTCCCATTCTCTTTTTGGTTTTCCTTCGAAATTTTTTCTAATCATAGTTTATAATTTCTATGTTCAAAACTTAAGCCCTCCCTCTCTTGCGCCTTCGGCCAAAGATTTCACCTTACCGTGATATGCATACCCTCTTCTGTCAAAAACCACTTTTTCAATTTTATTTTCTAATGCTTTTCCAGCCAGCAATTTGCCGACTTCAAAGGCAATATTTGTCTTTTCGGCCACTGATTTTTTCTTTCCGGCCATTGGTTTCAGTTCCTGGTCTCTTGCAGAAACAAGGGTTTTTCCCTTTTCATCGTCAACCAGCTGGGCGTAGATGTGTTTTCCCGACCTGAAAACGCAAAGCCGAGGCCGGGTGGCCGTACCAAAAATCTTGGCTCTCACTCGCTTCTGACGTCTGATTCTTTTTTCGTATTTATTTTGCATTTTTCAAAATATTAAATAGCTCTTAAATCCTAAATTCTGAATCTGTTATTTCCCTCCGGTTGTTACGGCTTTCTTTCCCAGTTTTTTACGAAGTTGCTCTCCCACATATTTTATCCCCTTACCCTTGTAGGGTTCCGGAGGCCTTACTTTTCTTATGATAGCCGAGGTTTGCCCCACCAGCTCCTTGTCTATTCCGGAAATGGTGATAATGTTCTTTTCCACTAATAATTTTATGCCTGGCGGCGTCTTTATTTTAACCGGATGGAAAAAACCAACGTATAATGAAAGGTTGTCATTTTCAAGAATGGCCCTGTATCCCAGCCCTTCAATTTGTAATTTCTTTTCATAACCTTCGGTCACTCCTTTTACCATATTCGCCAAGAGGGCACGGGTTAATCCCCAAAAAGCGGCGGTCTTTTTGGTTTCAATTTCAGACGTGACAAAAATTTTCCCCTCCCTTGTTTCAATTTTAATTTCGGGTCGAGTTTCGCGACTAAGTTCGCCTTTCGGCCCTTTAACCGTAATTTTATGTCCCTCTATTTTAACTTCCGCACCTGCCGGTATTAAAATTGGTTTTTTCCCAACGCGACTCATATAATTTTATGGCTAATTACCATATTTCGCATATTACCTCGCCTCCTAACTTTTGCCTCCTTACTTCTTTGTCGGTCATCAAACCCTTTGAGGTTGAAATAATGAGCATCCCGTAACCGCTTTTCACCGGTTTTATCTCTTTAAATCCTTTATAAATCCGCTGGCCGGGTCTGGAAATCCTCTTTAATCCGGAAATTGACGGACTCTTGTCGTCATATTTTAAAGTAATTTCAATGACTTTCTTATAGGTTCTGCCTTTTTTTTCTACTTTTTTAATAAATCCCTGTTTCTCTAAAATCTTGGCAATTTCGTGGTTTAAATTGGAAAAAGGAACAGAAAGTTGTTCTTTTAAAACGGCTTGGGCATTGCGTATTCTATTGAGCAAATCGCTAATGGGGTCGGTCATAGATTTTTTACCAAGATGATTTTTTGACGCCGGGAATCATTCCCTGATTCGCCATCTCTCTGAAACAAATCCGGCAGAGCCCGAAATCCCTCATAAAAGCCCGCTTTCTGCCGCAACGGAAACAGCGTCGGACGATCCGCGACTTATATTTTGGTTTTTTTAAAGATTTTACGATTTGGGCTGTTGTCGCCATGTTTTAAGATTTTATAGGGAATCCAAACAATCTTAACAATTCAATCCCTTCTTCCTTTTTCTTGGCGGTGGTCGTTATTGTTATCTCAAATCCGAAAATGTTTCTTGCCTTTTCCGGCAGAATTTCAGGAAAAATAATCTGCTCTTTAATGCCGACGGTTAAATTCCCTCTTTTATCAAATGACTTTGAATCAATCCCCTGGAAGTCGCGGGACCGGGGAAAACCGATATGAATCAATCTTTCCAAGAAGTCATTCATTCTCTGTTTTCTCAATGTAACGCTGGCTCCAACAGATACTCCCTTTCTCAATTTAAATCCGGCGACTGATTTTTTGGCTACGGTAATTTGGGCCTTTTGGCCGCAGATTAAAGACAAATCGTCTAAAATATTCTGGCAAAATTTTTTCTGTTCTTCCGACGTCTTGCCGGAAATCAACTTCCCGAACCCGGTATTAATGACGACCTTTTCAATTCTGGGAACAGCTATTGCGTTTTTGTAGCCAAATCGTTCCATCATGGCGGGAATAACTTCTTTTTGGTATTTTTCTTTTAAGTGAAGCATAAAATTAGATTTCTTGACCGCACTTTTTACAAATCCGGTCTTTCTTCTCACCAACAATTTTATATCCGAGTCGGGCGGCTTTTCCGCATTTTGAACAAATAATTTTTGCGTTAGAAGCGTCGATGGGGGCGGGCTTTGTGATAACCTGACCTTTTTCTCCCGATTTTCTCGGTCTTTGATGTTTTTTCTTTAAATTAACGCTCTCAACCAAAATTTTATTCTCTTTGGGCAGAGCTTTTAAAACCTTCCCTTTCTTCCCCCTGTCTTTGCCGGAAATTATTAAAACTGTGTCGCCTTTGTGGATTTTCATAATTCTATATTAATTCTTCGGCCAGCCCCGCGATCGTCTCAAAACCTTTTTCTTTTACTTCTCGGGCTATTGGCCCTGAGATTCTTCCGCCTTTTGGTTCCTTGGTTTTTCCTTCCAAAACCACACAGGCATTATCGTCAAATCTGACGTATGAACCGTCTTTCCTCCTGAAGTTTTTTTTCTGTCTTACGATAACCGCCCTGATTTTGTCGTGTTTTTTTACCGTTTTTCTGGGCTCAGCCGACTTTACCGTACCGACAAACACATCACCAAGTTGAGCGGCGCGTCGGTTGGAACCGCCCAAAACCCGAAAACACTGGATAATTTTTGCTCCGCTATTGTCAACCACTTTTAACATTGTCCTTGTTTGAATCATGGTGGAATTAAAACTTTTTAATTACCCTCCATCTTTTATCTTTGCTCATCGGCCTACACTCTTCAATAATCACTTTATCTCCAATATGGTATTCTCCTGATTCTACATGGGCTTTATATTTTTTGTGCGTCTTATATCTTCTTTTGTACTTCGGATGTTCTTTGATTCTCTCAACCTTAACAATGACCGTCTTTTGCATTTTATCGGATACGATTGTTCCGGTTAGTTGTTTTTTTGGCATATTTATTTTGAGCCCTGATTTAAAATAGTTGATATTTGGGCAATTTCTTTTTTTACCTTCCTGACTTCCCTGACATTTTTTATCTTGCCAGAAACCAAGTCAAAACGCAACTGACGCAGTTTTTCCCGGTTATCTTGAAGAATTTTATGCAACTCCCCTTTCGGTTTTTGACGCAGCTCAGTTATTTTCATCGGGATATAATCTTTGTCTTTACGGGTAATTTCGCGGCTGCCTTTTCTAATGCCTCTATGGCTTCTGCTTCTTTTATTCCCTCTATTTCAAAAATAATCCGGCCCGGCCTGATCGGAAAAACATAATGGTCGACTCCTCCTTTTCCTCCGCCCATCGGAACTTCCGTTCCTTTTTGGGTTACGGGTTTTTGCGGAAAAATTCTTATCCAAAGTTTTCCTCCTTTTTTAAAATACCTGAGGATGGCGCGCCTTGCCGCTTCAATTTGCCTGGAAGTCAGCCATTTCGTTCCCAGGGATTTTAAGCCGAACGCGCCAAAAGCCAGTTCCGCTCCGCGAACCTCAATTCCCCTGGATTTTCCTTTTCGCCATTTACGATGTTTCACTTTTTTCGGCATCAATATGGTCATTGTAATCTACTCAAATTTTTGTCCTTTGTATATCCAAACCTTGATTCCAATAGTTCCATAAGTGCAGCGGGCTTCTTCTTGGGCATAATCAATATCCGCCCTAATCGTCTGACGGGGCAGCTTTCCTTTTTTCAACCATTCGGTCCTGGCAATTTCTCTGCCATCTAAACGACCGGCTACCTCTACTCGGCATCCTTCAACTCCTTTTTGGGTTATGATTTTATCCATCACCTGTTTCAAAGCTCTCCGGAAAGAAATTCTTTTTTCAATCTGCTGAGCGACCCACTGGGCAGAAAGAGGGGCGGACAACCAAGGGTTCTTCACTTCTCTAATCTCAATCCTTGTTTCCTTTTTCCCTTGCCTGTGTCTTAATATTTTATTCTCTAAAACTCTCTTCAATTCCTCCACTCCTTCTCCTCCTCTTCCGATAATAAGACCCGGTCTGGCGCTGGATATGATTATGTTTAATTTGCCGGGAAATCTCTCAATTTCAATTTTCTCTATGCCTGTCTTTCCTAATTTTTCTTTAAGGAAAGTTCTAATTTTAAAATCCTCCTCCAGGTATTGGGGGAACTTTTTTTTCTCCAGCCAGCGGGAGTTCCAGTCAGACGACTCCTTTATTCTGAAAACTTTTGGGTGAACCGTGTGCGCCATATTCTAAAATGCTTTTCGCCTGAAAATTCTTCTTAGTCCTTTCTCGATTCTGGGCTTTTGCATTTCTGCTTTTGGTTTGAACTTCGGTTTTTCCATCTTTGGAATCTTTTCAATTACCTCCTGCTCGCTTTTAACTTCCGTCTCTTTGCCTTTCTTAATTCTCTTTCTGGGCTTTTTCACGACTTCATCAAGCACAATCGTTATGTGAGAAGTTTTTTTCTGAATTTCATAGGCCTGACCTCTTGCTCGGGGAAAAAATCTTTTAAATTTCGGGCCTTCATCAACCGTAATTTTGGAGATATAAAGATTTGACTCTTCCAATTGAAAATTATTTTTAGCTGAATTAACGGCTGACTTCAAAAGTTTCAAAACGGGCTGAGCAGGGGCTTTAACCGTGAAACTCAAAATGCTTTGAGCTTCCCCAACTGACTTTCCTCGAATTAAATCAGCTACCAAACGGACTTTTCTGGAAGATATCCTTAAATAATTCAATTTTGCGATAACCGGCATATGATTACGGCTTTTTCTCTATGTTTTTAGTTTTATCGGCTTCTTTTTCGGCTACTTTTCCTTCCAGGTCTCTTTGCATTCTGCCTCCATGTCGGAAAAATTTGGTAGTCGGTGAAAATTCGCCGAGCTTATGCCCTACCATTTCCTCTGTCGCCTTAACTGAAATAAATTCTTTGCCGTTATGGACTCCGAAAGTAAAACCCACCATATCGGGAGCAATGGTGCAATCGCGAGACCAGGTTTTAATTGTTTCACCCTGTCTCGCTTTCCTTACCTTCTCCAATAATCTCTCATCTACATATGGACCTTTTTTGAGCGAACGCGCCATAATTATTTTTTCTTTCTCCTTTGAATAATATATTTATCCGTTAACATTCTCTTTCTTGTTTTCACCCCCCGCGCTGGTTTCCCCCATGGGGTTTTGGGATATTTAAGACCAATCGGCGTTTTCCCTTCTCCGCCGCCGTGAGGATGGTCTGGCGGAATCATTGCTCCTCCTCTGACTGTCGGCCGCCAGCCCTTCAACCGATTCCTTCCCGCCTTCCCGATTATTTCAAATCTCTGCTCTGCGTGGGAAACCTGTCCGATTGAAGCAAAGCATTCACCGAAGACCTTTCTAATTTCTTTGGAAGGCATCTCTAAATGAGTGAACTTTCCTTCCTGAGCCAGAATCTTAGCTCCGGTCCCTGCTCCTCTGACCATTTTTCCTCCCATACCAGGCTCAATTTCAATATTGTAGACCATCGTTCCAACCGGAATATTTTTTAATTTCATTCTGTTGCCGGGCCGAAGTTCGGCAATTTCAGCGCAGATTATCTCGTCTCCCGCCTTCAAATCCTGAGGAGCAATTTGGTAGTGTCTCTCTTTATCCTGATATTCCAAAAGCATAATAAAAGCGGTTCGGAAAGGATCGTATTCTAAAGCCACTACCTTGGCGGGCATTCCCATTTTTCCCTGACCGAAATCAATTATTCTGTAAAGCCGCTTTACTCCCCCTCCCCGATGCCAAACAGTAATTCTGCCCGATTGTGTTCTGCCGCCCTGCTTTTTAAAAGAAAGAAGCAATTTCTTTTCCGGTTCTTTTTTACTTAAAATTGATTTCATGATTTTTATCTGGGCAATACCTCTATTTTTTGTCCTTCTTTTATTACGATAATCGCTTTTTTGTATCCCGGCTTCCAACCGGAAATTTTTCCTAATCTCCTTTTCTTTGGCGGAATATTGATAATTTTCACCGAAATCACATCAACTCCGTAAAGACCTCCAATCGCTTTTCTTATTTCCGATTTGTTGGCTCTTGGAAAAACCTTAAAAACGTATTGATTCTTTTTCGTCAAATCGGTTGCTTTTTCGGTAATATGAGGGGACTTCAAAACCCGGTAAGCTCTGCTATTCCTGACTTCTCTTTTAACTTGCGGAGGTCGAACCTCCGCTTGTTTCGGGAGTTTCTTTTCCAGAACCGGCTCTTTGGGAGTTTCTTTCTCCTTTACTTGCTTTGGTTTTTCAACCGGTTTTACTGCTTTTTTCGCCTTTTTTTTGAAAATATCCTTTAAGGCCATGATAAATTATTTACTCAAAGAGATAAATCTCTTTTCCACCCTTCACTTCGCTCGGGTATTGAAGGTCTCTTTTATTATTTTAATTGAATCTTTCGGCGTCAGTAAATATTTGAAAGAAAGCAGGTCAAGGGCGTTTAAGTCTTTTGCCTGAATCGTTTTAATATTTCGGAGATTACGCGTCGCCAAAATCAGATTTTTGTCCATTTCCGGCAATACAATCAAAACGGTTCCTTCTTTGAAATTCGCGATCTTCGCTCTTAAATTTTTGACGATTTGAGCCATTATTTTTGTTTTGGGCTGTTCTAATTTTAATTTATCAAGCAATATCAAAAAATTACTTTGTGCCTTGGCGGATAAAACCATAAAAAGGGCTAATCTTCTTATTTTCTTTGGAATTTCTTTTTTGAAAACCCTTTCTTTTCTCGGCCCGAAAGTGACTCCGCCCCCTCGCCATAAAGGAGAACGAATTGAACCGTGTCTTGCCCTGCCCGTTCCTTTTTGCCGCCAGGGCTTTTTTCCGCCGCCCCGCACATCTCCCCTGTCTTTTGTGTGAGCAATAATTCTTCTCCGGTTCGCAGATTGAGACACCGTCACCTGATGAATTAAATCCTGATTTATTTTCAGTCCGAAAATTTCTTTTTCTAATTTTACGGAAGAAACTTCTTTTCCTTCCATATCGTAAACAGGCAGTTCCAAATCAACCGGTTTTTCTGTTTTTTTTGATTTAACTATTTTTTTTCTCCTGATTGATGGCATAACAAACAATGTTTATTCTTTAATTTCTAACAGCGTTCCTCTTCTCCCGGGCACTGCGCCCTTCACCACTATTAAATTATTTTCTTTGTCAATTTTCACGATTTTCAGATTTTTCACGGTCACCCTCTCCCTTCCTGTCTGCCCCGGCATTTTCCTTCCCTTGGCCACATGTTCCGGGAACGAAGTACCGACCGAACCTAATGTTCTGTGCTCGTGTTTTACGCCATGTGTTGCGTCTCTTCCTGAAAATCCCCAACGTTTCACTGCTCCCTGAAAACCCTTTCCTTTGGAAATTCCGGAAACTTTTACCATGTCCCCTTCCTGAAAAACTGAAACGTCAATCACCGAGCCTTTGCGGAGCAAAGGCGAAGGTAAAGATGAACCATCAGGTTCATCGCCTTTAAATTCTCTTAAATGCCTGAATTCTTTTCCTTTTTCCGTTTTTTTAATCCGCTTTTTTTTCGGCAAAAATCCTATTTGGATCGCCTCGTATTTATCCTTCGCTTTTGTTTTAACTTGAGTAACGGAACAAGGACCGGCTTCAATCAAAGTAACCGGAATCACTTTTCCTTCTTTGTCAAAAATCTGGGACATTTCTAATTTTTGGCCTAAAATAAACTTCATGTCTAATGAAAAACTGGGCGATTGCCCAGTTTTTCAGGCAACTTCTTTATTTTACAAGATTTTTTAAATTTTGGGAAGATTTAAATCCATAATTTTACATCTTTATCTCAATGTCTACTCCGGCAGGCAAATTCAAGCTGGTCAAGGCATCTATCACTTTCGGGTTTGGATTCAGAATATCAATCAGCCGTTTATGAATTCTCATCTCAAACTGCTCTCTCGAGTCTTTGTGAACAAAGGAAGACCTGTTCACCGTGTATTTGTGAATTTCTGTCGGCAAAGGAACAGGTCCTAAAATTTCCGCTCCGTTGCGAAGAACGACCTCAACAATTTGCTTTGCCGAGTTGTCTATGACTTTATGGTCGTAAGCGCGCAGTTTTATGCGCAGTTTTTGTTTTGTTTCCTCTTTAACTGCTGCAGTTTTTTTCTTGGGCATCTTTAAAGAACCTTCTTTTACCTCTGTCCTATATCCTATGTTTTAAATTCTATATTCTTATTTCTCTATCTTGATCACTACCCCCGCTCCCACTGTTTTTCCTCCCTCCCGAATGGCAAATCTTTGTTTTTCTTCAAGGGCGATTGGAACAATCAATTTAATTTTCAAATTAACCGTATCTCCCGGCATCACCATCTCGGTTCCCTCGGGCAAGACCACGTCGCCTGTCACGTCAGTGGTTCGGAAATAAAATTGTGGTTTGTATCCGGTAAAGAAAGGCGTATGACGGCCTCCTTCTTCTTTGGTCAAAATGTAAACCTCAGCTTCAAAATCAGTGTGAGGAGTAATCGAGCCGGGTTTTGCCAAAACCTGACCTCTTTCCACATCTTCTTTCTTAGACCCTCTTAACAAAATCCCGACATTATCTCCTGCTCTTCCTTCGTCCAGCATTTTGTTGAACATCTCAATACTGACGGCAATGGTTTTAGATGTAGGCTTGATTCCCACCAATTCCACTTCGTCGTTGGGATGAAGCGCCCCTCTTTCAATTCTGCCGGTCGCCACTGTTCCTCTGCCCGCTATCGAGAACACGTCTTCAATTGCCATTAAAAATGGTTTATCGGTCTCGCGAGAGGGCTCGGGGATATAATCGTCAATTGCTTTAACTAAATCCAAAATGGGTTTGGCCGATTCGTCGTCTGCTGATTTTGATTCCAAGGCCTTCAAAGCAGAACCCCGGATTATCGGAGTTTCATCTCCTGGGAATTGATATTTTTTCAAAAGTTCCCGAACTTCGGATTCAACCAAATCAATGATTTCTTTGTCTTCCACCATATCAACCTTGTTCAAAAATACCACCATTGAAGGCAGACCCACTTGTCTCGCCAAAAGAATGTGCTCTCTGGTCTGGGGCATCGGGCCGTCAACCGCCGAAACAACCAAAACCGCTCCGTCCATCTGAGCAGCTCCAGTAATCATATTTTTCACGTAGTCAGCGTGACCGGGGCAATCAATGTGAGCGTAGTGTCTTTTCTCGCTTTCGTATTCCAGGTGAGAAATGGAAATGGTCAAGCCCCTGGCTTTTTCCTCGGGAGCCGAATCAATCTGGTCTACCGATTTTTCGGTTGCCTTCAATCCTTTGAGATGCAGCACATGTAAAATTGCCGCCACCAAAGTGGTTTTCCCGTGGTCAACATGACCGATGGTGCCGACGTTAACGTGAGGTTTCTCTCTTACAAATTTTTCTTTTTCCGCCATAAGTTTAGCTTTTTAGCTGATTAGCTAATTAGCTTTTTAGCCTTTAAAATTTCGTCCTAATAAGCTAAGAAGCTACAAACTAATAAGCTATTGATTATATTACTATTTTATTTATTTTTAAAAATAAGTCAATACTATCGGCTATTTCCTCTTGCCCTCCACAATCTCCTGAGCAATATTGGCCGGGACTTCTTCGTACCGGTCAAATTCCATTGTAAACGTTCCTCTGCCTTCGGTCAAGGACCTCAAGGCCGTGGCATAGCCGAACATTTCAGCCAACGGAACTTTGGCATCAATTACTTTAAGATTAATTCTGTCTTTTGTCTCTTCAATTTTTCCACGTCTGGCTGATAAATCGCCGATGGCGTCGCCAAAAAAATCTTCAGGCACAACTACTTCCAATTTCATTATGGGTTCCAATAAAATCGGTTTCGCTCTTTTGGCTGCTTCTTGAAAAGCAATGGAACCCGCAATTTTGAAAGCGATTTCCGACGAATCCACTTCATGAAAAGAACCGTCGTATAAAGCGGCGGATAAATCAACCATCGGATAACCGGCCACCACTCCTTTGTCTGTCGCTTCTTTCACTCCTTTTTCCACTGCCGAAATGAACTCTTTAGGGATAACTCCTCCTTTGATTTCATCCATAAACTCAAAGCCCTGGCCTCTTTCTTTGGGAGCTACTCTAAGATAAACGTGTCCGTACTGACCTCGACCTCCCGACTGCTTGATGTATTTTCCTTCCGCTTCCGCCTCTGCTTTAATCGTTTCTTTGTAAGCCACCTGCGGCCTGCCCACATTTCCTTCAACCTTGAATTCTCTCCTCATTCTATCAGCAATAATTTCCAAATGCAATTCTCCCATTCCCGAGATGATCGTTTCGCCGGTTTCTATGTCTCCTTTGACTCTGAAGGTCGGGTCTTCTTCTGCCAACCTTTTCAACGCCTGACCCATTTTTTCCTGGTCTGCTTTGGTTTTCGGCTCAATCCTGATGGAAATAACCGGTTCCGGGAAAATGATTTTTTCCAGAACAATGGGATTCGCTTCGTCGCACAAGGTATTTCCTGTTTTGGTATTTTTCAGGCCGACAGTAGCAGCGATATCTCCGGTAAAAATCTCGGAGACCTCTTCCCGCTCTGCCGAGTGCATTCTAAGAATTCTGCCGATCCTCTCTTTTTCACCGGTGGCTGAATTTAACAGATATGATCCTTTCTGGAGGAACCCCGAATAAACTCTAAAAAAGGTTAAGGCTCCCACGTAAGGATCGGTGGCGATTTTGAACGCCAGAGCAGAAAAGGACTCTTCGTCTGTTGCTTTTCTTTCAATTTCTGTTCCTTTCCTCGGGTCGGTTCCCTTGACCGGCGGCAAATCCGCCGGGCTGGGCAGATAATAGCAAACAGCGTCCAAGAGCGGCTGGACTCCTTTATTTCTCAAAGCAGTGCCGCAGAAAACGGGAATTAATTCATAATTCAAGGTTGCTTTTCTCAAAACCTTTCTCAATTCCTCTGTTGAAATTTCTTTTTTTGCCAGATAGTCCTCCATAAGTTTTTCGTCTTCGGCCACGATTTTTTCAATCATTTTTTCTCTCCACTCTTTGGCTTTTTGCATTAAATCTGCCGGAATGTCTTCTTCTTTAACGATTTGGCCAAAGTCGCCTTCAAATTTCAATGCCTTCATATTGAACAAATCAATTACTCCCTGAAAATTTTCTTCAGCGCCTATGGGAATTTGGGTGGCAACTGCGTTGGGAGTAAGTTTCTGCCAGATGGATTCCAAACTCTTTTCAAAAGAAGCGCCAATTCTGTCCATTTTGTTAATAAAACAAATTCGGGGAACGGAAAATTTGTCTGCCTGACGCCAGACCGTTTCTGACTGGGGCTCCACCCCTGCCACGCCGTCAAAGACCACTACCGCGCCGTCAAGAACTCTCAAAGACCTCTGGACTTCAGCCGTAAAATCAATGTGGCCGGGCGTATCTATGATATTAAATCGGTATTCACCCGCCTTTTTCTTTTCCATATCTCTGGGCGTCCAAAAACAGGTGATGGCAGCGGCAGTGATGGTAATTCCTCTTTCTCTTTCCTGCTCCATCCAATCCATAACCGTTGTCCCCTCATCAATGTTGCCGATTTTATGGGAAATTCCGGTATAAAAAAGCACCCGTTCAGTAACGGTCGTTTTCCCTGCATCAATGTGAGCGATAATTCCTATATCGCGATATTTTTCAATTGGGTATTGTCTCGGCATAAAATACCTGAGCGAAGCGAAAGGTGGAAAAGAACGAATGTTCTTTGATTACCACGTAAAGTGCGCGAACGCCCTGTTCGCCTCTGCCATTCTGTGCGTGTCGTCTCTTTTCTTTATTGCCCAACCCTGATTGTTGGCCGCGTCAATCAGCTCTTCGGCCAGTTTTTCTTTCATTGGTTTTCCTTTTCTTGACCTTGCACCCTGCAACAGCCAACGCAGAGCCAAAGTTAATTTTCTCTCTCCTCTCACTTCCCGAGGCACCTGATAGGTTGCTCCGCCGATTCTTTTCGGTTTAATTTCCAAAAGCGGAGAGGCATTCATTAACGCCTGCTCAAAAATTTCCACCGGTTCTTTTTGGGTTTTGTTTTTAATAATATCAAAAGAGCCATAAACAATTTTTCTGGCTATGTCTTTTTTTCCCTGTTTCATCACGTAATTGATGAGCTTCGTGACAGTCACGCTGCTGTAAGTCGGGTCCAGGTTAATATTGCGTTTGGCTTTCTTTTTTCTCCGCATAGTTATTATTTCTCACGCTTGGTTCCGTATTTACTTCTCTCTTGTTTTCTTCCTTCAACGCCGCCCGTATCTAAAATCCCTCTCACTATATGATATCTCACTCCCGGCAAGTCCTTGACCCTTCCTCCCCGGATTAAAACAATAGAGTGTTCCTGCAAATTATGGCCCACTCCCGGAATATAAGCAGTCACTTCCATGCCGTTGGTCAGACGAATTCTCGCCACCTTTCTCAAGGCAGAATTCGGTTTTTTGGGAGTGACGGTAAAAACTTTCAAACACACTCCTCTTTTGAAAGGAGAGGAAAATCTTTTGGGACGATTTTCCAAAACATTAAATCCGAATGCCAAAGCCGGCCTCTTTCCAGGATATTTAATTTTTTTTCTTCCTTTTTTAATTAGTTGGTGAATAGTCGGCATAACTCAAAAATAATAAAGCGCCTTGCGCTCTAATTAAGTTAACAAATATATTCTAATTTGTCAACAAACTCCATCCTAAATACCAAGGGGCTGACCCGTTACCAGCGTATAGAGAGCCATCGCTCCCAGATAGACCCAGTTGAGACCGAAAAAAATAAAAAAGATTAAAATGAAAAGGCCGTATTGCTGTAAAAAAAATTTAAATTTCGCGAATCTTTCCGGCAAAAAAGTAAAAAGAATGTGAGAGCCGTCCAGCGGAGGAATTGGAACCAAATTAAAAATTCCCCAGGCAAAATTATAAACCGCGATAATGCTGAAAAAAATCAGCAGGTTCTGGGGCAAAGAAATAAATCTGATGAGCAGGCCGAAAATCAAGGCGATTAAAAAATTCATTGCGGGCCCCGCAATTGAGACCTTCAGCACGCCCCATTTCTGGTCGCGGAAATTAAAAGGATTAACCGGCACCGGTTTTGCCCAACCGAAAATCGGGCCCCGACCCATTGTCGCCAAAAGCAAAAGCAAAGGGAGCAAAATAGTGCCAAACAAATCAATATGCTTTAAGGGATTTAAGGTCAGCCGTCCTTCATTCTTGGCGGTCGGATCGCCCAAATACAAAGCCATGCTGCCGTGAGCGATTTCGTGAATCACGATTGAAAAAAACAAAATGATCAGAATAAATATTGTAATCGGCATAGTTTTATGATAACATAATTTATTATGGCTAAAAAGTGCGCGATCTGCGAAAAAAAATCAATGATGGTTTGGCGGAGAATCAGGTTAAGAGCTGTCAGATACAACCCAACCATCAAAAGACGGCAATACCCCAACTTGCAATGGATGCGTTTACCCAATGGTAAACGAGTTTTGGCTTGCGCCAAATGCATCAAAGCCACGGCGAAGAGAAAGAAATAATCTCAGATTACTAATTGTTAATTGCCACGGGCTGTAGTACAACGGTAGTATTTACCCTTGGGGTGGGTAAGACTCGGGTTCAATTCCCGACAGCCCGAAAGTTTAAGCAACCAAAAAACAGAGGACTATCCTCTGTTTTTGGTTTTTCAATAGGGACTCTAAACTTTTTTCACTCAATACAGCAGTCAATTATTTTCTTTACTATGTCGCCTAATTTGCCCATCAGGCCGGTTTTCTGTTTGTCATGGACGTTTAACTGGTCGTCGTCAATTTTTTTCACGTCGCCGATGTCTATCAGCTTCAGGTTGATTCCCCAGAATAAAGAATATAAATCATACGCTTTGGAAAACAAGTCCTCGGCTTCAGGTTTCCTGCCTTCGCCCTGATATTTTGTGCCCACTTCTATCAGGCGCATTGTGGCGGCTAATAAGTGTTTTGAAATGCACCAGACCTCGCCCTCGTATTCTTTGATGATTTTCTTTAATAAATCCTTTCTCATTTCCCGAGCTTTTTGGAGTAAATCAAAATACTCCGGTTTTCCGGTTTTGGCGCCGGTAAAGAAAAAGTGCTCCTCAATCGCAATCAGGTTCATTATGGCAATGGACAAATCTTCGCCGGAAGACAAGTCCAGGTTACCTTTTTTGCTCTCAGCCACTTTTTTCAGGAGTTCGTCAATCTTTTTTTGTTTTTCAAAATCTTCAGCCATATGATTTGTTAAAAAAGTTTACAGCCCACTATGTAGTGGAAAATTATGGTCGTAATAACTAAGAATAAAAGCGGCAGGACGACTTTTTGAAAAGGGAAAAATACTTTTCCCTGATTTTTACTTTTCAAGAAAGAATTCAGCCAAATACTTAACAGAAAAGCGAAACTGCCAAAAATTATTCCCAAAACCAGTTTATCAATGCCCCAAAAGGTATTCAAGGGGTGGCCGACTATCCCCTTCCAAAAAAGAGGGAGAATTATAATTGAATAAAAAAATAAGGAAGCCGCCAGCCAGCGCAACTTGAAACGGATTTGTTTGCTCTCCAACCAATTTAATAGCCAACCGATCATTGAGATAATCAACCCGCCAACCCAGATTCCTGAAAGCACGTCGTCAATTCCCAGCCAGCGGCAAAGCCCGACTCCGGCGCCCACAGCAATGGTGCAAACGGGACAAACCGCCTGCGCCTGATTTAGGGTTAAAAAACTCAATAAAAACACCGTGATTAAAATGGAAAAAGGTTTCTTCGTCATTAGACGCCGGTTTTTTGCTTAAAAAAATTGATTATGTCCGTATCGCCGACAAAACATTTTGAACCGTCCCAAAGAAAAGGAACACCGATATCAGCCGCTGACAATCCGCATTTTTGGGCTTTCCCAACCAGTTCTTGGGCATTCTTCTCATTGTTAAAGACCTCTTTTCTCTCAAAGGGAACTTTTTCCTCAATCTTATTTTCCTTGATGAAGTCCTCAACTTTTTGGCAAAACGGGCAATTCTCGCCGTAGAACAAAATAATTTTGTTTTGCGGGGAAATATTTTTGGAAATAATGAAAACAGCTGCGCCAAGGACAATTATCCCAACAAGAATCAAAATCAGGAGTTTTTTGTTCATATTGTTATGATATCAAATTTTATCTGACGCATCAAGAAATTAAAACAGCCAGAAAAATTATCTGCCTGTGTCTTTTTATGGTCCCGCTCTCTTCCAGCTAATTCTTCTGGAAAAAAATCCAAGGGGGAATCTAAGTCCCGACCCGAGGGTCGGAATCATATCCGATTCCCTAAAATAAGTTATTGTCCCAGAATTAAACTGGAAGGAGCAGGACCCGGTTAGAAATTATTCCCTAATTATCTTTAACTTCCAACAGGGCGCTGCCGGCTGAATATTGGTTTTTCTAGTTCCATTATACCTCTTTACAAAAATCTCTGTCAAGATTTTTATAGTTCTAAAACCTTGGCCATTTGTTTTATCAAAGAAATCGCTACGGGTTGCGCCAATAAACTGACCGATTCAATTCCCTCGTCGTCTTTAACCACCCATGGTCTTTCTTCTATCTTTACCTTTTTGTTTTTTTTGTCCCATTTGAAGTGATATTCAGGCGTGATTTCGTAATCATCAACGTATTTTTTGGCTGATTTTAGGGGTAAGGAATTTCTTAAAAAAATCTTGGGAATACCATAAAGGGAATCGGCCCTCTCCATTAATTTCTCGTCTTTTTCCAGTCGTTTTTTGATGGGCGCGATGCCTGACTCGTCCCCTTCTTTGGGCAGCATTTTCGCTCCCCGACACTTCGGGTTGTCGCAAAACAAATAAAATTCTTTTTGCTTCTCATCATAATTCACCTTTGAAGTGGGCAGGAGTTTCAAGTTTCTGGAGGTCTGGCAAAGCGGGCAAACCCTCCGCCACTTGATTCTCTCGTCAATCACGGCTTTTGGCACGTCAATTAAAATAAAAATGTCAGGGTCGTCACGATAACCAAGTAAGTCCCTAAAAAACAGGGAAAAGGCAATCTGATCCATATCTCTGGGAAAGCCGTCAATGAAAAGGGTTTTCTTTTCTCTTCTTGATATTTCTCTTTTTGCCAGAGCCAAAATTAACTCGGTGGGCAAAAGGATTTTCGTGTTTCTTTTTTCCAAGACGGAAATTATTTTTTCCAAGGGCTGCCAGCCCCGGTAATTTTTTTCCAAAAACGCGAGCAGTTCTTTTCTCTTTTTCGGGTCTTTCAGCTCATTGTCCACATTCCTGACCATGTCTCCTATTGAAAAATGCTCTATTTTTTCGGACGAGACCATCTCACCAAACATTTTTGAATAAGTCCCTTTGCCTGAATTTTTCTTGCCCAACAAATACGCGATGAAAGTATTCTTTTTCAGATACTCCCGGAGCTTTTTAATTTCTGTGCCTGCCTTCAATTGAAAATACTCCCTTTGTTCTTTCGGGTCGGTTAAATTGAATTTTCTGTTTACGCCTTTGATTTTAGTTTTGAAAATTGGAAACTTCATAATTCTCTCCGTCGGAAATTATTTTTATGTCGCCTTGCTGGTCGGTTCTTAAAACTCTTATACCATAACTTCCTAAAATATCCAAAACTTCCTGGTAGGGATGGCCGTAAGAATTTCCTTTGCCAACGGAAATTACGGCAATTTCCGGTAAAACTTCTTCAATAAACTCATTTGAACTTGAGGTTTTGCCGCCGTGATGGCTGATTTTCAAAACATCGCTGTTCAGTTCTTTTCCGTTTTCTGTCAGTTCTTTTTCAGCCGATTTTTGAATATCGCCGGTGAATAAAAAAGAATTATCGTTAAAAACCAGTCGGCTGACAATTGAGGTATTGTTGCTGTTTTTAATCTCCTGACCCGTCAGATTTTCAAAGGGGTATAAAATTTCAATGTATAGTTTTCCGGAAAGCATCGTTATCTTCTGGCCGCTTTGAGCGATTTTTATATTGGCTTTCTCCCCTTCAATCGCTCTTTCCCATTCTTTAAACTCCTGCGTATCTCTGACTATGCCCGTCCACAAAATATTTTCCACTTTGTATCTTTTCAGAACTTCGAGCAAGCCAGCCAGATGATCTCTTTCAGGATGAGTAAGAATCACCAAATCAATTGTCCTGTCCCAAAAGGGCATTTCTTTTGCCAGTTTTTCCAAAATAGCGGAGCCGGGTCCCCCGTCAATTAAAATCTGTTGCCCTTTCGGGCTTTCAATAAAAATGCTGTCTCCCTGTCCTACATCAAAAAAATTAACTTCAAGGAATTGGGCATTGCTTAAATCAAGGGCGACAATTCCGGCTAAAACGTTCAGAAGAACCAAAAAGCCAAAGAGATAAAAAACAAAGCTTCTGGATCTTGGCATTTCCTAAGTTTACCAAAAAACCCTCTTATATAAAAATTAACCCAAAACCGCTGAAAGCAGTTCTGGGCCAACTTTTAAAAATAGTCTAAAACTATTTCGCTTTTCCCATGATCCTGAACATCTTGGTCCCGCAAGTAGGACAAGTACCGGTCATGGCAGCTCTTTTTGTTCCTCCCTTTCCCTTCATCGTGACTTCCTTCGCGTCAGATATCTCTTTTTTCTTTTTACATTTAACGCAATATCCAGTCATAATAATATGTAAATTAAGATACGAATTCTATTATCTAACCGACCTTTGTTTCTCTTAGAATACCCCCCGCTATATCTAATTGGAGGACCCGGCGGATTTCTCCACAGGTTCTATTCTATTATTTTACCTTAATTTAAGCAAGAAGGGTAGTCAAGAGGCAAGCCCCCGAACAAATTTATCCTGCTAGCCAACCGCCGTCAATCACCACCGTGGAACCTGTCATATATGAAGAGCTATCCGAAGCTAAAAATAAAACCAGATTGGAAACTTCTTCCGGTTTTCCGGTTCGGTGAAGAGGAATCTGGGATAGCGTTCCCTCCATTGTTTTTGGATCAGATTTTAACGGATCAATCATTGGCGTTTCAATTGCCCCGGGAGAAATAGCGTTAACCCTGATTCCATATGGAGCTAATTCCAAAGCCATGGTCTCGGTCATTCCAACAATGCCGCCTTTTGAAGCGCAATAATGAGCTAACGTGGGGAATCCAACACCAACCTGGCCCATGGCAATTGAAGCAATATTCACAATCACACCTGATTTTTGTTTTACCATTTCTTTGCTAGCGGCCTGAGCGCACAAGAAATACCCTTTCAGATTTATATTTATTGTTCTATCCCAATCATCTTCGGTTAAGTCCAAAAATGGCTTGAACTGACATATTCCTGCGTTGTTGACCAGAATATCCAGTTTGCCGAATTCATCAATCGTTTTTTTAATCATTTCGTCAACTTCCGCTTTTTTGGACACGTCGCATTTTATCGCCATTGCCTCGCCTTTTGCTTTTTTGATTTCCTCAACAACTTTTTCGCATTCTTCCTGGGAAATATCGGAAACCACCACTTTGGCGCCGGCCCGAGCCAAAACCAAAGCGTGCGATTTTCCCATTCCCCTTCTCGCTCCGGTAATGATAGCCACTTTTCCTTTTAAATCAGCATTCATTTTAGTAAATTGAAAATTATTGAAAATTATCGACCTTTGAAAAATCTAAGGATTTTGTTTACCACTCCTTGAGCTGTCTTCAAAACATTCGCCACTCCGTCAGATGGAGCACCAGTAGACCCTTGAGAAAGACAGCGGGAATCATTGGGATATTCCTGACGATCTTGCGAATAAGCATTCGGGTCTTCGCATGCGCCGTTATAAGGCGCCCATTCCACCCAAGTGCCGGGATTTATCGTGCTGCACCTGGCGCAGAGACAACCGGAATTAGAAGCTTCAATACGGTTATTGTCATACCATTGGCCACTTTCACACTGACCATCAGGAGCGTACCATGTTACATAAACACCTCTCTTAACATTGCTGCAGCGACCGCAGTTGTTAATGATAACAGGGACACAGGAAGAAATACAGCCAGAATCCCAACTGGTATCCAAGCCCTGAGATGGGCAACTGCAATCACAGGTTCTGGTAATAGGATTATTGTAAGGGTTGATACAAATAGAATCAGTTGTGTAAAAATCAACCCTCTGGTTGGCGGAGATGCCGGAACAACGGTTGCAGTGAGTCATGGGCTGGCACTGTTCAGTACAATTACTCCATGTCTGCCCCTTGTTAGCCCCGCAAGAACAATCGCAACTATACTGAACCGTACCCTCTATTGGGGTCACACAATCGGAATTTTGCGATTTGAAAACTGCCCGGGTGTAGTCATAAACATTGCTGCAACGATTGCAACCAACAACGGTAATGGGACAGCGGGAATCATCGGGATATTCCTGACGGTTTTGCAAATAAGCATTTGGGTCTTCGCAGACATTGAAATAAGGCGCCCACTCCACCCAAGTGCCGGAACTAACAGTGCTACAACGAGAGCAGAGACAACTCGAATCCGGAGTTTCTACGCGGTTATTGTCATACCACTGTCCGCTTTCACATTGGCCATCAGGAGCATACCATTTCACATAGACACTCCTTTTTATATGACTACAACGACCGCAATTGTTAACAATCGGCGTAAGACTGAAAGGCAAGTCGCTGATATCGCTTATATCGTTTTGAAAATCTGCAAGAATCACTTTTATCTTATAATCATCTCCGGAAGATAAAGAAGATGGTACTTGCCATTGGTAGATGACAATAGAACCGTCAGAAGAAGTTATGGATTGATCAATTGTCTGAAGATAAACATTATTGCGGAGCAGCTGGATGGTAACTTTCTCTTTTCCTTGGACCCCGGAAGAGCGATTGCTTTGGAATTTAATTTGCTGGAGAGAACCTAATGGCCATTTTTCTCCATTGTTTGGCGAAACAAGGGTAATGTAAGGGTTAGGACAACGAGAATCAGGACAAATCTCTTTCCTCGTCAGGCCGAGATAATCATCATCAACGGTATCGCAGATTTTGTCCGGGCCGGAATACCATTCCACCCAGCAATTTTCTTTGCCGCTAATGTGACTGCACCGTTCACAATCAGCAGATTCAAGTATTAATACGCTTTTTTCCGCTCTCACGCCTTTATCCGAAGATATATTGGCCGTGTTTTTTCCATATTGACTCACTTGTTCACCGGAGAAACAACGAACAGCATAAATATAACTTTTACCAGCAGTTAAATCATCGGTGGGAAAAGAATAACTGCCGGAAGGCAAAAGATTATTCACCGATGTATTTGTGCCTTCAAAATAAATTCTGCAGGCAACGGCATTCGTTGAGAACCAGTTCATTTTTAAGGCATCTCCTCTTTGGAGGCTATCGGGACCGACAATGGTAGTAATTATTTCGCCGCTCGACTCTCCCGGGTTCAATATTTGGCCATAGCGGATGAGCTGTTGTTTTAATTTATTGTAGTCAATACTCTGAGCAGCCACATTGTCATCTATTGCGATTGACGCGGCAGCACCGACGCTCTGACCAAGAATCATGAATACGGGCTCCATTCGAATTGAACCGTAAGCAGCATGACTCGATGAAAGAGCAACAGGAACCAAAAGATTTGTTATTTCTTGTTTTTTGGGAATAACAGAACGATAACTTATAGTATAAGGTTTGGCTAAGCTTGTGCCGGGCATACCAACTAAATCTCCTTCATCCTGAACATATCCTCCGCTTGCCAGATATCGTTGCACGTTATGGGAATCAATAGGATAAGAACCTAATCCTACGGAATCGTCAGCCTTTCTATTGCCCTTGCAATCATTTTCCGTCATCACATAATCCGACACCATTCTTCTTGCCTCTCTTACATAAATCTGATTCGGCCATCCTCCATTGTCAGTAAATTCGTCTTTGCAAAGTCCCCATTTGTTTATTTCATTGCGGATATTTTGAGGGGTCCTTGGATCAGTTGAAAGCGTCCAAAATAGGCCTTGCTGATATAAAACGTGGTCGCGAATTATCTTCTCTCTGACGGCATAATCCCCATCGGGATAATTATAATTCATCTCAATATTGTCAGTAGAGAAGGCTCCATTGTTATTTGTATCTGTTTTACGGTTTGGCATAGGTATAAAGGCCCATGGAACGCCTGAAATATAGCCGAAATTAAAACTGGATATGTTGCTACCGTAGCCAGCTTCGAAATACCGTAAAAGCAATTCGTATTTACTGGAATCATATCCATCCGGCTTGAACCAAGGAATGGCATTTTGAGATATGTCGGTTGTACACAACCTGAAATTATATGCCTGTATTTTGTTGTCGCCTTGGCCGCTGACTCCAGGATTTAAATTTACTCCCGGTAATAAACCGCTCGCGGGATTGCCTTTAGTGACATAAGGGTCAACTTTTAATGCAAATTGATGGGGACCGTTTGTATTGAAAATTACGCCGTTAAGCGTTTCTTGGTAGAGACTATTTGACTCCCGGCCAACAGCGTAGGACACTCCTGATTTCGCCATCAAGTCTCCTTCGTAAGTGGCGTCAATGAATATCTTGCCCTTGAAAGTCGTTCCGGAATCCATGACGATCTGGTTGATATTGCTGCCGTTTTTGATTACCCCTGAATTAAAATTTAATCTTTCATTATAGAAAACGGGGATAGAGTAAATTTGAAGAAATTGCTTAAAAATATTTTCTGCAACATGTGGTTCAAAACTCGACATAGTGTCCGCGCCAATATGTCCAAAATTCACCGCTAAATTTTTGTAAGCGTCGAAGCTTTGACCGTATTGCCAGTTAGCCGAATTACTATAATAAGCATAAATATTTTGATAAAACTCTTTTGCTATTCCGCCTACTGTTTGGCCATTACCGATATCTGTGGCTCCCAACCCGTTTGACGTCATACCGCCAAGATGGTTACTGGGTTCTATTATAACCACGGTTTTCCCCATTCTGGCGGCCTGCACAGCCGCAGTTACGCCAGCACTTGTCCCTCCATAAACCACTACGTCATAATTTTTAATGGTCTGCGATGAGGGCGTATCTGTAGTCGTAGCAGGAGGAAATATTGGCGTTGGCGTTGGTGCCGGTGTCGGCGTTGGCGTTGGTGTTGATGCCAGCTGACAGCTATAAATATTATTAAGTTTTGCTCTGGTGGCTCTGCCAACGTATCCTGTTCCTTGTTTTAAGCCCGATGGCGTTAAAATACTTTCTTTATATTTTTCCTGAAGGTCAACTGCGGCCGCGGCAGTATTTTTGCCAAAATAACCTGTTTTATAGGGAACAGAAAAACCCTCTTTCTCCAAGACAGTTTGTAAGGCGACTACTTCAGAACCCTGGTCGCCTATTTTCAGATTAAGATTGAAGTCATGACACCACGATTCATCGGCAAAAACTGTCGGAACCGAACCAAAGAGGACAAAAACAGACGAAAGAGATATTAATAACAGATATTTTATGTTCCTCACAAATTTAAGATATTTTTACCCGTATATCTGTTTTATAACTGCTGATTTTTTAAAACTACCCCAGTAATTCCTCTATAATTTTTGCGCCTAAACTCGTGCCGATAATGTCAGCTCCGACTTTTACCATGAATTTCAAATCCTTTAATGTTTTAATTCTGCCCGACGCCTTAATTAAGAGTCCGCGGGCGAATTTCTTCATCAATTTCAAATGCCCCGCTTTTTCTTTTAATTCCCGGTGTTCCAGGGGGTCTTTGTCCGTGGCGGTTTTGATGCAAATCGCGCCCGCTTTTTTGACAATCTTGGAAATCATTATTATTTCTTCATCTGTCAGGTATCCTGAACCGATAATTACTTTGGTCGGCAGAATACGGCAAATTTCTTTCAAATCTTTCAAAACTTTATCCCACCTTTCATGCTTCATATCGGGCAGAGAGGCAACAACATCAATTTCATCAGCGCCGTTTCTTTTCGCTTTCTGACAGATTTTCAATCTTTTTTCGTGAGGGCTGTCGCCAATAGGCGGGTCAACTAAGCAAATGGTTTTAATATCCGTCCCCTCTAACTCTTTTTTTACCAATTTTACCCATTCGGGATTAACGCAAACTCCGCGAAATCCGTATTTTTTCGCTTCCTCGCAGGTCTTTTTAATATCACTTGCCTTGGCTTTCTGATTTATATTGGTATGGTCAATTATTTTGGCAATGTTTTTCATATTTTTTTACTTTTTTAAATAATCGTAAGCAGCCAAAGCGGCTTTTGCTCCCTCTCCAGCCGCGGTCACGATTTGCTTGTATTTTCCGATATTGCAGTCGCCGGCAGCAAAAAGCCCGGGAGTTTTGGTTCGGAATGTTTCAAAATCAACTTTAATTTCGTCTCTTTCGTTAAAATCAACCAAACCCTTAACAAATGAAGTGGCGGGCTGATATCCGATTTCTACAAAAATGCCGTCAATAGGCAGGACGAATTTTTTTCCGGTTTTTCTGTCATGATAAAGAATTGACTCAACAAATTTATTTCCCTTGATTTCTTTGATATCCGCGTTGATAATAATCTGGTCTTTTCCGGTTTTTCTGAGCATTTCTTGGTTCTCAACGTCTGCTTTGATTTTTTCTTCGTATTCCAAAATAGAGACCATTTTGGCGATTTTACTTAAAAATATGGCTGCTTCAAAAGCCGAATTCCCGCCGCCGATAACCGCCACCTTTTTATTCTCAAATAAAGGCCCGTCGCAAGTGGTGCAGTAGCTGACGCCCTTTCCTAAAAATTCTTTTTCTCCGGGAACCTCAAGGGGTCTCGGGTCAGCGCCTGAAGCGACGATAACTGTCTTTGATTCAAATTTATTTTTACTTTTGGCGGTGATAATAAACTTCTTGCCCTCTTTTTTGACATTTTTAACCTCATCTCTTTCAATATCAATCTTTAATTCTCTCAATTGTTTTTCCATTCTCTGAATTAACTCCAATCCGGAAATTTCCTCAAAACCGGGATAATTTTCAATACCGACTGCTTTTTTAGCCATTTGTCCGCCGAAATCCTTGGTAATCAAAAGGGTGTTCAATTTTTGCCTAACAGCATAAATGCCGGCCGTCATACCGGCCGGCCCCCCGCCAATAATTATAAGGTCGTAAAGTTCCATGTTAATTTATTATATCTCATCTTAAAAAATAAACAAAATCCCGTTAGAAAATTCTTTTTTAACGGGGTGAGTCACCAAAAAACAAAAGCATTTCTTATTTAATCCATTTTATACCTTTTCATTGAAAGGGCGTTCAAGACCACGCTGACAGAAGAAAAAGCCATGGCAGCGGCGGCAATGGTCGGATTCAAAAGCCAGCCGGTCAAAGGATATAAAACGCCGGCCGCCACAGGAATACCGACAATATTGTAAAAGAAAGCCCAGAAAAGATTTTGTTTGATTTTTCTTAAAGTATAACGGCTTAAATCTATGGCTTTTACCACGTCCCGCAAGTCATCTTTTATTAAAACTATTTCTCCGGTTTCCATTGCCACGTCAGTGCCTGACCCTAAAGCAATACCCAAATCCGCCTGGGCCAAAGCAGGAGCGTCGTTAATTCCGTCCCCTACCATTGCCACCACATTTCCTTCCTCTTGTAATTTTTTGATTTCTTCTGATTTTTCTTGCGGCAAGACCTCGGCTAAAACTTTATCTATCCCGACTTCTTTGGCAATCGCTCTGCCTACCCGTTCGTTGTCGCCGGTGAGAATCGCTGCTTTCTTGCCCATCCTATGAAGTAATGCCACTGCTTCCTTTGAATATTCTTTAAGAGTGTCTGCCACGGCAATTAATCCTAAAAGCTCTCCATCAAAAGCCAAAATCATTACTGTCTTGCCTTGCTCTTCCAATGAAATCATTTTTTCTTCCATTACAGCCGAGGAGAGCTTATCGCCAATCATTAGTTTTCTTGTGCCCAGCAAAACTTTCTTGCTCCGAATTTCGGCAGAAACGCCATGGCCAGGAATTGCCTGAAAATCGTCAACTTCTAAAAGTCCTATATTTTCTTCTTTCGCTTTTTGAACAATCGCCTGAGCCAAAGGATGTTCAGAGTTTTTCTCCACCGAAGCCGCCAATTTCAGAATCACGGAGGTCTGTCCTCCGGAAGTTAGAGGAACGATGTCAGTGACAATCGGCTCGCCTTTAGTTAAAGTGCCGGTTTTGTCAAGAATGACCACGTTTACTTTTTGCGCCATTTCCAATGCCTTGCTGCTTTTTATTAAAATGCCGTTTTGGGCGGCCAGTCCCGTTCCCATCATCACTGCAGTCGGCGTTGCCAGACCCAAGGCACAGGGACAGGCAATAATTAAAACCGCCACAAAAATGGTTAAAGCAAAAGCAAACGACTGGCCAAGCAACAACCAGACGGTTGAAGATAAAACAGCAATAATGATTACCGCTGGCACAAAATAAAAAGAAACCTTGTCAGCCATAAGCTGAATGGGCGCTTTTGAGCCCATGGCTGTTTCCACGATTTTGATAATCTGGGCCAGCATCGTGTCTTTTCCGACTTTTGTGGCTTTAAATTTCAGGACGCCGGTTTTGTTAATTGTCGCACCAATGACTTCGTCGCCTTTTTTCTTTTCTACCGGAATGCTCTCACCGGTAATCGCTTTCTCGTCTACCCCTGAATAACCGTCAATAACAACGCCGTCCACCGGAATTTTCTCGCCGGGTTTAACCAAAACAATGTCGTTGACTTGAACCCGTGAAATGGGAATTTTTATTTCCTCGCCATTTTTTATAATTGTCGCCTCTTTTGGCTGAAGCCCAATCAATTTTTTAATCGCCTCTCCTGTCTTGCCCTTGGTGGCGGCTTCCAGATATTTGCCCAAAGAAATAAAAACCAAAATCAGGGCCGCGCTTTCATAATAAAGATGATTGCCCTGATAATTTGGGTTCAGCCAAACCAACAAAGAAATAACTACGCTGTAAAAATAAGCCGCCATGGTTCCTGTCTGAATCAAAGAATCCATATTGGGGTTTCTCTGAATTAATTTCTTTAAACCGGATATGTATAAAGGATAATTCGCCAGCATCACGGCCGTGGTTATTAAAAACTGAATGATAATTTTGGTTTTCAAAGCCAGTTCGGGGAGGGGCAGCCCCAACATTTCCGCCATTACCAGATAGAAAATCGGTAGACCCAGCACGGCGGAGAATATGAAAGTATTTCTTAATTTTTTAATTTCCTTCTCTCCCGATATCTTGTGATGATTGTGGCCCTTCTCCATCATTGACTCATAGGTCTCTTCCTCTGCCCCGTAACCCAGACTTTTAATGGTCCCTTTAATTTTTTCCAAACTAATTTCCCTGTCGTCAAACTCAACGCTCGCTTTTTCGGAGGCAAAATTGACATCAAACAAAATTACACCCTTTTCTTTTCGAAGGGTGTGTTCAATGCTGGCGGCACAGGAACCGCAGTCCATGCCAAAAATTTTTAAAACGACTTTTTTAGTCATCTTTTATTTATTAATAACCTCTATGGCTCCTGAAATCATCCCCATCCAGCAACTGAATTTATATTTTCCGGGCTTTGTCGGAGTGAATTCCTTAACACTGGTTTGACCGGGAGTCAGCCGAATTTCGCCCTCAAATAAACTTCGGGAAATAACGGCATTAGTGCAGCCACTGGTTCCCTTGTCAACGATTTCCCACCTTGCCGGAATCCCCGCTTTTACTTTGAAATAATTCGGTTTGTATCCGGAAGAAGAGGCCTCCATTTTTAAAATCTGCTTGCCATTATTTATCGGAGCGAATCCCTCTTCGTTCGGGACGGAATTGTTCCCTATTATTTCTGGCGAAGCGGATTTGATATTTATATCGCTTAAACTGGAAACCCCCAAAACGTTCAATTGATTATTAATATTAAACAAAGCAAAAAATAAAATCAGGATGCCGGCCACCTTGGAGAATTGAAGAGCCAGATGCGGACGCTCTGAAAACTTTATCGCAGAAAGACCGATAAGTAAAAGAGGGAGGGTTGTCCCCAGGGCAAAAAAGGTTGTTATCATCCCGCCCTGCCAGGGACTGCCCGATATCAAGGCCAGACCCTGAACAGTAATGGTAAAACCGCAGGGCAGGAAAAAAGTTAGAGCGCCCATCAAAAAAGGCAGGGAACGACCCTTGAAATTAGATTCGTTGGCAATATATCTGGTAGCGAATTTTGGCAGAGTAAACTGGAACCTGCGAAAAGCTCTGATACCCAGCATTTGGAGAGCCAAGAAAAACATCATCACAGAAACGGCAATGACTAAAAATGAAGTGAACTTGAAAGAAATCTGCAGTCTGCTCCCTAAAAGTCCCAGTAACGCTCCCAAAACCGCAAAAGAAATAACTCTGCCGGCGTTAAACATTAGGTGGGGCTGGAGTTTTTCCAAAACAGATTTGCGATCGGAATATACATCCAACCATTGTTTAGAAAGGGAAAGAATCATCCCCCCAATCAGGGCGGCGCAACTGGAAACGCCGGCAATGAGTCCCAAAGCAAAGAAAATGGGCAGAGATGATTTTGAATTGACATTTATTGAGTTAGATAATCCTAACTTATTTAAGTATAGGAAAGCAGCGATAATGAATAACGAAATGACGGCGATTTTAAAGAGGCTATTTTCCGCGAAACTCTTTTTCTGCTCTTGGGGTTTATCAAAAAAAATATAATTTTCTTTTTGGAAAATTTCATTAAGTTTTTCCAGAGACGGCTCATTTCCTTCGTATTCCACCAGTACTTCTCCCCTGGCTAATGACGCTTCCACGGATTTTACCCCTTTTAACTCCAATAATTTTCTTTCAATCAAAATCTCGCAGGAAGCGCAGTGCATTCCTTCCACATAATAAATGCGTTCTTTTATCATTTTCTCCATGAATTAAAATTATTTGTTGAATAAATTAGTGACTCTTAAGATTTCTTTTGTCATCGCCCTTTTCCTTCTTTCGTCTTTTGCCGCTATTGCTTTTCTGAAACAAGTGTTCAGATGGTTTTCCATCAGCATCTGGTGGGCTGATTTCAAAAGTCCGAGCACGGCCAAGTTCTGCTGCATTATATTGATGCAATACTCATCGCCTTCTATCATCTTGGTAATTTTAGCGATTAAACCCTGGGCTTTTTTGAAATTTATAAGAGTTTTTTGTTTTTCTTTCATATTGTCGTATTTAAATTTATTATGCCGGAATAATTATTTTCTCTTTTTTCTGCATACGCATTCATAACGAACCTTGCCGCAATAATCGCAATATTCGTTGCCTGTTTTTTCCGGATTACATTTGCATTTTTTCCTCATGATAACATAGTGATTTTATTTTTGGCTTTCTCATACCCCGACCATAGGTATAGGTATATGATAAACAAAGCAAAACCCTCTGTCAAGAGGGTAAGACCTGGAGTTATTTCTTTAGTGTCTTTAAATATTTTTTATTGACTGCCTGCCAATTTAAATTAGAGGAAAAGGTCTCAATGTAAGATTTCCTGTCAGAACCATAGTCAATAAAATAAGCGTGTTCATAGACGTCCAAAACCAAAATCGGAGATGTACCCCAAATTCCACCCTGATTATGAGCGTCGGCTATGTAATTTCGCAGTTTTCCGTCATTGAAATCAAAGGCTAAAATCACCCAGCCGCGAGCGGTCAAGCCCAGAGATTTAAACTCTTCCTGCCATGCTTCAAACGAGCCGAAATCTTCGGAAATTTTTTCAAGAATTTCCCCTGTTGGTTTCCCATCGCCCCCCAAAACGTCAAAATACGCTTCGTGTAGAATTATGGCATTTCCGGCAAACGTTTCTTCAATTTTCAATTCCCTTAAATCGCTAAAAGTAGCATTAGCCAGAGATTTATCAACTGCCTTTAATTTCTCCTGAATCTCCTGCCATTTTTTGACATAGCCCTGATAAAGCTTCCCGTAATGGTTTTCTATTGTTTTTTGAGAAATACCTCTCAATTCCTGAAAAGGCAACTTTTTAATTTCAGAGTAGTTTTTCATAATTTTATGTCTTTTTTATCGGTTCGACTTTTGTTTAAATCTCCTCTATTTTTTAATCAGCCATTTATATGTACTCCAAAAAATTAAGGAAAATATAAAAGCGGCCAAGGCAAAGTAGAAAAGACCGAAAAAGCTCATTCCCAACAATCCTCCGCCCCCCATCATTCCAAAGTTACCGGAACTCATCATGTCGCCGAAATCAGCCAAGGCAACCAAAGGAAAAACAAGTAAGAAGGGAAGTAAAAGTGATAATATTTTTTTCATGTTTTTTTATTTTTTAATATTTTATAATCGACCTTTTTAACGAATTACTCCCCCGCCCAAAACTTCCTGACTAGAATAGAAAACCACCGATTGACCGGGGGTGATGGATGGCTGAGGATTCTTAAGTTGCAAATTGTAGGTTGCAGATTGTAACTTTTTGGTTAGAGTTGCTGAAACGGGATTGTGGCGGTAACGGATTTTGACTTTTATTTTTAGAGGAAGCTTCAAGGATTTGCCCAAGATCCAATTGATATCTTTGGCTATCAGTTCTTTTCCATATAAATCATTTTTGTTCTTTGTTACAATCAAAATGTTTTTTTTAAAATCTTTGTCCGAAACATACCAAGGACCGCCTGACAGCCCCATCCCTTTTCTCTGACCAATAGTATAAAACCATAATCCTTTATGCCGTCCCAAAACCTTCCCCTCTTTATTCATTACAATATTTCCCGCTTTTTCTTTGAGGTGTTTTTTTAAAAAATCATTTATAGCGATCTGGACAAAACAAATTTCCATTGATTCGGGTACTTCAAAAACCGGCAATTTAAATTTCTTGGCCAATTTTCTAACTTGGACTTTATTAAAATCCCCGACCGGAAAT